>ERZ772906.424-NODE-424-length-25254-cov-2.476447_pt1 | contig 25254 bp, 22 predicted proteins | sample MGYA00511338_ERZ772906 | MGnify/ENA primary metagenome ERZ772906 (study PRJEB29015, sample SAMEA2738076) | human oral metagenome | biome: human oral; feature: human-associated habitat; material: saliva | place: China | collected 2212 ... | reverse complement strand
TGGTGACTGTTGGGGACATTGCAGCACCATCAAAGAGCAGACGGCAGGCAAATAGAGCAATACCAGGTGCCAGCAAGTTGATTGCAACACCAGAAACCGTCTGATCAGCGTTAAAAGTAATGGATGCAACTGCGTGGAGAAGAGCCACCAGACCACCAGCAATGCCGGCACACAGAAGACCAATCCAAGGGTTTCCGGTGAGGTAGCTGCCAGCAACACCAGCAAAAGCTCCAACACCCATCATGCCCTCAATACCAATGTTGACAACACCAGAACGCTCGGAAACAACACCACCCAGAGCTCCAAAGATAAGAGGTGTAGAGTACATAAGGGTGACGGACACAAGAAGAATCAAGTTAGTGAGCATTGTCTGCCTCCTTTGGTGCGCCGGATGCATCACTCACTTGGGCAGCAAGCTTTGCCTCTTCTTCTTTGGCTTTCTGAGCACGCTTGTGATCAAGGTAATCCGCAAGCATCGGAATCACTCCACCTAGAGCCATGAAGAAGACGATGGTACCAATAACAATGTTAATAATCTCTGAAGGCGCGCCAACCGTCTGCTGAACAGTCTGACCACCATAAAGAAGACCAGCAAACAGGAAGGATGCAGGAATACATGCCACAGGATTGCAGTTGGCGATAAACGCAACGGACAGACCGTTAAAGCCGTTGTTCTCAAATGCTGCTAGTGTTGCAATGCTGTGAGGAGCAATACCAGTGATGGTCAGAGCACCTGCAAGTCCGCAGAGTGCACCAGAAATAGCCATGCAGAGCGTAAGGTTTTTCTTAACGTTGATGCCGGTGAACAGTGCAGCATCACGGTTAAAACCAACAGCGCGCATTTCATAGCCAATCTTGGTGCGCATAAGCAACCAACCAATAAAGACAGCTGCGATAATAGCAACAAAAATACCAATGTTGACATCGGTACGCATAATAGCGTCACCAATAATAGGAATATTGCGTATAGCCTCAGCGCCCTCCTCAGAATTCTTCATACCATAGAACAGCGTGGTGTAGCCGGACTCGTTAATGGGGTACGAAGAAGTTGAGTTTGGCTGATGGAACTGTGGAAGAGAAACCACAAAGTTGCAGAGGTAGAGGCTGATCCAGTTAAACATAATGCTGGTAATAACCTCGTTGATACCAAACTGGGCTTTGAGCCATCCAATAATGGCACCAATACATGCTCCGCCCGCAGTACCCGCCAGAACAACTACAGGAATCTGCAGCACAGGTGGAAGGTCCAGGCTATAGCCAACAATAACTGCAAGGATAGTACCCACGATGTACTGACCCTCAGCGCCAATGTTAAAGAGACCAACGCGGAATGCAAAGGCAACGGCAATACCCGTAAAGAGCAAAGGTGTTGCCTTAATAATGACGTTAGAAATATATTTTGGCTTACCTACCATGCCGCCAATAAGAGCCTCAAACGAGCTGATAGGGTCATAACCTGCAACAACCAAAATAATAGAAGCAACCAACAGGCCAACAAAAATAGCAACAATTGCTGACGTAATTGGCTTTCTCATTATCTTTGTAAGCGTACTCACTCGGCGTCACCTCCTGCCATCAGCAGGCCAGCCTGCTCTTCAGTGATAGTACCTTGATCAAACTCGCCAACATTCTTGCCGGCGTAAATAATTGCCATCTTATCGGCAACGTCCATAATCTCGTCCAGCTCAAAGGAAATCAACAGAATTGCTGCACCACGGTCCCTCTCGCGAATAAGCGCTTTGTGGACAAACTCAATAGCACCAACATCAAGACCGCGCGTTGGCTGAATGGCGATAAGAACGTCAGGGTTGGAAGAGACCTCTCGGGCGATAATAACCTTCTGCTGGTTACCACCAGAAAGTCCCGCAGCCTGATGATCTGCGCATTCAGCAGGACGAATATCAAATTCGTCAATAAGCTTCTGAGAGAATTCTTTAATCTTTGCCAGATCAAGTGCAATACCCTTGCCAAAAGCTTCCTCGTTGTGGCGCTCAAGCACCATGTTCTCGGCAACGGTAAAGGGCAGAACCAGACCCCAACGATGACGGTCTGAAGGAATAGTGGCAACTGCGTGGTCAATGACTGTCTTAGGCGTGGTGCCTTGAATCTCTTCACCTTTAACGGTAATGGTGCCCGACTCAGGCTTGACCAGCGCGTTTATGGCATCGGCAAGTTCTTTCTGGCCGTTGCCGTCAATACCTGCAAGACCAACAATCTCGCCGGCACGAATATCCAAATTAAAGCCGTTTACCTGCTCAATACCGCGCTCGTCCCTAACGTGGAGGTCCTTAATAGAAAGAACGACCTCACCAGGAGTTGCTGGCTTCTTTTCAACGTGCAGGTTAACGTTTCTACCTACCATAAGTGTTGCAAGCTCGGTCTCGGATGTCTTGGAGACATCAACGGTGCTCATGTACTTGCCTCGACGAATAATAGTGCACTCGTCAGCAGAAGACATAATCTCTTTAAGCTTGTGAGTAATAACAATAATGGTTTTACCTTTGCTTACCAGGTCATGCATGATCTGGATAAGCTTCTCAATCTCCTGCGGCGTAAGAACTGCCGTAGGCTCATCAAGAATAAGAATCTCTGCGCCGCGATACAGGGCCTTCAAGATCTCAACACGCTGCTGCATACCAACAGAGATGTCTTCAATCTTGGCGTCAGGATCTACGTCAAAGCCGTATTCCTCAACAATCTCCAGGACCTTCTCGCGAGCTCGCTTTGGATCAAGAACGCCACCAGCCTTGGTGACCTCGTTGCCCAAAACAATATTTTCTGTAACAGTAAAGTTCTCAACCAACATAAAGTGCTGGTGAACCATACCAATGCCGTGAGCGATAGCATCGTTTGGGCCAGAAATGGATACGCGCTCTCCGTTGAGGTAAACCTCGCCCTCATCAGCAGAATACAGGCCATACAGTACGTTCATAAGCGTACTTTTACCTGCGCCGTTCTCTCCTAAAATGGCGTGGACAGTTTGCTTGCGCACGTTAAGGTCTACGGCGTCAAGAGCTTTAAACGATCCAAAAACTTTTGTAATGCCATGCATCTGAACAGCGTAATCCGAACTGACTTCCACGAGCCACCTCCTTTACACACTTGCGAGCGGTGAGGGACACCACAGGGTATCCCTCACCAGCAAAACAAATTCACTTATTTCCTACGTATGCTGTAAAAGCGCAGGAACGAGCAAGTAAAACCTTAGTTAAGAGCCTTGGTGAACTTCTCCAGCTCATCCTTGCTTGAAGGAGGAACAACAGAGCCAGCCTTAATCTTGTCAAGAAGATCAATAGCAGACTTGTAGGTATCCTCAGCCATAAGGTGATGATCCTCAGCAATTCCGACTGCATTCTCGGAAGCGCCCAGAGAAATGGTGGTGCCACCCTTCTGGCCGTCCTTCAAGATCTTCTTGGAGATCTCAACAATAGCAACGTTAACGCGCTTAAGAGCGGAGGTCAAAACATTCTCTGGAGCAAGATATGCCTGGTCACGGTCAACGCCAATTGCAAGCTTGTTTGCGTCCTTAGCTGCCTCAATAACGCCGGTTCCTACGCCGCCTGCTGCGTGGAAGACAACGTCACAACCATCGGAGTACATGGAGTTGGCAATTGCCTTGCCCTTTGCTGCGTCAGAGAAGGACTCTGCGTACTGTGCAGAAATCTCGACGTTGGTGCCCTTCTCCTTGTTTGCATAAGCAACGCCGCCGCGGTAACCATACTCAAACTGGTCGATAAGTGCGGAAGAAATGCCGCCAACAAAGCCAACCTTGCCGGTCTTTGTAGTACGAGCAGCAATATAGCCAACAACAAAGGAAGGCTCCTGAGCGCGGAACATAACGCCAGTGAAGTTAGCAACTTGAGACTCGTTACCGTTGTCGATAATGGCAAACTGAACGTCGGAGTTCTTCTTTGCAGCCTCGACAATAGCGTCTGCCATGGCAAAGCCTACACCCCAAACAAGCTGGGACTTATCGTCAACAGCCTTGTCAAGGTTGGTAGCGTAGTCAGACTCCTGCTTTGACTCAAGATAGCTGACGTCCCAGCCCTCTTCTTTCTGAAGCTGCTGCATACCTTCCCACGCAAGCTGGTTGAATGACTGGTCGTTGACACCACCGGTATCGGTAACCATCTCAAGCTTTGCCTTGGTCGTGGCCTTGCTGTCGTCGCCTGCGCCCTTCTTGGTGTCGTCTTTCTTTGAGCCGCCGCAAGCCGTAAGACCTGCAAGAACAGCCATTGCACCGGCACCGGCAGCACCAGCGACAAAGCCACGACGTGAAACAGAATTGCTCATCGGACTCTCCTTACCTTTGTCCATCCCCGCATGCGCTGGGATCTCTTAAAGGGGACCATTTCCCCTTACTATCACCTGAGAAGTTGCTTTAAAAGCATCCTTCACATGGTTTAAACTACACGGCGAGAAGCACCTTTTTGTCTGAATATCTTGGAACATACAGTGCTTCTCGTTGAAACTTACTGCGATTCAGGAAGGGCAAGTGAAAGCGCTACTTCCATCATCTGTGTAAAGCTTGTCTGACGCTCTTCAGCCGAAAGGGATTCCCCTGCCAGAGGAAGATCTGATATGGTCAAAAGGCACAGCGCATGCTTTTTTGCATGCACGGCATTGAGATAGAGTGCTGCAGATTCCATCTCAACCGCAAGAACACCCATGGATGCCCAGCGGGAAAGAGCCGTTTCATCCGCGCCGTAGAACGTGTCACTGGAAAGAACATTGCCTACGCGTACCGGATATCCGAGTTTTTCTGCGCCACTCACCGCACGACGAAGCAAATCATAATCAGCGATTGGTGCATACGTTCCCGGCAGGTTGAACTGGGCTGCGTAATTTGAATCGGTGCAGGCTCCCATGCCTACCACGATGTCGCGCAACTTAACGCCATCGGCTAAGCCGCCGGCAGAACCAATGCGAATGATGTTGTCGACATCATAGAAATTGAAGAGCTCGTATGAGTAGATGCCGATAGAAGGCATACCCATACCTGATCCCATAACGGAAATAGGATGGCCCTGATATGTTCCGGTATAACCAAACATGTTGCGCACGGTATTGAACTGCTCAATATTCTCGAGGTACTTCTCGGCAAGCAGTTTTGCGCGGAGTGGATCTCCTGGCATAAGCACGGTCTTTGCAATTTGTCCTTCAACGGCCGCGTTATGCGGGGTGGGAGTTGCAGACATTTAATCCTCCTTCAAGATTTCAGAAACATGCGACGTGCCCACACCCAGCTGAGGAGCACCAAGATACGCAAGGACCGTCTCCGCTAGATCGGCAAATGTGGGGAGCGTATGCAGGTTTGCCCCGGCTTTCACACGCGGACCACATATCAGCCATGGCACATACTCACGCGAATGGTCGGTTGAAGGCGTCACAGGATCACAGCCGTGGTCAGCGGTAATCATAAGCAAATCATCCTCACCAAGACCTGCCATAATCTCAGGGAGCTTCTCGTCAAAATACGAAAGCGCCTTGGCATATCCGTCCACATCATTGCGGTGACCATAAATCATGTCCGTATCCACCAGATTGGTGAAACACAGACCGTGGAAATCTTTATGCGTTGCCTCAATGGTTTTTTCAATACCCTCGGGGTTGCCTGAGGTGAATACATGATCGGTGGTTCCACGATGTGCAAAAATGTCGTAAATCTTACCGATGGAAAGCACGTCAAAGCCGTGGTCCTTCAGTTGATCCAACATGGTAGTGCCGGTTGGTTCAAGCGAGAAGTCATGGCGGCGAGAGGTGCGTGCATACGGCCACTCGCCCTCAAACGGACGGGCAATCACACGAGCAACGCCATGCTTGCCCTGAAGAATCTTGCGCGCAATGCGACAATACTCATAGAGCGTCTCAACGGGGACAACGTCCTCATGAGCAGCAATTTGAAATACGGAATCAGCCGAGGTATAGACGATAAGAGCCCCGGTATCGACCATCTCTTTACCGAAGTCTTTTATGACCTCAGTTCCCGAATAGGGCTTATTACAAAGAACCTTGCGTCCGGTCTGCCGCTCAAACTCCTCGATGATTTCTTTTGGAAAACCCTCTGGGTATGTTGGAAAACGCTCAGGTGATATAACACCTGCCATCTCCCAGTGGCCTACCGTTGTGTCTTTTCCTGCCGAGCGCTCTTGCATACGAGCAAACGCACCGGTGGGGTGCTCGATGGGGGCTAAACTTGTCTTATACACCGAATCAAGCGCGCCATCAATATTCAGAAGACCAAGCTCTGTCATATGAGGGATACGCAAGCAAGGGCTTGTGCCGCAAGCACACAGCGTATTGCTGCCTTCATCTCCATATGCGGGAGCGTCAGGCTCTTCTCCAATACCAAAACTATCAAGTACAACGACAAACACACGTTTTGCCATAGATACCTCCTGTTCTGCAGGTGCTTTCTTGGACAAATAAAAAAGCAGCCGCACAAATGTACAAGACTACATTTTATTACACTCTTCAGACATGCTTGGTTTACCGGTCACCGTTTAATTAATTCTGCAAACGGTAGTAAGCAATTGCTTACTACCGAAATAGAAATCAACAACACGCACGCACCGAAGATTCTCAAGGTGAAAGAAGGGGAAATCGCTATTTGTCTTAATTTTTCTATATAAAACCGGCATTCTTACAGTACACTAAATCATGTAGATTTTGTTCAGACTAGAAGAAAGCGATATCATAGTATGCTTACAGAAAGAGAACAGCAGATCTTCAACTGGATCAAAGAGCAGCCTTCCATTACCCAGAAAGAAATTGCCGAACGAGCAGGCATTTCTCGCTCATCGGTATCCGTACACATCAGCAATCTCACCAGTAAGGGCGCCGTCTTGGGGCGTCGTTATATCTTGTGTGACGGCCCTTATGTCATGGTAATCGGTGCCGCCAATATGGATATTGCCGGAAGTCCCGATGGAAAACTCATCGCTTCCGACTCAAACCCCGGTGCGGTACGTATGTCTGCCGGTGGCGTTGGTAGAAACATTGCCCATAACCTTGCCCTTCTCGGCAGTAAGGTACGTCTTCTTACCGCATTCGGACAAGACGCAAACGCTCAGGAACTCAAAGACGGCTGCTGTGCCGTTCATGTTGACATTGATCCTTCGATGACCATTCCCGGCGAGCCCACGTCTACGTACCTCTTTATCATGAATGAGCATGGTGAGATGCAGCTTGCCATCGCAGATATGGACATCTACAGGTACCTCACACCTGAGCGCATGGAGGAGCGCATGGATCTTATCGACCATGCCGCCGCGGTTGTAATCGATACAAACCTGCCTCAGGAAACGCTCCGCTATCTCGCTGATCACGTCAGTGCTCCCATCATTTGCGATCCCGTCTCCACCACAAAAGCCAAGAAAATCCGTCACCTTATTGGTCGCTTCCATACGCTGAAGCCCAACCGTCTTGAGGCTGAGCTGCTCTCCGGAGTCACCATCCACGATGACGCTTCCCTTGAGCGTGCAGCCAAGGAACTCCTTGACACGGGCCTTAAGCGCGTCTTTATTTCTCTCGGCTCTGAGGGACTTTATTGCGCCGACGCAAACGAAGCCTTCAAGCTTCCGCTCCACGAGACAAAGGTTGTCAACATGACCGGAGCCGGAGATGCCATGGTTGCCGGAATTGCATGGGCATTCACCAAAAAAGCCTCGCTTAAGCGCACGGGCTGCATTGGCCTGGCCGCAGCTGAAATTGCAACGGAAAGCGCTTCTACCATCAATTCGGCACTTACCAGTTCTGCCGTACTGCACCGCATTAAGAATTAAGCCGATAGGATGGACACGCAAAAATGAATGAAACCATGAATGAATTTCTCGAGATCTCTCCCGAGGTAGCCGAGGCGCTTGCTGCCCATAAGCCGGTCGTTGCGCTTGAGTCAACCATTATTTCTCACGGAATGCCGTACCCGCAAAACGTGGAAACCGCACTCAAGGTTGAGCAGATTATTCGCGACAACGGCGCCGTGCCTGCAACAATCGCAATCATCAATGGACGCCTGCGCGCCGGACTTTCTGCGGATGAGATTGACTATCTGGGCAAGAAGGGTCGCGAGGTTGCCAAGGTAAGCCGTCGCGACTTGCCGGTTATTGTCGCCGAGAAGGGCGACGGAGCAACGACCGTTACCACTACCATGATTATTGCCCATATGGCCGGTATCGATGTTTTTGCCACCGGCGGCGTCGGAGGCGTTCACCGTGGAGCGGAAACAACGATGGACATCTCCGCGGACCTGGAAGAGCTTGCACAGACTCCCGTTATGGTTATCTGCGCTGGTGCAAAATCCATTCTTGACCTTGGATTAACGCTTGAATATCTTGAGACCAAGGGTGTTCCCGTTCTTGGATACCAGACCGATGAGCTCCCTGCATTCTATACGCGAAAGAGTGGCTTTGGCGTTGATCGCAGGGTCGACTCGCCGCATGAGCTGGCTGAGATTTTCCACGTCAAGCGTGAGTTGGGACTTACCGGCGGAATGTTGGTAGGAAATCCCATTCCTGAAGAATATTCGATGGACAAGGCCGTTATTGATGCCGCTATAGAGCAAGCACTTACAGACGCAGCTGCGCAGGGCATTCATGGCAAAGAAACAACCCCGTTCCTCTTGGCAAAAGTTGCCGAGATCACCGGCAACGATTCACTTGAAGCAAACATCCAGCTCGTCTTCAACAATGTTGCCCTTGGTGCAAAGACCGCAGCTGAGCTTTGCAAGCTCAAGCAGGCGTAATAACGACAAGGATCAATGCAGACGGAAACCTATATGGCGAGAAGACTTGGGATATGGTTCCGCAAAAGTTCTGCATAGCGTCCTGTAAAAATACCCACGTATAGGACAAAACACCGTCACCCTTGTGGGTGACGGTGTTTTTATCTTGTCTTAAACCTGAGTGAGGTGAAACGGTGTGAGGTGAAACGGTGGTTTTGGCTAAACCTTACTCAGAAGCTACTCAGAAACGATTGCAATACCACTTGAAACACCAAGGCGATCGGCTCCGACCTCAACCATTGCAAGCGCCTCGTCTTTGGTATGAATACCGCCGGCAGCCTTCACCTGACACGCATTGCCTACGGTCTCGCGCATAAGTTGAACGTCGTGGACGGTTGCACCGCCTTTGCTAAATCCCGTACTTGTCTTTACGAATGCAGCGCCGGCTGCAAGACAATCCTTACAGGCGCGCACGATCTGCTCGTCATTCAAAAGGCAGCACTCAAGAATGACCTTAACGGGAATGGTACCCGCAGCTTCAACAACGGCTTTTATATCAGCTATAACGTAGTCGTCGTCGCCGGCAACGAGGTGACCGCCGTTAATGACCATATCAATCTCGGTTGTCTTGTCCGCAACGGCCTGTTTGGCTTCCGCCACCTTTGCCGCCGTTGAGCAGGCTCCCAAAGGAAAGCTGATACACGTTGTGATGCCAACGCCGGATCCTTCAAGCTCCTTGTGAGCAAGCGCTGTCCAGCAGCTATTTATTGCCACCGTCTTAAAGTGGTACTCGCGGGCCTCTGCGCAAAGCTTCTTAATGTCCTCAGCCGTTGCATTTTGCTTGAGATTTGTGTGATCGATAAGACCATTGAGCTCCATGTTTCCTCCTGTACGTACGACTTTGATGTACACCTTAGTCACATCTTGATTGGGCCTCGTTGCGCTGTGTTTAGCCATGCCACATCTCAACACGCTCAATGACATTACGAAGTCATATCCTCGTTTTCTCGGCGTATCCAACATAATGCATAAACACTGTGCATTACAAACACAAACATATATTGTACGTCTCGCAGGCAAAAAGCAGCCGACTCTTCGGCGAACGAATCTTTTTGGCCGTTTACGGGAAACACTCTATTCCCTATATACTACGAAATAACCTATTCCAAAGTTCCCATTGGCGATGATAAACAGCCGTTTCTTTGGATGATGCTCCTCCATATATTGCTGCATTAAATTCTCTTGGTGAAAACTCTGTCAGCTGGCTACATGTATCCGTCGCCAAACTTTTGGGAGAGCGTTTCTTTAAGATTCTCTGTATTTGCCATGCAATCTCACAAGCAGATGAAAAACTATTGACATTCTCTTTTATCTTATATTATGCAATAGGATGCATAGAATATTTACTTCGGTTGATTTAAATGAAACGCTATCGTACTTTATTTGAGTTACTTTGTATTAAACTTTCATACTTACAGAATACTTGTCTGAATTTAAACTAGGTTTTGTTGGACATTAGTTCGATTACAAATCATCAGATATAAAGAGACTCTTGAACTCCACAACGGATCCCAAGAGTCTCGGGTTCTGTATATTAAACTACCTCTGTAATACTATAGATAACTACCTCTGTAATACTATAGATAACTACCTCTGTAATACTATAGATTTATCATGTATTTGCAGGGTTTATTAAGAAACGAGAATAGCTCAATACCTAGATGCAATTTCAACATACTCGGCTATACGTCGAGAAATCTCGCTGAACTGTCCTTTCTTGATAAGTTCTTGGTTATTAATTGAACTACTAATTGCAGCTGCTTTAAAACCAATGCCAAGAAACGCCTCAAAGTTCTCAGGCGTCATTTTGCAAACAGCAAGATAGCGAGGAAATCCCAGCGGAACTAAAACAGCCTTTGCATATCCAAGTCCCAATTCTCCTATCGGAAACACCTTTAAGAAATCTGCACCTAGATTAACCGCCTGCACTACCTCAGTCGGAGTGATAACACCGGGAATGCTCATCATGTCCAGCTCATGAGTAAGCGCCACGACCTCCTTGCTGAGCACAGGTGAAACTATGAACTGTGCGCCGGCTGCATGGGCACAATTTACCTCTTCAGCAGCAAGAACTGTCCCCACTCCTATGGTAAGATCATCCCCAAAGGTCGACGTTAGCGCATCAACCGCCTCAAATGCAGCTTCTTCCTTATGAGCATTATGATCAATCGTGACCTCAATAAATCTTGCGCCACCATCCAAAACTGCTTGACCAACATGCTTAAACTGCTCTGCCGTCATACTTCCGCCTCGATAAAGGCATACGGCTTTTTGAGCTTCAAGAGAAATGACAGTCTGTTCTCGATTGGTCATATTTATCCCTCCTTAATGGTGATATCAAAGTCCTTGAAGCTTGCAGAGGCACTATCATCAGGTTCAATTTGGTCATCACTTTCTTTGATATCTTTACGGATAATCCCAAGCAAGCCTGTCGAAATAACTACACCAAAAAGAACTCCCAAAATAGCACCTGGTAGAACATTCGTCATGACTGGAAAAGCAAAGAAGCCTCCCATCATGACAGGCGATCCCACATTGAAGTACATTGCTATTGCAGCAGCAATGGCTGTTCCTGGAATAACTGCAGGCCAGACATGCAAAGGATCACGTAGTAAGTAGGGCAGCCCTCCCTCAGTGACCTGGCAACAACCTAGTACCAAGGCTGAAGGACCATTTGCTCGCTCTGTCTTACTAAACTTCTTTGGAAAAATGAGCGAGGCAAGTCCAAGAGAAAGCGGTGGAACCATGCAACAGACAACCTTCGCACCTTCCGGTCCGATAACTCCGTCGGCAACAAGACCATTGGCAACTGTTGTAGCAATCTTGGTAACAGGACCTCCAAAATCCACGCCAACCATAGCGCCAAAAACGAGGCCAAACAACACACGAGGTCCTTCAGCCATTTGTGAAAAAAGGCCGATAAGGATAGTTTGAAGGCCACCAATAAGCGGACCTACCAGATACCCCATAAACACAACAGCAAAAATCCCACCGAGAATTGGAATAATCAAAAGTGGCATTAGTGATTGTAGATCTTTTGACAAAGAGAACTTATCTTTGATGAACTTACAAAAGTACCCGACAGCGTAGCCGCCAATAATACCTCCGACAAAGCCTATCTTATAATTGACTGATAACATGCCAATAACAAGACCCGGTGCAATACCGGGACGATCACAAATCCCATACGCGATATACGCAGCAAGGACCGGTACAACAAAACTCATAGCGATACTGCCACCCGCATAGAGCATGCCGGCAAACGAGCTGGTATCACCGCCAATAGAAGGTCCGCCGATCATCGTGCCAATCGACTGTAAAATTCCGCCCAAGCAGATGACAGGAATCATATAGGAAACGCCGGTCATCATGGGGCCAGTACCAAGTTTAAGATTAGATTTGGTCATCGTGCTTCACCGCCCATCTTCGCCTCAATCTTTTTAATCAATTGTTCAGGTTGTTTGATCGCAATGACAGAAGGAACTTCAACTAAAGGCCTTCCTTTGAAACGCTCTCTTTTTGCCACTGCAACATCCGCTGCCAAAATCACAATATCAGCCGCAGCAATATCCTCAGCGGTCAACTCATTTTCGATACCCACGTTACCTTGTGTCTCAACCTTAATGCAATGACCTGCCTTGTCTGCCGCTTGCTCAAGTCTGTCCTTTGCAATATAGGTATGAGCCACCCCTACCGTACATGCAGTTACTGCAACGATCTTCATCCCTCTCCTTTCGTTGTAACTTTTACGAAATTCGTTCAGCCTCCCAGAAGGATACTGATCACCTGACGTTTAAACGCACTGTCTGAAAGAGAAATTGTCTGGAAAAGTTTAGCTTCACATTCGGGTCTAGCAAGGCGTCGATAAAATGTCGAAAAGGGACTGGGACTACATTGAAAGGCCTGATTTGAAAAGGCTAAAAGGAATATTATATTGACAGTAGAATCAGACCAAGTTATCCCCTGTGATGCACGTCCAATTACCAGATGCATATCGATAACAAGATTTGGATCTCCATGAGGAATTGCAATACAATCAAGATCCGTAGGTGCTATTCGTTCGCGCTCAAGCACACTGTCAACAAAACCGTCTGCTACATCTCCTCGCAAAGTAAGTGGTTCAGAAAGAATATTCACAACTTCCTCAACCGTCTTTTTTTCAGAGATACTGATAACATCCGCTTCTTCCAAAAGCGTTTCGATAATAGAATTGAGATACCTGCGATCATGGACAAAACGTCGAAGAGGTTCGATCTCGGGATCATGCAACATTGGAGTCACGTAGAAAATAGGCTTTCTCGTCTCATTAAGCAGCTCTGTAGAGATAACGATGTCACAAATATCTATATGATCAGTATAATTGTTCAAAGAATAGGAGCCTACAACTTTCAATTGAGGGAGTGCATGCTCGAGTCTTTCTGAGATCAGATTTGATGCAGCTAAGCCATAATGACAGACAATGATAGCCCATACCTTATACTCTGGATGAATGCCATTATCGGATCGTTCAAGTGCTGCCTGTAAATGCAGTGCAATATACACTATCTCACTTTCATCTGGAAGATAGCCATATACCTCCTCCATGATTTGTGCTGCTACTGTTGCAAGTTCAAAGCCAAGCGGATATGTGCGTTTTAACTCTTCAGCAGGATAAAGCTCCGGCTGTGAGGCTAGGCTTATATGGCGTACGGCTGTTGTCCAAATATGAAGAGCAAGACCATGTCTCAGTACAGCATCTCCGGAAAGATTGATTGAATAAGTTCGATATATCACACTGAGAATACGATCAATAAGAGGTTCCATACGCTCAAGTATCGCATCCATATCACCCAAATCTGACTTTCTGAGTGACAGCATAAGTGCCGTGATACGCTCAAGCTCTGCACGAGGAAGATCAAGTCCTAGTTCATCGCTAAGGCGACGAACAGTGCATTCACATCGTAACTGAATATTCTTTTCGATAGCTATACCAAGAAACCTGCCCTGCAGAGATTCGGCACCACAATCCACACTCCAAAGTGTTACGAGCATGTTGCAAAAAAGTTCCGCAAGAGACTCATCGGTATAGATGGCACTTCCATCAGCAGCTACGGCTCGGACAAAATCCTGCGCCTTCTTAGCGTTCCTTTCGCCAAAAATACGAAGAATAGGGTATTGATCACGGTCAAACGAACGTATACAAGACAGAAAGTCATTCCCAACAAGATAGGGTTGGAGTGCATACACAAGCGCCGATCTCCGCTGCTCTTCTCCCCCAGCAAAACGAATACCACGATGGCGTGTTGCCTCAATAGCAGTATCCTGTTGAGAAATTTGTGCCACATGCTTCTCAACACTTGAACGACTCATAAAAAGACGATCAGCTAAATTTTGAAGCGTGATATATCCACGCGTCAGCAAAAGTGTCATCATGAGGCGTTTGTCGACCGAAAGATCATGAAGGCCTATACGGGCACTTAAAAGCAGCGCTAGACGAGAGCGATCAACAACCTCAATACGATTAGGATAGGTTTCCCTGAAACAGACACCATATCCTGCTTCTTTCTCTATGGAGGTAAGCTGTGACTTGAGAGTTTGTATAGATATACCAAGATGATCACTCAGCTGTGCAATATCAATGACATCTTTGCTTGCAAGAAAGCGCAGCACAAGATCGCGACGTTTATCAAAACCCAAGTCAATCACCTCCAAGGCGTTGCTTTATGTTTTATTGTATTGACAGTAAAGCATGTAAAAAGCATAGTTCCGTTTACCGAATATCCACTAAATATGTGTCAATTAGGATAGACACAAGCAGCAGGGTCGTCTCATAGCGTAACCCTCATAAAAGAAGATCCGGGGCCGAAAAAATCAGCACCGGATCCAAAAGACAAGCAAAGAAACAGAGAAACAGAGATTTAGAACTCAACAGGCAGGTCATAGTAGACGCACTTGAGCAGCTGCTCCATCTCTTCCTGCGTAGGCTTACGCGGGTTGGAAAGGGTGCAGGCATCCTCAATGGCAAGGCGTGCAACCTCGGGAGCCTTCTCGAAGAACTCCTTCTCATCAATGATAGAGGTCTCGGACTTGGTGCCGCCCTCACCGTAATTCTTGATGCCCTGTGGAACGTCCAAAGAATCGTTGATGTCGCGAATCTTCTGGACCAATGCAGCTACGAGCTCGTCCTCGGTCTCGCCCTCAAGATGCAAAATCTCCTTGGCAATGTAAGCATAACGAGTCTTAGCGCGGGCATCGCGAGCGTTGAACTGGATAACCTTGCCAAGATACATGGCATTGGCGCAACCATGGATGATGTGTCCACCAGAGAATGCGGCGCCGGTCTTATGAGCCATGGAGTGAACGATGCCCAAAAGACCTGAGGAGAATGCAATACCGGCGATGCACTGTGCTTCATGCATGTGCTGACGTGCCTCTTTGTCGCCCTTGTAGGACTTTGGAAGCCACTCGACAATCTCGCGAATTGCGTGCAGAGCGTCTGCATCGGTAAACATGGAAGCTGCGGTGGAGACGTAGGCCTCAATGGCGTGGGTCAATGCGTCCATACCGGTATGAGCAACGAGCTTCACGGGCATGCCATAGGTGAGCTCAGGGTCAACGATGGCAACGTCAGGGGTAATCTGGAAGTCGGCAATCGGGTACTTAACGCCCTTCTGGTAATCGGTAATAATCGAGAAGGCCGTAACCTCGGTTGCGGTGCCGGAAGTAGAGGAAATTGCGCAGAAGTGAGCCTTGGTGCGGAGCTCAGGAAGGCCAAAGACCTTGCACATATCCTCAAAGGTTGTCTCAGGATACTCATATTTAATCCACATTGCCTTCGCGGCGTCGATTGGTGAGCCACCGCCGATGGCAATAATCCAGTCAGGCTGGAACTCAGACATCTGAGCAGCGCCCTTCATAACCGTCTCAACGGACGGGTCAGACTCGACGCCCTCAATGTGAGCAACCTCAAAGCCTGCGGACTTCAGGTCGTTCTCGACGTCATCCAGGAAGCCGCCACGACGCATCGAGCTGCCACCGGAGACGATAATTGCCCTCTTGCCTGTAAGGTTCTTGACCTCGTGGCGTGCGCCCTCACCAAAGTACAGATCGCGCGGGTTCGTAAAACGTCCCATATCATTTCCTCTCTCTATTTTTCCACCATATCCCATATATAGCGGACAAACGAGGACTTGGTTCCTCGTTTTTTGTACACGATTTCTCGTTTATGTATACAAGACACCATTCCGTAATCTATCACAAATATGCAAAAACTGATAACGTTAATACGCCAACGGTATGCAAACAATGCCGCCGGTATGGTCTTGCCAACACGATCTTAAACAGAAATGGCCTGACACTTGATCCGAAACAGTTGCAACCGACAGGAGAGCCTTTGGCGTTCGATCCAAAAAGGAAGACTTTGATCGCCTGTTTATCCATCATTTGATAGAGACAGGCGCTACCGAACCGCCCAATCCTCAGCAGTTCAACTCCTATGTTGCGCACTTCTCAGACAATCCTGACGCACTGATAGCCTCGGATGAAGACCGGGCGTTTCACCTTATGGCACAAGCTGTCGAGAAGATCGACTATCTTCTGCCAACTGTAAATGAATCGGAAGGCAAGCCCTTTGTACTCGACGGCCAAAAGCTCCTTGAGCGTGCCTGTGAGCTCGACTCTCATTGCTTTGACGCGCTCCGCATGCATCAAGCAATGGCTTGTACTGCGCTTGAGGATCACTTCCAATACCTCGTTGAACAAGAGGAGGAAGTTCATCAGATCTGTATCGAAAAGGGCGCTTCCGCCGCAAAGGGTGTCTCCGAAGATTTCGCAGAGGCTGTCGTTGAGCTCGCAATGCGTCCCTATTATCGCTGGCTTGCGGCTCTTGCAACCAGGGCGCTTATTTCAGGCCGCAATAAGGCCGCCATTTCCTATGGTCAGAAGCTCTTCTCGCTTGATCCAACCGACTTTGGCGACATTCGTTTTACGCTTGCACTTGCGTATGCAAAACTTGAGGATGCCGAAGGTTTGGCAAAGTTGGAAAAACAGTATGCAACCGTTTTCCCTCCCCGACCTCCGGATGATGCGTGGATGATGCTGGCGCGGGTGGCGCTTGCGTTTAAAACAAACAACCGTGAGTGTGCAAATGACCTGCTAGACAAACTTCTTGCACGCTATAAAACCGGTGCACTTACGCTCTTTATACAACGGGATCTCCCGGAGGGTGAGTACGCCCGACTGAATGTCGAGCCCTATTCGGAGGATGAGTTGATCCTTGCGGTCTCTGAGGCAGCCGTTCTCTTGCAGGAAGGCAATGATTTCACGGGTCGCGGCATTTTTGGACGCTGGCTTGGCGGCGAGATTGAGCGACGCTATCCCGCACGCATTAAAGACTTTCAAGCAGACTTTTTGCATACCATAGACGATTTGCGCGACATAACGGACTTTGGAGACGGTCTCGATTTTGGAGACGGTTTTGATTTTGGAGACAATCTTACCTTCGGAGAGGGCGGAGGGGATCTTTCATGAATCTCACCGAGGAGCTGGTTCAGAGATGCGCTCTCAAACGACGCGCTGCTATCGGCTCAATGTCCGACGCTGCCTATGAAGAGCTTCTTTTGGCGGTTCAATCCGACCTCAAGTCCTATGCTTCCGAAACCGATGAGCTTCCCATGTACCACCTTGCGCAAGCGGTTAAGCGATACCAAGACTCCCAGCTCAATGACGATTCCTATACCGATGAGGAGTTCGTGCAGGCTCGCATCACGCGACTCCAGACGTTTTTGCATGCACTCGAAAACATTCGCGAAAAGTACGGTGAAAACACCGACCTCTTACGTATGGATGCACTCGTTCATGCATCAGACCCCGAAAGCCTGCTCCAGGCACTGCTCGCAATCCAAAACCGGGCGGAAAAAGAGGCAAAACGTACTCCCAATCTTGAAGACTCAAAGACCCCCGAAACAATTCCCTGCGACATGTGGACCGATGCCTTTAAACGACCTCGATTACGACTACAGGCAGCAATTGGACGGGCGTATGTGGACACCGCTCGATTTAAGCTTGCTGCCACGACCTGCGAGCAGCTTTTGGAAGAATCTCCCTCTGATACAGTCGGAGCCCGCTTTACGCTGGCTCTCACGTATGCGCGCCTTGAAGATGAGGCGGCGCTCAACAGGCTTGACGACAGATTCAATCACCACAGCAACGCGTGGATTGAGCTTGCCCGTGCCCTCCTGCTCTTTAAGCTCTCACGTATCAGTTCCGCGAGAAGAGCGCTCAAGAGCTACCAGATGAACACCGAGGGCGGAGCGTTTGCCCTTCTTCACCCCACTTTTGTTGACATATACATCCCCGATAGGCCGGAAGTAAAAACCGGCAGTTTTAACGAAGCGCTTCTCGCCATTCATGAAGCGGAGCCTGTCATTGTTGACGTTCCGGATTTTGTTGAATGGTCAGGTAACATCCCGGAATTTGCTGCCGCATCCGATGCATACGCCGCGGCAAATGGATTTGATTTGGATGAATAAATAAAATTGCTCCCGATTGAGGCTTACGTTTGCTATACTCTTTCTTTGCGTCCCCATCGTCTAAAGGTTAGGACATCGCCCTTTCAAGGCGGCAATGCGAGTTCGATTCTCGCTGGGGGCACCATATGACGAGAAAAGCCGCCGGTCACACGCCCGACGGCTTTGTTTTATTCGTCTTTGGCCTCAACTTCATCGCCATCATCGTCAATGCCGAGAAGTTCGTCGGCTTCACTCAATGAGCCTATTGCCGTTACACCCTTGAGAGTGCGCTCCATTGCTCGCGTACGCGTGCCAACAAGTCCGTCAATGGTCTTTGAAGCCGTATTGAGCTGCTTTTGTGCCTTCTCAAGCTCCCTGCGGTACTTGGGAAGCTCTGCTTTAACTGCGGAAAGCACCTTCTGTATCTCGTCTGCCCGCTTTTGGATTGCCACGGTCTGAAAGCCCATTTGCACGGCGTTGAGCAGCGCTGCCATGGTAGATGGTCCTGCGACGTTAACGTGCCATTCGCGCTGGATCTGCTCAACCAGCCCCGTGCGATTGACCACCTCGGCATACAGACCCTCAAACGGAAGGAACAGAATGGCAAACGAGGTAGTGGCCGGCGGAGCAACGTACTTCTCGTGAATATCTTTTGCCTCGCTCTTTAGACGGGTCTCAAGCTCTTTCCAAGCAGTCTCAACGGACGCGGCATCTCCCGTGTCCTTTGCATCTTCCAAGCGCCCATAGGTTTCACCGGGAAACTTTGCATCAATGGGCAGATACACGAACTCATCGTCTTTACCGGGGATCTTGACGGCAAACTCAACCCTGTTTGAGCTGTCAGGAACGGTGGCAACGTTGGTGTCATACTGCTCGGGAGAAAGTACTTCCTCAAGAATTGCTCCAAGCTGAACTTCACCAACAATACCTCTGGTCTTAACGTTGGAAAGAACTTTGCGCAGGTCGCCAACACTTTCCGCCATCCCGCGCATCTCTCCCAGACCTTTGGAAACGGCTTCGAGCTGATCGTTCACCACCTTAAACGACTGGCTGATACGGTCGTTTAAGGTCTTTTGGAGCTTATCGTCAACCGTGGCTCGAATCTGCTCAAGACTCTTGCCGTTATCCTGTCGGATGGCGATAAGCTGCTGGGAAACGCTGTCCTGAACACCCTTCAGCGTAGTACTAATGCCGGCCTGCATATCGGCACGACCTTTTTCCTGTGCCACGCGAACGTCTCCGAGCTCCTTTGATGTCTTAGCCTGAAAGTCGGCCATTGCGCCCTCCAGACTATCCACCTTGTTGGTCATAGTAACAAGACGTCGATCAAGCCCGTCAACCGCCACTTGCGATTGCTCTCGTGTGTGCCTCATCTCAGAGTCGATTTTTTGATTGATGGCCGCCTCTGAACCTGAAGTGTCTTTTGTACGGCTCCACGACATACCTGCAAAAATAGCAGCGACAAGAGCAGCTCCGGCAGCTACGATCAAAATTAATGTATCTGTTTGCATAATTGCACCAACTCCGATTTGATCTGTTTTTCTGGCTCAACACTTCACTTATATGAACCCAACGGTTCACAGTTTATTGCGAGATTTCGTTGGCATCCATAAATTTCATCACGTTCTTGTATTCTTTCTTCGTCAGTTCCGATAAGAGTCTACTAACTTTTATTTTATCGAGATATGGCCAGATACCAAGTACAGCATTAATGTCTTTCTTAGCTTTATTCTTACGCTGTATATTAATAATCATCTTATGCACGGCATAAGCCTCGGGAGTTGGTACTAAGACTGAGTAACCCAAACATACTGTTTCTATCGTATTGCTAAAGAGAATTTCCATATGACGCAAAGTCTGCGCTGTTACACCGATGTTAGTCTTTAAGGAAGTCTCAACACCTGCTCCTACCTTACTAATAAGAAACTCAACTTCAAGACCAGAAACGTCGGAAAGTTTCGTAGTCCTATTGAAATAATCAGATTCTACAAGAAACCCCTCTTCCTGTGCCAAAACAGCAAGACTTATGGGTGGATTTGGACGACGTAGATTTTTTACAAGAAAGTCTACGTCCAGTGTTCGAATGTTAGGTGTGAAACCAGTAAGAATACCGGCTTCATGGTAAACAAATTCGACCCAAGAACCAATAAGAATTACATGTTGTTGACATCCAGCCCTCTCAATAAGAGACAGCACTCTCATAAACGCTCTTTGCTGTTCATTCATATCGTAGTTTCTTTCCGAGTGCGCGTTCAATTTGTTTCCTGGAACTCTCTTGCTCTTTGAGGGCTTGCTTGAGTTTTTTGCGACGCGCAATCATCTTGCGCATCTCACAAATATTACTCGCAGGTATATAGTCTGATCTCACTTTATCTTCCACACGATAATTGAGGTAGTAATACTCATGCCCTCTTACTATACGCACGCGGATACAACCTTTTGGCAAGGTTTTCAATTCGTCACTCATCTGACGACTGAGTCTTAGAGAACGATCGTATTCTTCTCTGAGAACGTCTTCTAAAACTGACATGAAAGACACCTCAATTACCCTACAAATACGAATTACATTGTCTATTGTAGGGTAACAAATTTCCAAAAGCAAGAGCGAGAAGTACCTGAAATCCAAGTACTTCTCGCTCTATAAAATAACTGCATCAAAGCGTAATGGCACCGTTAGTGCGTTACATCCTCAAAGAACTCCCACGCTTCAGCATCGGTTGCCCCTTCGTGCACGATCTTTCGGACTGCCTCGGCCATCTGCAGTGGGTGTGTGCTCTGGAAGATATTGCGTCCCATATCAACGCCGCGAGCACCCTTGCGGATAACGTCATACGCAAGGTGCAGCGCATCACGCTCGGGCAATTTCTTGCCTCCGGCAACTACAATCGGTACCGGGCAGGCTGCCACAACCTCTTCAAAGTCCTCGCAGTCGTAGGTCTTAACAATCTGTACACCCATCTCGGCAATAATACGAGTTGCCAATTTGAAGAAACGACCGGTGCGTTCCATATCCTTTCCAACCGCACAGACGCCGAGCGTTGGAATGCTGTAGTGAAAACCGGCGTTCACTACCTGACTCAAATTGTCGATGCTGGAAAGCTGGCCGTCACCGCCGATGAATGTCTGAACGGCCATGCAATCGGCATTCATGCGGATAGCATCTTCAATATCCACGGCAACAACCTCATGAGAAAGATCTGCCTGAAGCATCGAGGAGCCCGAAGTTACGCGAAGCGCAATTCCTTTTGAAATCTGAGGAGGAACACAACTGCGAATTGCGCCTCGCGTACCCATAAAGCAGTCCACATAGGGGGCAAGCTTTGGAAGCAACAGATCAAGACGCTCAAGACCTGCGGTCGACCCCATGAAATACCCATGGTCAAACGCAAACATAACCGTATTACCGCTTTTGGGATCAAAGATGTTAGAGAGATGCTTTTGCATACCCCAATCAAGGTTGTTGGCACCCTTTACATAAAATCCCTGGTCATTGGCAAAGGGAGTATCAACGTGATAATCCTTAGCAACTTTAAGGCCATCAAGATCAGCCATATACGTCCTTTCTTTGAAACGAACCTGTGCTGCGCCGATAGAGGCAGTAATCGACGCGGCACAGGGAATTACAGCGAGACTAACTGAAGCAAAGCTTGCATCCAATACGTACGAGAACGGTTTACCATCCTCTTAAAGTACCTTTGGATTCTAGAATGCGTAGTTGTTCATATTCTCTTTCGTGAACACAAGGCGCTCGGGGAGAAGTACCACGCCATTGTTCTTCTCGGCAGTCTTAGCGCCCTCAGCAATGGAGTCATTGGCCTCCACCTTGACGTCGCCGATGCTTGGGATGGAGATAGTGTCGCCAACCTTGACTTCATTACCGGCAGCAAGGTAAGCCGCCACATAGCAGCCCATGGCACCCTGAACGGCACAATCCCAAAGACCCCAGTTGTAAATGGTTCCATGCTCGCAATAAGACTTGATAGACTGTGGAGAAGCAAAGCCGGTAATGGTCACCTTTTTAGCATCGTAGCCCTTGTTTTCTGCTGCCTGGAGCTGACCGGGAAGAGCGGTTGAATCGTTACAGATAATGAGATCAATCTCCGGATAGGCGTCGAGAATTCCCTCACCAATGGTAATTGCCTGCTCTGCATCCTGATTGGAATAGTAGTTCTCGTGAACGTTCTTCCACTTTGGATACTTCTCTTTAATGATCTTCTGTGCGGCTACCTGCCAAGAATTCTGATCGGTCACCGTCGCCTGAGAGTAGTGCCAGACATAGGTAATCTCATCCTTTTCGGGGTCTTTACCGCGCTCTTTGAGACCAGCAACACCCATGTCAACAAGCATCTGTCCAAGGATCTCCGGGGTACCTTGGGAAACCATCAACGTACGATCCTCGGGATTGGAGTCAGAGTCCCATGTGGTTACGACAATGCCCGCAGCCGTTGCTTTTTTGAGCGCGTCGGAAACACCGTTTGCGTCTACGGTAGAAATGCTGATTGCGTCCACACCATTGGCAACCGCCTGATTAATAACGGATACCTGAGCGGAAACGGATGCGGTCGCATCGCCGATGTAATCGACGGTAAATCCCCATTCCTTCGACTTCTCCTGAGCGCCTTTGTTGGCAGACTCAAAGAATGCGTTGCCGGTGACCTTCGGAATGAACGCCACGGTCTTGCCCTTGACATCTCCGCCGCCGGACTGCTTTTTATCGCCGTCGTCCTTCTTCGTTTCACCGCCACCGCCGTTACAGCCCGTAAGAGCGAGGCCGGCAGTTACCGCCGTAAAACCAGCTGCACCAATAAAACCGCGACGAGTCATATCTTGCATAGTTGAACCTCCCTTTCATGTGTCCGGCACACACCGGACACGAGCTTCCCGAAGCGTTAGGCCTCGGCTGATTTGCCACTCCTTATGAGCAGCGATTGTAAAAACGTACCGATATGCATACCGCTTGCCGCCGAGCGGAACACGATAACGACAACAAGCAAAATGCCAACAGGAATATTGAGGTACTGCGGACTTACTTTGAAACACAGAGGTAAGCCAAAGCGTAAAAATGCGATTACAAAAGATGCAAGGGCAGTACCCACGATGGATCCCTTACCACCGGTGGAAAGCGTGCCGCCCAAAACAACGGCCGTAATGATATCCATTGTCAAATCGGCACCGAGATCTGATTTTGCGGTTCCCAGATATGCCGTTAGCACGATACCCGCAATGGCTGCCGACAATGCACTTAACATATAGGTGGACATAATAACGCGACGACTGTTGATACCCGAAAACTCTGCAGCGCTTTGGTTAACACCCACAAGCGTGATACGCCGTCCATACTTCGTCTTATGCAGCAATATAAAGGCAATGCAAAGCATAAGTACATATATCAGCAGCTGGAACGGAATGATGCCAAAAAGCTGAAAGTTAGCTACAAATTTAAACTCGGGCGGAAAGCCACCGATGCCCTGATAACTTTCGGTTTTTGAAAGCGTAGAAATCAGAAGCGCCAGGCCCGAATACAAGAAGCTTCCGCCCAATGTAACCACCATAGCCTGAACGCGACAGTAGGCAATAAAGAAGCCGGACAGCGCACCGCAGGCAACGGCTAAAACAACGGCAACTGCCACTGCACCCCAAATGGGAAGACCAAAATCCTGCCAACTTACACCAATGGTGATTGATGTAAGTCCCACAAGAGATGCCACCTGGATATCAATACCACCCGTTACCATAACCAACGTGACAAAAAGTGAAATCATAAAAACGGGCAAATTGTCGTTAATGCTCGTAAACAGCAATGCCGGACGCAAAAACTTCGCGTTGGTAGAGCCGAAAACAGCAAATTCAATCACCAAAAGGGCTACGAGGATGAGATTCCAACTGGTTTGGCCGTGAGTTAGGAGTCGTTTTATCTTCTCGCCCATCAGCGCTCACCTCCCCTTGTGTCCGAGGAGTCCAAGACTTCTGCTCCAAATTCAGCAATCTGCTCGGCAAGTTGCTCCGAAACCGGCTTCTCGACAACGCGAGCATTCAAGCGAGCATGTCGATTTTTAACGATTGAACGGTGCTGAAGCAGTGCGTCCACGACAACGATGACGATCAAAATAACACCGGTAATGGCATTGTCATAATTTGACGAGAAGCCCATAAAGACCAATAGATAGCTGATAGACGCCATGATGACAGATCCCACAGCGGCACCGAGTACGGAACCGACACCTCCCAGGAGGCTCACTCCGCCAAGAACGCATGCTGCAATGGCTTTCATCTCGTAACCATTGCCGGACATCGGTGTCACAAAACCAATACGACTGCAGAAAAGGATTCCTCCTACCGCAGCAAACACGCCGCACAGCACATATGCCAAAATCTTGGTACGAAGCGTCGGAATGCCCACGAGTGTAGCGCCGTTTGCATTGTCTCCAACCGCCGCAAACCAACGGCCCCGACGAGTCTTGGTGAGCACCATATGGATAATAACAACAAGTGCAATAACCGCACAGTAATAGACCGTAAGGTCGCCAATACCCGTTACCGCAGAGAAATCCTTGAAACTTTTAGGCAAGTTTTCGACCCATGCGCCGTTGGTATACACATATATGATGCCGCGAAGGATTCCGTTCACTCCCAGTGTAAAAATAAGTGACGGAGCTTTCATGACAGCGACACCCCATGCATTAATAAGACCGATAGCCGCTCCAATGGCAATGCCAACAACAACCGCAGCGATAAGAGGCTGTCCGTCACGAAGCATCGTTCCAACCACGGCAGCCACAAGTCCAAGATTTGATCCAACGGACACATCAATCTCACCGATAAAAAGCGTAAAAGCTACACCTACCGCCACCAACGTGTAAACAACCGAAGTGTTGAAGCAGGCAGCAATGGTAGCCGGCGTTAGAAAAGCGGGATTGATGGAACCCACTACAAAAAAGAGGGCAATCAAAAAGATCAAGCTGCTGAGTCCGCGAGCTTTCATGA
>ERZ772906.418-NODE-418-length-25347-cov-10.526253_pt1 | contig 25347 bp, 22 predicted proteins | sample MGYA00511338_ERZ772906 | MGnify/ENA primary metagenome ERZ772906 (study PRJEB29015, sample SAMEA2738076) | human oral metagenome | biome: human oral; feature: human-associated habitat; material: saliva | place: China | collected 2212 ... | reverse complement strand
CAACAGAATCAGATCCTTTAAATGGACGTCTATCTAATGAAACACCATTAGCACAAGCTATCTTAGACCATAAGGTTGGTGATGTTTGTGAAGTACGTGTAGCAAATCCTTATTCTGTTGAAATTCTAAAGATTAAGTAAGGAATTAGAAACAGTATTACAAATACAGTAAGTGGAGGTCATATGAGACTACTACTTACTGTTTTTTTATCTCTATTCATTCTACTTTCAGGGCAATTTCAAATTATTGATATTCAACAATATACTAAAACTACAATTCATGTAACTGTACATGGTGCTGTATTACAACAAGGGGTAATTTCATTAAAGCCATACGCAACATTAGAAGAACTGATTACTTTCGTAGGTTTAGCGAATGATGCTGATATATCAAGCTTGAATCTTGAAACTGTACTACATGATAAAGATGTTTTAACAATACCCACAAAGACAAATGATAAACAAATCAATCTAATATCTATTAATACTGCTGATTTAAATACTTTACTACAAATTCCTAAAATCGGTGAGAAGACTGCGCAAGCCATTCTTGATTATCGTAGCCAATATGGATTGTTTAAGACTTTAGAAGATTTAATGAAGGTAAAAGGAATTGGTCAAGTGAAGTTTGATTTTATTAAAGATAAGATTTGTTTATGAAAGGAATCTTAAATAATCCATTACTTGTTTTGTTGATGTATCTATTTTGTCTTTCTTTTAAAGGAACATCTAAATTTTATGTAATACTTCTATGTGTTTTATATTGGTACCGACATCATAGTGTAAGAAGTTGTCTGTGGCTTAGTTGTATTTTATGTATTACATGTCTTCCAAAGTTTCATTTTCTACAATCGAATGTTTATCGTATTGTCGATGTTAAAAGTAATTATGCAATTATCGAAAATAGAGATAATAGAATCGTTGTTTATACAACTTCAACATTGCCATTTGATGCGGAAGTAGAAGTAAATAATCATATTTATTCATTTGATTATGATTCTAAGTTCTATGGCTTTTCGCAATATCAGTGGGCAAAAGAAAATGACTTTAGCGGGTATACATATCAGTCTGAAATAAAGGTTATTCAAACACATTTTACATTACGTTCTTGGACTCAGAAGCAAATCGATAAAGTTAGTAATAATCTACAGAAAGAGATGTTGTATCAGATTATCTTTCGCATTAAAAGTAAAGGAATTGATATCACAGATATTTATGAACAAAGTGGTTTTTCGTATGTTGCTGGTGTATGGTTATTGTTATATCTCATCAAGTTTTTTACTACGCAACAACAACGTAAATATATTAAAATTGCATGCTTAATTGTATTAAATTTCTTTTATCATTATCCAATTGTGCTATTGTATTCGTTATTGTCTACTTTTCTACACTTTTTTGATATACCTCAAAGAGTAAAAATACTTTTTTCCAGTATTGTTTTATTAGTTATATATCCTAATGCAATTTATTCTTTGTCTTTTCAAATCCCACTCATATATCGTTTACAAAATGTTTTTGGAACATCCCAACGAAAGATACGAACAGCTATCATAATAGCTGGAATCTGTAGCATTAAATTTCATTCCATTCAAATCTTATCGTTATTATTTTACCCAGTATTACGTTATTTAATGGGTTTTACTTGGATGATGGGATTTGTTCAATTGTGGACTGGATTTAATTCAGTATATCTAGTATCAATCGTATCTAAAATTTTTACAAAGATTCAATCAGTAAAGCTTTATGGAAATATTTTTGGTATTGGTATATTATTTCCATTTATTCTGTATGGAAGTTTAAGACAGAAAAAGTTTGGTCTATATTATCTAAGTATCTTTATGTTATTGACGATAGGTTTATCTCTATTACATCCACTATCAGAAGTTACTGTTTTAAACAATCCTAAAGATACCAATATTATTTTAAAACCTTCATTATCAAATAAAGCTACAGTATTATCTCTTACAAATGAAGTATTTGATAAAGATTTGCAAAGCTATTTATATGCAAAAGGAATAACAAGTATACATACATATATTGAATTAGTAGGCGAAGTAGAAGGAATTAACGTAATATCTAGTTTAGATAGTACGGTTGTAAAACAATTAAACCAAATGAATACAGATCATCCCATCTGGTACTTCAATTATGATGGACTAATGTTTATTGTGTTTACATATCTTGAACAAAAAGAAATTACTTATTTTTTAAATCATTATGATAACTTAAATATCGATGTAATGATTCTTTCAAATCATGGTTCTACGAATTCTAATCCACCAGAGTTATTTGATCATATACAACCAAAGCTATGTATCTCAATCAATAAACCCTATTTAAATAGTCATTTACCATCTCGTACAGTGATTACAGAATTGAAGAAAAGGGGGATTATGTTGTTAGATACTGGTAGTTATGGTGATATTTCATTTTTTAGTATCTTTCATAAGCATTTCGCTCTAACATCAAGCGGGAAAATTGTTATAATTAACTAGTATATGACAGTATATTTATTGAGTGGAAAAGATATGTTTCGACAAGAGGAGCGTTTAGCTACTCTTTTAAAAGAGTTTTCTATTGATAAGGACTATGTCACAACCTTTGATGCATCAAATGCGAAGACATTTCGGTTTGATGAGGCTTTGATGGCTTGTGATACTTTTTCACTATTTGATGATACAGCTAAAAAAGCTGTAATTATCAAAGAACCACATTTCTTACGTGCTAGTGTTAAAACCGGTAAGAAAGAAACAGATAAACAAGAACAAGAAAAAGAACAACGTTTAAAATCTTTAGAAGCTTATCTTAAGAATCCAAATCCAAATACATTACTCGTATTTTATTGTCATACATTCTCTGCTGATACGAGAAAGAAAGAGTATAAACTTCTTACTACTTATGATACTAGGGTTGTTAAATTTGAACTGATGAAACCTTGGGAGTTTGAGAAGTATGTTGATGATAAGTTAAAAGAACGTAAGTTTAAACTAACCCGCGAAGCGCGTATAGAATTATTAGAACGTGTCAGTAATGATACGTTAAAATTCCATAACGCTCTTGTTAAGATTGATCTTTATGGAAAGAGAGAACTTAATCTTGAAGATGTTATGCATATTGTACCGATGAATGCTGATTTAAATATCTTTAGAATGAGTAATTCATTTGTTGCGCATGACTTGTCCTCTACATTACTTGCAGTAGATGAGATGTTACAAGCTCGTTATGACTATGTTGCGATGATTGCGATGCTTGCAAGCAAACTACGTAGTTTATACAATATCAAAAAGCTCTATGAACGTGGTTTATCGGATAGTATGATTGCCACAAGACTACATGCGGATGATTGGGCAATCAAAAAAGGCTTAGAAAGTTGTTATCATCTGCAGTCAAAGACACTATTAAGATATTTAGAAGAACTTGCAACATTGGAACAAGGTATCAAAGCTGGACGTATTGAACCTAAGAATGGTTTTGAGCAGTTCTTATTAAAGAATGGGAGTTAACATGCAATCAATTAAAGAACTATATAAAATAGGACGTGGACCAAGTAGTTCACATACATTAGCACCAGAGAGAGCATGCAAGCTCTTCAATGAAACATTTGGTGCATTTCCTTACTATGAAGCTGAGTTATTTGGCTCTTTATCCTTAACTGGAAAGGGACATCATACGGATGCGATTATCGAACAGACACTACCAGGTGAAGTTAAAGTAATCTTCTCTTTAGAATGGGAAGAGGATTTCCCTAATGGATTCTACATTCGCGCATATAATGATCAACATGAATTACAACAGCGTTGGACTGTATTCTCCATCGGTGGTGGTAGTATCCGTATCGTAGAAAAAGATCTTGATTGGAACGATGAAGTATATCAAGAGAATTCACTAAAAGAAATTAAACAAGCATTACAGGATAGAAATGAAACTTTACTTTCATATATCTATTCTTATGAACCTAATTTACGTGAATATCTTTCCGATATTGTAGATGCCGAAGTCGAATGTGTTCACGCTGGTATTACAGCTGAGGCTGGAACGTTACCAGGGAAGTTAAAGATGCAAAGAGTTGCACGTAAGTTATATACAGAAAGTCTTGAAAGTACGAGTTCTTATGCAAATGATTTAAAGTTAATGAGTTATGCGTATGCTGCTGGCGAAGAAAATGCAGACACACATAAGGTAGTTACTGCACCAACACTAGGTGCATGTGGTGTTATCGCAGCGTTAACATATCATTGCATTCATGATTTGAAGATTGAAAAAGATAAGATGATCGACGCTCTTGCAATTGGTGGTATCTTTGGCAACTTAATCAAACATAATGCGACAATTTCAGGTGCAGTAGGTGGTTGCCAGGCTGAAGTTGGATCTGCAGTTGCGATGGCTAGTGCTGCGTTTGCGTATCTCTTAGGTGGAAATCTAAATGATATCGAATATGCAGCTGAGATTGGTATTGAGCATCATTTAGGTTTAACTTGTGACCCAGTAATGGGATATGTCATGATTCCTTGTATAGAACGTAATTCACAAGGTATCTTACGTGCTATTGATGCTGCGAACTTAGCAATTCATATGAATAAAGTTCGTGCTACACATAAGGTAAGTTTTGATACAATTGTCGAAACAATGAAGGAAACAGGGAATTGTATTCCGATGAGTTTGAAGGAAACATCCATCGGTGGATTGGCTAAATATTTTGATGAAAGCCAGTGCTAAAAATAAAAAGGTTATTCATCCATTAGAACCAATCTATGATGAACAATCTAAGGTACTAATATTAGGTTCTTTTCCATCTGTAATTAGCAGAAAAGATATGATGTACTATGCAAATAAAACGAATCGATTTTGGTCTGTGATGGAGGCTTTATTTAAGGAAGAAATTACGGACCATGTGTCGTTTTGTCACAAGCATCATCTAGCAATGTGGGATGTAATTCATTCTTGTACGATAGAGGGTTCCTCGGATTCTTCTATCAAAAATGTAATACCAAATGATATTGCTGGATTAGTTCAAAAAACACATATTGAATTAATTGTTACTACTGGTAAGAAAGCTTCTGCTTTGTATGAACAATATATTCATTTAGATTTACCACATATCAGTTTGCCTAGTACTTCTGCAGCAAACGCAAAGATGAGACTTGAGGAACTGGTATACGAGTATCGAAAGATTAAGGAGGTATTATGAAAAAAGCTGAATTACTTGCACCAGCAGGAAATATGGAAGCCTTGATTGCGGCTGTACAAGCTGGATGTGATGCAGTTTATTTAGGACTTAATTCTTTTTCAGCTCGTGCCTTTGCAGATAATTTTTCAAGAGAAGAACTGGTTGAAGCAGTACGATATTGTCATATTCGTGGTGTAAAAGTATATGTCACGATGAATACAATTCTTTATGAACCGGAGATAGAAGCTGCGAAAGATCAAATTCAATTCTTATATGACCATGATGTGGATGCTTTATTAATTCAAGATTTTGGACTATTTCATTATGTTCGTACATGTTTCCCTGATTTTGAAGTACATTGTTCAACCCAGATGCATATCCACAATATGTCTGGTATTGAGTATATGAAAACACAAGGTGTTAAGCGTGTTGTATTAGCACGTGAGTCGCCAATTGAACTGGTTGAAAAAGCTTGTAAGAGTGGCATGGATATTGAAGTATTTGCATATGGAGCTATCTGTATCAGCTATAGTGGACAATGTCAGTTTAGTGTTGTCACAAAACAACGTAGTGCAAACCGTGGGATGTGTGCACAATGTTGCCGTATGAAATACTACAAGGAAGATGGTACTGAATTTGAAGAAGGTGAATATATTCTTAGCCCAAAGGATTTAAATGTAATTGATCAATTGCCAAAGCTATTAGCAGCTGGAGTTAGTAGTCTTAAAATTGAAGGTCGTATGAAACGGCCTGAATATGTTTGGTTAATTACGAAGACTTTCCGTGAAGCCATCGATGCATATTATAGAAATGAATCGTATCATGTTACTAAGAAACGTCAAGAAGAGTTGAAACTAATGTTTAATCGTGGTTTTTCTGAAGGACATTTATTCCACGATGATGTTTCTAAACGTATGAGTCAGTATCGTCCAAATCACCAAGGCATTGTGATAGGTGAAGTTGTTGATTTCTATAAGGGTAAAGTTAAGGTAAAACTAACAAAACCACTTTATCAACATGATGGTTTACGAATTCTGAGTGAACCAGAAGATATCGGTCTAACTGCGGTTAAAATCTATGATCAAAAAAATCTTTTAGTAAATAGTGCAAATCCAGGTCAAATAGTAACTTTAGAATGTAAAGAGGGAAGACCAAAGAAAGGTCAAAAATTACATAAAACAACAGATACAAGACTACTAAATGAAGTGCAACATCATATTGAAGAGTACAGAAGACTTGTAGATATAACTGTTTCTTATGAAGCTAAAATTGGACAACCATTAAAGCTAGTTGTAAGTGATGGTGAACATACTGTTGTACAAGAAAGCTCAATCAATCTAGAACAGGCGAAAAACGCTCCATTATCAAAGGAAAAGATAGAGGCTGGTTTAGCCAAAACAGGTGCATTTGCATACCGTATTACAAAATTTATAGGAGAGATTGAAAACATTTTCTTACCAGTCAGTGTTATCAATGAAACCCGTAGGCTTGCGTTAGAAAAATTAGATGACTTACGTGCTGTGCAACATGTACGAAAAGGTATACAAGAATATTACTACCATACAGACAATATTTTTGATCGAAATTACAAATATATTATTCAAACCAAAAAACCTAGAGAATTTGATTGTGAGAATTACTTGAATGTCGTTGAAAATGACACAGTTACTCCAGTTATCCATGAATCACAAGAGGGTACTACTACCCTAGTTAATACTGTACTTTCGCAAGCTGGAGACTTTAATAATATACTTGTAGATTGTATTGGTGGTATGACACTTAACGTTGTAAATTCGTATGCTATTGCATATTTATTATCGATTCCAGGGATTAAAGGAGTGATTCTTTCTGGAGAAATGAGTGACTTTCAGATAGAAAAGACACTAGATGCTTTTGAACAACGATATGGCTTTAAGGCGCCAGTTTATAAGCTTATTTACGGTAAACGTACCTTGATGCACATTAAAGATCGTTTCTCAAAAGAGCAAAATTTAAAATTTATGAGCGATTTACATGGCAATCGTTATGAAATGTCGTATAATGCTAGCGAGGTTTCTATCCTAGAGTCATCCGCTTTTAAAACTGGTAACCCATTCTGCATGGGTAGCTACTTGATTCTAGATGATGAAACCATCAACATAAAATCTATATTGGAGGATAAATAACATGAAGAATTTTATTGAAGAGTTTAAGGCGTTTGCGTTACGTGGAAACGTAATGGACATGGCAATTGGTGTCATCATTGGTGGTGCATTCCAGGCTATTATCAAGTCATTCATCGACAACATCGTTAACCCATTAGTAGGTGTTGTATTCCAGGTTGACTTCTCAAGTGTTGTAATTCGTTTAGGTGCTGTTAACTTAATGATTGGTGCATTCATTTCATCCGTAATCAACTTCATCTTATTAGCGCTTGTATTATTCGTTATGGTTAAGGGTATTAACAAGCTCAAAAAGCCAGAAGTGAAGGAAGAAGCTGCTCCTGTAAAGAGCGACGAAACAGTTCTATTAGAAAAGATTTTAGAACAATTAAAGAACAAATAAGTTTTCTGAAACAGCCCATAAAATATAGGCTGTTTTTTTCAATTAAAATTTGTTAAATTTCCCGTTTTAGTGGTTAGAAGAGGGCTATTTTGTTATAATATCTAAGAGATTTAAGGAGATTTTATGTTTCTAAAGCGAATCGAAATGCAAGGATTTAAGTCCTTTGCGGATCGTACAATTATTCAGTTTGATCATCCGATTACTGGTATTGTTGGTCCTAATGGTTGTGGTAAATCAAATATCGCTGATTCAGTACGTTGGGTACTTGGTGAACAAAGTGCTAAGAGCATGCGTGGCGATAAAATGAATGATGTTATTTTTGCTGGTAGTGCTGATCGTCGTAGAGTCAATATGGCGGAAGTTACTTTAGTATTTGACAATACAAATCATATTTTAAATGATGACAAAGACGAGATAGAAGTAACACGTCGTCTTTTTCGTGATTCTGGCGAAGCAGAATATTTAATTAATCGTAAAAATGTACGCTTAAAGGATGTTGTTGATCTTTTCTTAGATACTGGACTCGGTAAAGATAGTTTAAGTATTATTTCTCAGGGTAATGTCTTATCTTTTGCGGAAGCAAAGCCTCTTGAGCGTCGTGGTATCTTTGAGGAAGCTGCAGGTGTAGCAAAGTATAAAAAGAGAAAGTTAGAGTCTTTATCAAAACTAGAAAGAACAAAGGCAAATTTAGATCGTTCTAATGATATTTTAATTGAGCTTGAAAAGCAGGTTTCTCCATTAAAGAGACAAGCTAGAAAAGCAGAGATTTATCGTGAAAAGAAGAAACGTTTAGAAGAAATTGAAATCTCAGTTTTAGTACAAGATATTGAAAGTATCCACGCAGATATTGAGACTGCAAAGAAAGCACTCTTTGATATTGAAACAAAGACAACTATGTTTTCTACAGATATTCAAATCAATGAGACAAAACTCTCTGAAAGTAGAAGACAGATTTCTACATTAGATCGTGAAATCAATGACTTGCAAGATGAACTAATGAAAAAGTTCAATGAAATTGCTGGTTTAGAAGCACGTCGTACAGAGCTTGATGAAAAGCGTAAGTATATTGTAGAAACTGGAACTAATGAACAGAAGGCAAAACAACTAGCTGGATTAATTGAAGAAGCAAGGGTTGAATATGAGGACCGTCAAAAGCGTTTAGATGATTTGAATACTGAAATTCGTTTATATTCACAACAATTAAGTGCAGCAGCTGCAAATATCGTTGATAAACGCAGTGAATATGACCAAGCATCAAATCGTTTACGTTCACTTGAAAACAGAAAGAACGTTATCGATCAGTTAATGCGCAATCCGTTCAATAACCAACAAGGTATTCGTTCTATTATGGAAAACCAAAATGCATTATCAGGTATTTTAGGTGTAATTGGACAGGTATTACAAGTTGAAAATGGTTATGAAGAAGCAGTTTCAACAGCATTAGGTGCAGCAATGAATCATATCGTTACTGTTGACGAACAGGCTGCTCGTGATGCGATTCGTTTCTTAAATCGTAACCAATCAGGTCGTGCAACATTCTTGCCATTAACAGTATGTACAGCTCGTTATGTATCTCAAGATAATCAGATTATTTGTCAGAATACAAAGGGTTATTTAGGTGTTGCGGCAGACTTTGTAAAAAATAATGATCAGTTTGAACCAGTCATTACAAGCTTATTAAATAATGTTCTTGTAGTAGAGGACATGGAAGCTGGTAATGAATTATCTACATTAACCAAACGCTTATATAAGATCGTAACTCTGAGTGGAGAAGTGATTCACCGTGGTGGTTCTATGACTGGTGGTAAGACCCGTCATGATACAAATATTATGACTATGCGCAAAGAGGCAGAAGAAATCAATGCATTAATTGACGCGGAATCTGCACGTTTACAACTTGCGACAAAGGCTTTAAATCAAGCAAACGAAGCTCGTGATAAAGCGGCGCAAGCGATGAGTGAAAAGCGCTATGCAGTTGCGGCTCTTGAGCCTGTCGTAGATGCTAAGAAAGCTAAACTTGAAAAGTTAAAGAATGACTTAGCATTGTTAGATCCTAAGGGCTTAAGTCATGACAGTGATGAATCACATACAGAAGAATTGATTGTTCGCTTAAACCAAGCTTATTTAGAACGTGATACGATTACAAATGATATGAAGGCGAAGCGTGAGCAAAGATATCAGATTAACCAAGAAGCAGAACGTAGAGAACAACAAACCCGTCAAATGCGTAAAGAATTAAGTACTGCAGAAGCTAGTGCAAATGCGATTAAGGTTGATCAAGGAAAGCTTGAAACACGCATGGAAGCTTGCTTACAAAGACTTGCAAGCGAATACCAGTTAACATATGAATTTGCTAAGACTAAGGTAACTAATGAACAGATAGAAAACGCAAAGGAAGAAGTTGCACAGTTGCGTGCAGATATTGAACGTCTTGGTAATATCAATATGAACGCTCCAGAGGAATATAACGAAGTGAATGAACGCTATGAAACATTAAAGAATCAAATCGCGGAACTAACAGAAAGTGTTGATAAGATTCTAGCTGCGATTGATGAGATGGATACAGTTATGAAGCGTCAATTTAAAGAGACTTTCGATAAAGTTAACGCAGAGTTTAATGACATCTTCCGTGCTCTTTATGGTGGTGGTAAAGCAGTTCTTACACTACAAGATCCATCTGATATCTTAAATACAGGTATTGATATTGATGCACAACCTCCAGGAAAGGCTGTTCAAAATAACATGTTATTCTCTGGTGGTGAAAAGAGTTTAATTGCGCTATGTGTACTATTTGCAATATTGAAGATTAAGCCTGTGCCTATGGTTATTCTCGATGAGGTAGAGGCAGCGTTAGACCCAGGTAATGTAGAGCGTTTTGCACAATACTTACATCACTATACACATCAGACACAGTTTATCGTTGTTACACACCGTCCAGGTACAATGGAAAATGCTGACGTACTCTATGGCGTAACAATGCAAAACCAAGGTGTATCACAGATGTTAAAGGTTGCCTTACATGATGCACTTAGTATGGCAGATGTAACTAATGAGGAGGTACAAGCATGAGTTTTTTAGATAAGTTAAAAGAAGCCTTCTCTAAAAAAGATGATAAAGCTACATATCTTTCCGGTTTTAAAAAATCAAAACAAACTTTTGGTGATCAATTAAACCAAATGCAATATAAATATAAAGGGGTAGATGATGACTTTCTTGAGCAGTTAACAATTATCCTTTTGGAAAGTGATGTTGGAATTGAAACAGCTGACTATATCTGCGAGCAGATGAAGTTAAAGTGCTCAGAATATCCTTCGATTACATTCAAGTGGGCAATGAATTTCTTACTAGAAACAATGAAGGAAATTTATGAAGCAACTCCCGATAAACCGATCTCATTTAATGAGAATGGCACAACTGTATTCTTATTAGAAGGTGTGAATGGTTCTGGAAAAACAACAACATCTGCTAAACTTGCACGCATGTTCTTAGACCAAGGCAAGACAGTCGCATTTACAGCAGCGGATACTTTCCGTGCTGGTGCAATTGACCAACTTGCAAAATGGGGTGAACGCTTAGGTGTTCCTTGTATCAAAGGAATTGAAAACGGAGATCCTAGTGCGGCAATCGTTGATGGATGTCGTTATGCAAAAGAAAATAATATAGATGTATTATTATGCGATACTGCTGGGCGCTTACAGAACAAAGCAAATCTAATGAATGAGTTATCTAAGATGAATCGTGTAGCAGCGAAAGAAATTCCTGGTGCACCACATAATACATGGCTTGTTTTAGATGCAACAACAGGACAAAACGGTTTGTCCCAAGCACAGATTTTCGCAGAAGCGACTAATTTAAGCGGTATTATCTTAACGAAGATGGATGGAACAGCGAAGGGTGGTATTGTCATTGCCATTAAGCATAAACTACATATTCCTGTATATTATTTAGGTTTAGGTGAGCAACCTACTGATTTACGTCCATTTGACTTAGATGCATATTTATATAGCATTTCAGAAGGACTAGAAAATGCAAAGTAAGTTATATTACAACAGTTTATTGGACTTTTACGAAAAGCTATTAACACAAAAACAACAGGAAATTTGTAACTTCTATTTCCGTGATGATCTATCATTGCAGGAAATCAGTGAACTAGTAAACACATCACGGGCAGCGATTCATGATACTATCAAACGCTGTCGTATTGAACTAGATTCTTATGAAGAAAAGTTATGCATGCATGCATCTTACACAAAACGATGCAAGCTATATGAAAAGATTCGAAAAATTGGTTCAGCAGAGGTTATTAAACTAATCGACCAATGCTTAGATACAGAAATTGATTAAGGAGGAAGATATGAGTAAGGTCATTTCAGTAAATTCAGGATCATCATCACTAAAGTTTCAATTATTTGATATGCCAAGTGAAACGGTATTAACTAGTGGACAGGCAGAACGTATCGGTCAACAGATGGGTGCGTTTACAATCAAGTACAACGGAACGAAAGAAAAAGTAGAACTTCCAATTCCAAACCACAAGGTAGCTGTTGATATTCTTTTAAATAAATTAACAGAGCTTGGTATTGTGGAAAATCTTGATGAAATCAAGGGTGCAGGTCACCGTATCGTGCAAGGTGGTTCTTCATTTGATCAGTCTGTAGTTGCAGATGAAGAGGTTGAAAAAATTGTTGAAGAATATGGTGAACTAGCTCCACTACACAACCCAGCACACTTAGTATGTTATAGAGCATTCAAGGAATCTTTACCAAATATTGGACACGTATTCGTATTTGATACAGCATTCCATCAGACGATGCCAGAGGAATCCTATATGTTCCCAGTACCATATGAATGGTATACAGATTATAAGATTCGTCGTTATGGTGCTCATGGTACTAGTCATCAATATGTTAACCGTCGTACTGCTGAATTAATGGGTAAAGATGTTAATAGCTTAAATATGATTACTTGCCACTTAGGCAATGGTGCATCTATTACTGCGATTAAGAATGGTAAAGTTATTAATACATCTATGGGATTAACACCATTAGGTGGAATTATGATGGGTACACGTTGTGGTGATTTGGATCCTACAGTTGTATATTACATGATGAAGAAATTAGGATGTACACCAGATGATATGGATATATACTTAAACAAGAAGTCTGGTATGCTAGGTATTTCTGGTATTAGTTCAGATGCTCGTGATGTTCAGGCAGCAATTGATGCAGGTGATCCACGCGGTATCTTAACTGGTAAACTATATACAAACCGTGTCATTAACGTTGTAGGTGGTTATTACTTCCAATTAGGCCATGTTGATGCAATTGCGTTTACAGCAGGTCTTGGTGAGAATGATGATGCGTGCAGAGAACGTATTTTAAAGGCTATGGAAGAAGCTTTAGGCTTAAGCATCGACTATGAATTAAATGCTACAATTCATGGTAAGGAATGCCTCATTTCCAAGCCTGACTCAAAAGTACAGGTATGGATTGTTCCTACAAACGAAGAAGTTGTAATTGCACGCGATACAGTTAGATTGTTAGGACTATAATGAATCTCGATTTTAAGACATTATTAAAGACAATTGAGGATGCAGATGTCATTACATTATTTAGACATACGCATCCTGATTGCGATGCGCTAAGCTCTCAGAATGGAATGTGTAGCTGGATTAAAACAAACTTTCCAAGCAAAAGGGTATATAGGTTAGGGGAGGAGACAACAGATCAAACTGTTTATCCACCATCAGATAAAGTTGATGAAGATACAATACGTTCTAGTACAGCGATTATTTTAGATACCGGAAACAAAGAACGTATTGATGATCAACGTTATGCGCTTGCAAAACAGGTCATTAAAATCGATCATCATCCAAATCTAGATCCATATGGAACTCAGAATTATGTCTGTGAAGAAGCAGCTGCCACTTGTGAAATTCTCACAAGTTTCTTTGCAAGCTGTGATAACCAGATTATGAATCATGAGATTGCAACTTATCTTTATAAGGGATTATTAACTGATACCTTATGCTTTAGAACAAGTAATACAACACAACATACACTTGAAATGGCAGCTAAACTAGCATCATATAATCTAGCAATTCCTGAACTGAATCGTGAGTTATTTGATGTTAGTTACAAAACATTCCATTTCAGTAACTGGATTCGTTCTAATGCACAGTTACTCGGTGAACATTTAGCATATGTAATCATTCCAGTATCTATTCAGAATGAATATAATATCAGTGCTTCATCAGCACGTAATCGTATTGACGAAATTGGGCATGTAAAAGAATTTGCAATTTGGGCTATATTTACTGAAAAAATTGTAGATGGACAGAAACTATATGATGGTTCATTACGTTCTAAAACAGCAATCATCAACACAATTGCTAATAAATATCATGGTGGTGGTCATAAGAATGCTTCAGGCGTTAAAGATCTCACTGAAAATGATTTACAAAATTTACTACAAGATTTATATAAAGTTAGTAACTAGCACATATAAACAAAAAATGTCAATATTGAATGTGCTATAAAAACTATAGTAAAATACAAACATATTAGGAGGAAATAAAAATGGCAGAAACATTAAATAAGAAGAGCATTGCTGAATTAATAGCAGAAAAGCACAACCTAACTAAGAAAGAAGCAACAGAGATTATCGATTTAGTATTTGATACAGTATCAGGTACTTTAAAAGATGGTGGTCGTGTAGATATTTCCGGCTTTGGTAAGTTTGAAGTAAAGACACGTGCAGCTCGTACAGGTATCAACCCACAAACAAAAGAAACAATCAAGATTCCTGCATCAAAGGTTCCAGGATTCAAAGCAGCTAAGAACTTAAAGGAATTAGTTAAGTAACTATTAGACACTCTTGTGAGTGTCTTTTCTTTTATTATATATAACTTCGCATAATGTATGTTATGCGATTTATATAAAAAGATGAGTATCTTATAAAGTGATTACTCATCCTTCTTCTTTGGAATATCTAACTCATGTGAAGCTAATGGATTAAACTTACTATACGCATCAAACAATTGTTTATTTTGAACGTGTGTATAGATTTCTGTAGTCTGTATATTACTGTGGCCTAGAATCTCTTGAATACTTCGTAAATCAGCACCGCCTTGTAACATATGTGTTGCGTAACTGTGTCTAAGTTTATGAGGTGTAATATGCTTCTTAAAACCAAGTTCGACACATTTACGTTGTAATAATAATTCTACGTATTTACTAGTAATCTTACGACCAAATCGATTTAAGAAGAACATATTGGTCTTTTTTTGAACAAGATTCATACGAGTAATAGAAACGTATTGCTTTAGAAGTGGAATACTGCCTTTTGGTATCGGAACAATGCGTTCCTTATCCCCCTTTCCAAGTACACGTATTTTGCCTGTATCAAGGTCTACACGATTGATTGTTAGATTACACACTTCAGATACGCGTAAACCACAGCTATAGATTGTTTCTAAAAGTGTATGATCTAGATTATCCTGGATATTTGTATCGTCAAATGACTGCATTAGCAGCTTAATTTCATCGACAGTACAATATACAGGTAATGTTTTAGGCCCTTTATGTACCTGCAAGTTTAAGCTTGGATCTGCCTCATCATGCATCATCGTCATAAACTGATGAAATGATCGAATAGCAGCAGTCATTCTTGCTAATGATGTTGAAGCTTTATATTCACTTTGATTTGCTATAAACTCTTCAATTAACTCTGGTTGAATCTTTTTTGTATTTGTAATACCTTGTTCATCTAAAAACTGTTTATATTGCTTTAAATCATTTTCATATGAAGATACTGTACGCTTACTTTTTCCTTCGTTAATTTTGATATTTGTAAAATATTCAGCAAATGCATCATGAATCTTCATTGCTATTCTCCTTTAAAAGATTGCTTGCTCTAACAAAGGCTTTCTTGAGTCCAAGCATACCGTTTAAATCGTTGATAATATCCTTTGTCTCAGCTTTAAATGCTGCTTCTTCATCAAATAAATTGAGCTGTGAAGAAATATAGCCTTCATCAGCAAAATCACCTATTGTAATACCGAGTAAGCGTACCGCTTCCCCCTCTTCCCAGTTATCTTCAAATAATGCTATAGCTGCATTATAAATCTCATCTGCACGCCAAATTGGCATAGATAATTTCATGGCACGTGTAATATTTCTAAAATCATAATAACAAATACGAATATGAATAGAGCTGCCAACTTTACTTGCGTTTTTAAGGCGTTTAGAGAGTGTTCTGGCTAGTGTTCTGATTAAACCAGCTAATTCCTCGTATTCATTAATATCTTCTAATAATGTCTCAGAAATGCCCATAGATTTAGCATCCCATTCTGTCTCTAGTTCTCTATGATCAATACCATTTGCCCGTTCGATGTAATCATCAGTATTTTTACCTAATATTTCTCTAAGTTTAGTGATATCTTTATAGTTTGCTAAATCGCCAATTGTTCGGATACCGATTTCTTGCATATAAGGAACTGTTTTATTTCCTATACCGCGCATATCTTTGATTGGTAATGGCCACATCTTTTCTTGTACATCACGAATACGCAGAACAGTAATACCATTAGGCTTTTTCATATCACTCGCCATCTTGGCCAAAAACATATTCGGTGCTACACCAATTGAACACGTTAAGCCAAGTTCAGTATAAATTTGTTTTTGCAAGGACCAAGCAAGATCTAATGGTCTTTCAAATCTCTTGATTGCTTCAGTCATATCAGCATAGCATTCATCTACAGATGCCTGTTCTACCAAAGTTGTATAGGAGCGTACAATCTCCATAAAGCGCTCTGAAAGATTACGATACCAAGTATAGTGTCCTTCAACGATAATTAAATCTTTACAAAGCTTTTGTGCTTCACTAACAGGCATTGCACTATGAATACCATACGCACGTGCTTCATAACTTGCAGTAGAAACAACACTACGTCTAGTTGCTCCAGAAATAACTATCGGTTTGCCCTTTAATTCAGGATTTAATAGCACTTCAGCATTGGCAAAAAAGGCATTTAAATCAATATGAAAATATACGTGATACATTAGCTATGATTTCTCCGATATAGTTCTTGTGCAGCTTTCTTAGAAATATCGGTAATACTACCACTAAAGATGAGCGCAAGTTGATCAATACGTCCATTCTCATCTAATTCATTAACATGTGTAATCGTCTTACTATCTAGGTCTTGTTTTGAGACAAAATAATGTGTATCTGCACAAGCTGCTACCTGTGCTAAATGTGTAACTGCAAAGACTTGGCATGAATTGGATAAGGCCTTCATCTTTTGCCCAATCGCAGTCGCAACTGGACCACTGACACCCGTATCAATCTCATCAAAGATAACAGTTTGAATTCCTTGTAGTTTTGTAAAGATTACCTTTAGACCAAGCATTAAGCGGCTTAATTCACCACCAGAAGCTGTCTTAACAAGTGATTTAGGCTCTTCCCCTTTATTCATGGAAATCATAAACTCAACATTCTCATTTCCATGTTCACTAGGATTACATTCTGCAAATACTGTTTTAAAGCATGCATTTGGTAACATGAGTTCCTTTAGATTGATAAGAATCGCATCATCAAGTTCTTTTGCACGTGATTGTCGAATCTTGGATAACTTTGTTGCATTCTTTTGATATAGGTTTCGTGCTATATCAATCTTTTTATCCATCTGCTCAATAAACTCTTTACGATGTGTAAACATCTGTACTTGTTGTTTGAGTTGTTCTTGTTGAGAGAGAATTTGTTCAATAGAGTTTCCATATTTTCTCTTTAACTTTTGAATTGTAAAGAGACGCTCTTCCATCTCATTAATTTCTTCTTCATCCATGTCATATTCACCAACTAGTTTGTGAAGTTCATCAATACTATCTGAGATAGAATAATATGCATCAGAAATTGATGTTTGAATGGCTGTTATTTTCTCATCATTTCCTAAACTTGAACATAATTTTTGTAAGTCATATAAAGAATCCGCTAAACCTTCTTCATATAGTGAAAAGACTTGATTGTATTTATCAAGTGAGTTTTTAACTTGTTTATACTGTCTTTCCTTTTCAGCTAATTCTTCATCTTCACCAATTGTAAGATTAGCTTGTTCGATTTCTTGAATTTGATATTGGAAGTATTCCAAATCATTTTCATTAAATTCGTTTTGTAAAGCCTTCTCTTTTTCTTTTATGAGTCTTGCATATTCTTGGTAAGATTCTTTTACTTCTTTCAGTTCTTCATCAACTTGTAAGAAAGTATCCAGTAAACGAATATGATTTGCTGTATTTAGTAGATAAGCTGTATCTCTTTGACCATGAATATCAATTTCATCTCTAAGAATATCTTTAGCAAGAGATAATGTAACAATTCGATGATCAATACGAATCACTGATTTACCTGAAGATAATAGTTCTCTTGTAAACGTAACATCGTCAGTTGTTTCTAAACCAGCCTCTGCTAATACCTCTAATGCGTGTTTATTTTGGGATAAATCAAAAGTACCTTCAATGATTGCTTTCTCTTTTCCCTTTGAAATATACGAAGCACCTGCACGCTCTGCACATAAGATGGAAATAGCATCTAGCATAATTGATTTACCAGCACCAGTTTCACCAGTAAACGCACTAAACCCAGACTTAAAATCTAGGTTTAGTTCATCAATCAGTATAAAGTTTTTGATATACAGGTGTTTCAGCATAACTTTCTCCTACAAATATTGTTGTACATCAGCCAAGAAGGTATTCACATCAATGTGATATTCCTTACGTAACTGTGCACTTGTACCTTGTGGTATAAACTTGTCAGGCAATCCATAAATCTTGATTGGAAGACAAATTTCAGACTCATTTAGATATTGTAATATCAATGAGCCTAAACCATTCGTCTTATAATCTTGTTCATAGACAAATAGTTTTAATTTACGATTAACAAGAGACTGAATTATCTCGTAGTCAAGTGGTTTAATATAACGTGCGTTTACAATTGTGACTGGTAAGTTATTAGAAATAACTTTATCTAATAACTTATTTACCATATCACCATAGGTGATAATGGCAACTTTATTATCTAAAGAATCATGTAATAATTCCCATGATCCTACCGGTATTAAATTTGCTTTGCATACATCAGCCGTCTTTACTTCCCCCTTAGGAAAACGTACAGCAAATGGATGTTTCTGGTTAAAGGCTGTATACAATAGGTTTTTTGCTTCTTGCGCATCTTTTGGATGAGAGATAATCATGTTTGGAAGTCCAGAAAGAATCCCAATATCAAATGTTCCTTGGTGTGTTTCACCATCTCCACCAACAAGACCAGCATGATCTACGCCAATGACAACTGGTAAATCCATACGACAGATATCATGGTTAATTTCATCATATGCGCGTTGTAAGAACGAACTATAAATACACATATACGGCTTCTTACCAGAAATTGCTAAACCAGCCGCAAAAGTTGCTGTATGTTCTTCTGCAATTCCTGTATCAAAGCTACGGTCTGGGTACTTCGCAAATAAGACACCCATACCACTACCATTGATCATCGCTGGAGTTAAAGAAACAATATCTTTATCCTTTTGTGCAAACTCAGCTACACATTGGCTCATAAATGGTCCCCATGCAGTAAAACCACATGGAACTTCATGTAATGGTTTTCCTGTTTCAATATTGAAAGGACCTACGCCATGCCAATGTCCTTCACTATCTTCTTCACACGGAGAATAGCCTTTCCCCTTTTTTGTCATAACATGAATAATCGTTGGACCACCATGATGTTTCGCTGTTTCTAGTACTTGAATTAAATCATGTATATTATGACCATCAACTGGACCCATGTAATCTAAACCAAACTCTTCAAAAATACCGCCATCGATTACCGCATCACGCATGGAATCTTTGACAACCTTTAAACTTTTATACAATGCATCACCAATTGGACTACCCGACAACGAACGCTTTAATGAGGATTTAAAAGAAGTATATCCTTTTAAAGTACGTAATTTTGAAAAGCCTGCATTCATTGCACCTACATTCTTAGAAATCGACATATTATTATCATTAAAGACAATGATAATATTTCGCTTCTCAACACCGATTTCGTTTAATGCTTCTAAAGATAGTCCATTACTGATAGCACCATCACCTATAACTGGGATAATACTATAATTTTCTTTATTTAAATCTCTTGCAACAGCCATACCTAAGGCTGCAGAAAGTGAAGTAGAACTATGTCCTGCTTCCCATACATCGTGTTCACTCTCGCTACGCTTCTGGAAGCCTGAAAGGCCCTTATATTGACGTAACGTTGAAAAACGATCTGCACGACCGGTCAAGATTTTATGCACATATGATTGATGGCCTACATCAAAAAGTATTTTGTCTTTAGGAGAATCAAATACATAATGTAAGGCAATTGTTAACTCAACAACCCCCAAATTACTTGCTAAATGTCCACCTGTCTTTGATAATGAATAAATTAAGAAGGTGCGAATTTGTTCAGCTAAGTCCTTTAGTTGATTGTTATTTAAATTTTTAAGAAATGCGGGGTCACGAATTTCATTTAATTCCATAGAATATATCTCCTACTTACGACGTTGCTGAATTCGATAAACAAATTCCAATAATTCTGCAGAGTCAAATCCATTTAAAGATTTGATTTCATCAATTGCAGATTGGTATAACTTGTTCATCATTTCTTTAGCGCGTTCAATTCCTAAAATCGAAACACTAGTCCCCTTATGATTCTTCTGATCGGAATTTGATTTACCAAATTCTGATGCAGTTAACTCAATATCTAAAATATCATCCTGAATTTGGAAAGCTAGACCAAGAGAAAACCCAATTCTCTTCCATGCAGGAATGTCTTCTTCATGTTTTGCAAGTGTAGAAGCCATTAATAGCGGTGCTGTTAATAAACATCCTGTCTTATGTTCATGAATTCTTTGAAGCATATCCCAATCAATCTCTTTATTTTCTGCTTCTAAATCAAGTTGCTGTCCATAAACCATACCGCTTGGGCCAGCCATCTTAGATAGAATTGAAATACATTTCACAACAGTATCACTGGATTCTGTCGATCCTGCCGCTACTTCGAAAGCATATGTCAATAAGCCATCACCTGCAAGGATTGCAGTAGCTTCATTGAATTGCTTGTGACAGGTTGGTAAACCTCTACGTAAATCATCATTATCCATTGCTGGTAAATCGTCATGAATAAGTGAATATGTATGAATCATCTCTAATGCACACGCAAAAGGATTACCAATTGCTGGATCTATACCATATCCCTTTAATACAGTATAGAGAAGTAATGGGCGGATTCTCTTTCCTCCAGCAGTCAAAGAATAAAGCATTGCAGATTTCGTAGTACTATCCGGAAGTGTATTGATATAGTTTTCCAGAAGTAACTCAATTTGCATCTTCAGTATCTCCATTTTTACGAATTACATCATTGATTTGTGATTCAAACTTCTTTAACTTTGTATCACATGCTTTTACTAATTGAAGACCTTCTTCAAATAATGTGATTGTTTCATCTAAAGGTTTTTCATTCTCTTCAAGATCGTTGATGATTTCTTCTAATCGATTCATAGATTCTTCAAATGATTTATCCTTTGTTGGCATGACTGTCCTCCTTTGTTTGAACGATAGCACCAACGGTACCATCTGCCAAACGTACATTGATTTGATCACCAATTTCTAAAGCATCTGTAGTATTGATGACTTTGTTATTTTTATAAGTAACACTATAACCACGATTTAATACTAATAATGGTGAATATGCATTTAATAATGACATATTCTTTTCTAATCTTGTTCTTCTATCATCTGCAGTAACACTTAATGCATGTTCCATTTGCGATTGATATTGAACAAGTTGATTCTTATTTGCTTGTACGGATTGTTTTGCATACATCAACAATCTCTGTTTATCTTCTTGAATCGTTTCATGTAATGTTGCAGAACGCTTACGTATTAATTGCGAGAAGCGATGAAACTTTTCATTGAGTTCATGTCGTTTATCAACTGGTAAGTCTTTAAATCGTATGAGCTTTTCTGCCATGTAATCTAAACGCGTAATATAATCACGATACAAACGTTCGGGTTTAGTAAGTACTGGTTGACTAGCATTATATACAAAGCGTTTCTTAGCATGCATGAATGTGTTACGCATTGCATTTATCAAACGACTTCTACTATTCTCTAAAATTGCTAGTACTTCTTGCATATCAGGAACAGCAGCTTCAACCGCTCCTGTCGGAGTATTGGCACGATAATCCGATACGAAATCTACTAATGTAAAGTCTATCTCATGACCAATCCCTGTTACGATTGGTGTCTTCATTTGAAAGATATATCTAGCAAGTGCTTCATCATTAAAGCACCATAAATCCTCAATCGACCCACCACCACGAACCAACATGATAACTTGATGATTTCCTGCATCAGCAGCTTGTAAAGCTGCAATGATCTTTGGTGCAGCATCCATTCCCTGCACAGGTGCGGGATATTCTGTAAGTTTCGCAATTGGCCAACGCTTTTTTAATGTAATCAGCGCATCTTCTCTAGCAGCAGTATTATTGCCAGTCACAAGAGCGATATCCATTGGATATGCAGGTAACGGTTTTTTATAACTAGCATTAAATAAGCCTTCGTCACTAAGCTTCTTCTTTAGTAATTCAAACTGTTGATATAATTGGCCGATACCACTACGTTCCATGTTGGTAGCAATCATCTGTACACTACCATCAACAACATAGACACTGACATCACCTTTTAGTACGACTTTATCTCCATTTTCAGGTTTGAATCCTAATTTCTGGTTTGCAGAAGAAAACATGACACACTTTAAAGTCGCATGGTCATCTTTCAGTGAAAAATACCAGTGCCCACTGTATGGCATACGTATATTTGAAATCTCCCCTTCAATCATTACACCATGTAATACTGGATTTTCATCCATCACTTTCTTCAAGTAATTTACAAGTGTACTGACAGGGACAACACGTCTACTCATATAACATCTAATACGCTGTTTACTAACTTATAAGTGTCAGAGTCACAATAACGTTTTGCTAACTGAACAGATTGGTCAATAATAACAGCAGACTCCGTTTTCTTTAAATCAAATTCAGCACATCCGTTCAATAAGATTGCTTTCTCAATTAAGCCTAAACGTTCATAAGACCAGCCCTTCTTTAAGACTGAGTCAATATACTCTCGATAACGATCTTCGTTTGCAATTGATGTCTTAATGACATCAATAAAATATGGATCGATTTCACTCTCATCAACTTTAAAAACATCGTTAATCAATGCGTGAATATCTCGTTGAACAATGAGGTATTGGTATACCGTAATCATTGCATTTTCTCTTTGGTCATGACGATTCATTTTTCTATAATCTCCTAACATATATTTTACCATGTTAAACTCTATTTTGTTCATAATCTTGCCTGTTTTGATTGCATGGAATAAAATATTCACATGAGTAAAAATAACAATAATCTAACATTTCTACAAAAAACATTTCTACATCTAAAAACGATTCACGAACATCGTAGTCTTGTACGTAAGTTTTGTTTTCAATGTGGTTTATACAAACAAGGTTTAACACACGACTTATCGAAGTATTCTTTTGCAGAACTATTCCCTAGCATTCGTTATTATCAAGGATATCGTTCTCCTTATACAAAAGAAAAGGAATTACATGGCTATTCTCTCGGCTGGCTACATCATAAAGGTTGTAACAAGCATCATTGGGAATATTGGTGGGATAAGATTGATGGTAAATGGCAAGCAATCAAAATGCCGCAAAACTATGTTGTTGAAAGTATTTGCGATCGTATCGCAGCTTGTAAAGTATACCAAAAAGAACAGTATACACAATCATCTGCTTTAAATTATTATTTGAATAGTCATGATGAACAAAATCTTCATTTGCTTACTGCTAATTTATTTGAACGTATTCTTCGCTACATTGCAATGCATGGAGAAGATGCTGCATTTAAACGAATTAAGACCCTTATTAAACAAAAGAAAGATTTATATGACGCATTTTAACCTATAGATATCCTATAGGTTTTTTGTACTTAAAAAGGCTCCAAAGAGCCTTTTGCATACTACTTGTTATATGTATTATCGTTATGCTTAACTTGAACGTCATGAGCTCCACCTTCAACAATTGAAGTTGAAGATACTAACGTTAGTTTAGCTTTATCTTGTAATTCAGGAATTGTTAATGCACCACAGTTACACATTGTAGATTTAATCTTTAATACTGTTAATGCAACGTTATCCTTTAAGGAACCTGCATACGGTACATAAGAGTCTACACCCTCTTCAAAGGACAACTTCTTACCTTGACCTAAGTCATAGCGAGCCCAGTTACGAGCACGTGCAGAACCTTCACCCCAGTATTCTTTTACGGTATTACCATTAACAACTAACTTTTCACCTGGAGCTTCTTCAAATCTTGAGAAGTAACGTCCCAACATTACAAAGTCAGCACCCATTGCTAAAGCTAATGTAATGTGATAGTCATATACGATACCACCATCAGAACAAATAGGTACGTATACGCCTGTTTCCTCAAAGTATTCATCACGAGCCTTTGCTACATCAATGACTGCAGTAGCCTGTCCACGACCAATGCCCTTTGTTTCACGAGTGATACAGATAGAACCACCACCAATACCAATCTTGATAAAGTCTGCACCTGCATCGGCTAAGTATCTGAAACCTTCCGCATCAACAACGTTACCAGCACCTACCTTGAGCTTATCACCATAATTTTGACGAATCCACTTGATTGTTTCAGCTTGCCAGATAGAGTAACCTTCAGAGGAGTCAATAACGACACAGTCTACACCCGCTGCTACTAGTGCAGGAATACGTTCAGCGTAGTCACGTGAGTTAATACCAGCACCTACTAATAAACGTTTTTCCTTATCTAGTAGTTCATAAGGATGTTCCTTATGAGAATCATAATCCTTACGGAAAACAAGATATTGTAAATGATCATTTTCATCCACAACAGGAAGTGTATTTAACTTATTATCCCAAATGAGATCATTTGCGGATGATAATGTTGTATTAGGTCCACCAACAATCAGATGTTCACGTGGTGTCATGTAATCCTTAACAAGCTCATTACCGGTCATACGAGACATACGATAGTCACGTGAAGTTAATAGACCCATTAACTTACCATTAGGTGTTCCATCTTCCGTAACTGCAATTGTAGAATGTCCTGTCTCTTCGATTAAAGCGTAAACTTCAGTAAACTTTGCGTCTGGTTTTACATTTGAATCACTGACAACAAAACCTGCCTTATAATTCTTAACACGTGCAACCATTGCTGCTTGACTTGCAATTGGCTGTGAACCGAAGATAAATGCCATTCCGCCTTCTTTCGCAAGTGCGATACCTAAGCGATCACCAGATACAGACTGCATAACAGCACTGATCATAGGTATATTTAAAGAAATCGTTGGTTCTTCACCCTTCTTATAGCGAACAAGTGGTGTTTTTAATGAAACATTGGCAGGAATATTTTCCGGTCCTGTAAATCCTGGAACGAGTAAATATTCACTAAAAGTATGTGAAGGTTCATCATAGTAGTATGCCATTA
>ERZ772906.416-NODE-416-length-25361-cov-28.409152_pt1 | contig 25361 bp, 21 predicted proteins | sample MGYA00511338_ERZ772906 | MGnify/ENA primary metagenome ERZ772906 (study PRJEB29015, sample SAMEA2738076) | human oral metagenome | biome: human oral; feature: human-associated habitat; material: saliva | place: China | collected 2212 ... | reverse complement strand
AGGAAGACGTCACGTCCCTCAATATCCTTAGCCATATACTGGTATTTACGCTTTTTGAAGTTTTCTAATTCTTTCTCGTCATCAGCCTCAATCCAACAAGCTTTGTAAAGGTGTACTGGTTCCCAACGACACTTGGCATTATACTCATGCTCTAATCGGTATTGGATAACTTCAAACTGAAGCTGTCCAACGGTTCCTACAATACGACGGTTGTTGAATTGGTTTACAAATGACTGTGCAACACCTTCATTCATCAGCTGTTCAATACCTTTTTGGAACTGCTTAGACTTCATTGGGTCATCGTTCTCAATGTATTTGAAAAGCTCTGGTGAGAAGCTTGGTAGACCACGGAAGTGGATGTTTTCTCCTTCAGTAAGTGTGTCACCAATCTTAAATACACCACCACTATCAGGCAAACCAACGATGTCACCAGGGTAAGCCTCTTCTACAGTACTCTTGCGTTGTGCCATGAACTGAGTAGGAGAGGAGAAGCGCATAGTCTTACCATTACGAATGTGGAGGTAAGGCTGATTACGTTGGAACTTACCAGAACAAACCTTACAGAAGGCGATACAACTGCGGTGGTTAGGGTCGATGTTAGCTGTAATCTTAAAGATGAAACCTGTAAACTTAGGCTCATTTGGTTCAACCATACGCTCTTCAGCCTTCGTAGGACGTGGACTTGGAGCAATCTCAACGAAACAGTTAAGCAGTTCTTGTACACCAAAGTTATTCAGTGCAGAGCCGAAGAATACTGGTGCAACCTCTGCACGGCGGTAAGCTTCAACGTCAAAGTCTGAGTAAACACCATTGACTAATTCGAGGTCATTACGTAACTGTTCTGCAAACTCTGCACCTACTTGCTCATCCAATTCGTTGGAGTTGATATCTACCTCAACCTTTTCTGTCACACGTTGCTTGTTAGGTGTGAAGAGGTTTAGCTGCTGCTCATAGATGTTATATACACCCTTGAAACGCTGTCCCTGACCGATAGGCCATGAAAGTGGGCGTACACTGATCTGGAGTTCTTCTTCCAATTCGTCCAATACTTCGAAGGGATCACGACCTTCACGGTCCATCTTGTTGATAAAGATGATAACAGGAGTGTTGCGCATACGGCACACCTCCATCAGTTTACGTGTCTGTGCCTCGACACCCTTAGCAGAGTCAACAACGATGATAGCTGAATCTACAGCTGTCAATGTGCGATAAGTATCTTCGGCAAAGTCCTGGTGGCCAGGAGTATCAAGGATGTTTACCTTATAATCTTCGTAGTCAAACTCCATCACAGAAGTTGACACAGAGATACCACGCTGCTTCTCAATATCCATCCAGTCGGATGTAGCTGTCTTGCGTATCTTGTTGCTCTTCACCGCACCAGCAACCTGAATCTGACCACCGAAGAGAAGGAATTTCTCTGTCAAAGTAGTCTTACCAGCATCTGGGTGAGAGATAATGGCGAACGTTCGCCTGCGTTCTATTTCATTCATTTGTATTTATTATCTTGGGGAGTACAAGAGTTGTCTATCGTTGTTCAAGTTAAGTAAAGTCGTTCCTGTTTTTGTTTTAAGGGAAGGTTTTGACTTTACTCATTCTTGCCTTTCTTGTTTTTATCTCCTATTATTTATCTTGTTCTTGCAAGCCTTTCATGCACTTTTTCAGTGACTCAACCCAATACGGAATCTTTATACCGAAGGTTTCCTTAATCTTTGTCTTGTCAAGGACAGAGTAGGCTGGGCGTGTAACGGGTGAAGGGAACTCGTCGCTGTGACAAGGTTGGATGTCACATGCTGTGTTTCCAGCAAGTTCTGCAATCTTTATAGTGAAGTCATACCAGCTGCATACACCCTCGTTAGAGAAATGATAGACACCACTATTTCCTTCATACTTACGATTCTCAACGATATCATAGATAGCATCAGCTAAGTCACCTGCATAGGTTGGTGTTCCGCATTGGTCAAAGACAACCTTCAACTGTGGTTTAGTCGCAGTGAGATTCATCATAGTCTTAACGAAATTATGACCAAACTCGCTGTAAAGCCATGCTGTACGAAGAATAATATGGTTCACACCTGTAGCCTGAATCTTTTCTTCACCATGTAGCTTTGTTAAGCCATAAACACCAGTAGGAGTACCCTTCATATCCTCTTTACAAGGAGTATTATATGGGTCGCCACCAAAGACATAGTCCGTACTAACATGAACAAGCAAGCCTCCTACTTCTTTCATTGCCTTTGCAAGATTCTCTGGAGCAATTGCATTGAGCAATTCTACAATCTCACCTGCAGTCTCAGCTTTGTCCACATTGGTCCATGCAGCACAGTTGATGATACATTCAATCTTATTGTCTTGTACCATCTTGCGGATGTCTTCGAGATTAGTAATGTCTAACTTTGTATATCCTTCACATACGTCTGTGAAGATATAGTGGTCTTTACTCTGCTTAGAAACAAGCTGAATCTCGTTGCCAAGCTGTCCGTTAGCTCCTGTAACTAAAATATTCATAAGCAATCTCCTTTATTCTTCGCCGAAGTTTAATCCTTCAGTCTTATCCTTTATGTAATAGTCTGATAACATACCAATGAAGGTTGTTATCTCGTTAAGTGCACGAGTTGTCTCTGGTGTAATCTCTTTCTTTTGTAGACGGAGCATCATTACTCCATAAAGAAGGTCAAAGCAAGTCTCAATTTCGCTCTTTCCTAATTGTGCAGCTACACTCTTTAGACGTTCGTCATTTGTGCGTGCCATCTTATCTGCTGTACGTTTTGTCTTACCTCTCAGTTCCACAATGAAAGGTAGAACACGATAATATTCAGCAGAATAGAATGGAAACTTAGATGATTGCAACAACTGTGCATGCAATTCTGTGAGGTCCTGCATGAGTACCTTGTTAATCTGTAGGTGTCCACCTTCACGGCAACCTTCTTGATTCATCATGCGAACAAGGTCGCCAAACCAGTCTTCTTCTTCCTCTTTTTGTTCTTCGGTATATTGGAACTGGTCAATATATTCTTTGCGGATTCGTGTCAATGAACAACCGTATGCACGTATAGTATCTTCTATCTGCCACATATAAAGCAGATATTCTGCAATACTCTTTTTCCTTAATTCCTTTGCTATAAACATAATCTGTATTTGAAGTTATCCTTAGGCATCAATCCATCAATCCATCAATAGTTGGCAGATGGTAAAGATTAAATACTGTTCCCAAAAGCATAATGATAGAGAACAGAATAACAACAGAGCCTATAACCTTATTTATAATAAGGATACCATTTACATCAAATTTATTTCTAATCTTATCAATCAACCATGATAATCCATACCACCATAGCAACGCACCAGCTGGTACACAAGCAAAACCGATAATCATCTCTAACGGACGATCAGGCTGTACAAACGCAAACTGTGCATAACTTGCAATGAATAGGAAGATAATCATTGGGTTAGAAAGGGTTACCAAGAAGGCTGTAAGACCATTGTGGAAGAGAGAACCTTTCTCTTTTCCGCTCTGATGAGCCTTCTTCATAGGGTCTGATTTGAAGCAATATACTCCAAAGAGCAACAATAAAACACTTCCTGTAATCTGTAGTATAAGTTTGTATGTGGGATTCTCTAAAGGTCCCATGATAAAGCTCATACCTAATCCAACAATAAGTGCATATATAGTGTCACTAACAGCAGCCCCAATACCCGTTATAAAACCGTACCAACGACCCTTGTTTAAGGTGCGTTGTATACATAATATTCCAACTGGACCCATAGGAGCTGAGGCTATGATACCAATAAGAAGCCCTTTAAAAATGAAATCCAGTATATCTAATTGAATAGGAAATTGCATGCTTGTTATTTTGAGTGCAAAATTGCAAAAATAATATGAGATAAGCAAATTTAGCTAACAAAACTTTGTGGTATTCCACTTTTTTCATAACTTTGCCAATAGTATATTCAAACTAAAAACTTATTATGTCATGGACGTAACAGAGCAGAAGCCAGTTGTAACTGGATTGGAAAAGCCATTCGTAATTGGCTTGGACTTAGGAGGAACAAATGCTGTATTTGGTGTCGTTGATCAGCGTGGTCAGCTACTTGCCACAAACTCTATAAAGACACAGGCTTATAAGACTGTAGATGATTTTGTAGAGGCTGGTGTAGAGGCTGTTAAGCCTCTCGTTGCAAAATATGGTGGAATTGGTCAGTTCCGTGCTATGGGTATTGGTGCTCCTAATGGTAACTTTTATCGTGGTACGATTGAGTTTGCACCAAACCTTTCATGGGGTCACGATGGTGTAGTGCCATTGGGAGAAATGTTCTCAAAGAAGTTGGGTATTCCTGTTGGTCTTACCAATGATGCAAATGCTGCTGCTATCGGTGAGATGCAGTATGGTGTTGCACGTGGCTTGAAGGACTTTATCATGATTACCCTCGGTACAGGTGTTGGTTCTGGTATTGTCATCAATGGTCAGATGATTTATGGCTCAGATGGTTTTGCTGGTGAGTTAGGCCACATGATTATGGTTCGTGGAGAGAAGGGACGTACTTGCGGTTGTGGTCGTACAGGTTGTTTGGAGACTTATTGCTCTGCAACAGGTGTAGCTCGTACTGCTCGTGAGTTCTTGAAAGAGAGCACAGAAGATTCTTTGTTGCGTGAGATTAATCCAGAAGATATTACTTCTTTGGATGTTTCTATCGCAGCAGGTCGTGGTGATGCACTTGCTAAGCGTGTTTACGAGTTCACTGGTAATATGTTAGGTGAGGCTTGTGCAGACTTTGCAACCTTCTCTTCTCCAGAAGCATTTATCTTCTTCGGCGGTCTGACTAAGGCTGGTGATTTGTTGATGGAGCCTATCATGCGTTCTTACAAGGAGCACGCTTTGGAAATCTTCAAGGAGAAACCAAAGTTCTTGGTAAGTTCTCTTGATGATGCTGCTGCTGCCGTTCTTGGTGCTTCTGCTATCGGTTGGGAGTTGTAATTTAAGATATAAAGCTTAGGTTTCTCTTGGATTGTACGTGCAGTTTATCTGTATGTATGCTTGAGAGAGTTTAAAACTTACATATTCAATATAGGGACAAACAGCCTTGTCAGCTATTCCTTGCTTAATAAGAAGGACTGACTGTTGAGGTTGTTTGTCCCTATTGCGTTTTGTCTATATTAGCAACTTAGCGTGTTATCCCGTTTATAATGGAAAGTTTACTCTGTTATACGTGGTGATTGATAATTATGCTTGGACAAGTAGTCATGAGTGTCTTGCAATGTTGACAATGTTAACAAAGAACTTTACTTCCCATCTTTTGTCTATGTGTTTCATCTTAGCACATGCTGTGTTGATGCCCCGCACATGTTGTGTTGAGGCTTAGCACCAGTGGTGCTGTGGGTTAATTACCTTGCTATAGGTTGTCATGAAGAACGCACTTTGAGGTAAGGATAGAATCGTTCAAGTAAAAGTAAGTGTACAGGAGAGTGTACAATTTAAGATTTATTGAACTGTAATAGTCCTTATCAGACTTTCTTTTTATAGTTTTTGTTTTGTGTTCTCGTTTTTTTACTCTATCTTTGCGTTTACTTATAATACTTAGAAAAAAAAGATAATAACTGAAGATGAAACAGGAAGACGACATCAAGAAAGCGATTGAAGTAATGAGAAAGGGTGGTATTATTCTTTACCCAACTGATACGGTGTGGGGTATAGGTTGCGATGCTACCAATGCAGAAGCCGTAGCAAAGGTGTATGCCTTGAAGCGTAGAGATGATTCGAAGGCACTTATCTGCTTGGTTGACTCTGAAAATCGCCTTCAGCGTTATGTACGTAATGTTCCTGATGTTGCTTGGCAGTTGATAGAAGCTGTTGAGAAGCCAACAACATTGATTCTTGATGGTGCTGTAAATCTTGCACCAAATCTGATAGCTGAAGATGGTTCTATTGGTATTCGTGTTACAAAGGAACCTTTTTCTCATGAGTTATGCTATAGATTCCAGAAAGCTATCGTAAGTACTTCGGCAAATGTTAGTGGTGAACCTGCTGCACAGAATTATCGTGATATCTCGCAGGAGATTCTTGATGGTGTTGATTACGTTTGTGAAACAAGACGTCAGGAACATAAGCCGCATACTCCATCCAGCATTATCAAATTGGCAGCTGATGGTGAAGTGAAAATTATTAGGAAATAATTGAATAGATAGATGAAAGTGTCAGGTAGTCTGGGGTTTATATCTTGGCTTGATAATTGGCGGAATAAGCATATATCCAATCGCGAACTGGTATTAGTACTGGCGTTTGCTATTGGCTTTTTGGCTTCTTTGGCTGCCTATATTCTTCACGTTATTATTAAGGTTATACAAGAACTTGTTACCTCAGGTTTTCATGTTGCAACGACTAACTGGCTCTATCTTATCTATCCAATTGTAGGTATTTGGCTGACGAGTCTATTTGTTAAGTATGTTGTACGTGATAATATTTCACATGGTATCACGCGAGTTCTCTATGCTATTTCTACGAAGCAGTCTCGCTTGAAGGGACATAATACATGGTCGTCTATTGTTGCTTCTGCTATTACCATTGGTTTTGGTGGTTCAGTAGGAGCAGAGGCACCTATCGTGCTTACTGGCTCAGCTATCGGAAGCAACCTTGGGCGTATCTTCAATTTAGATAATCGTACCCTCATGCTTCTCGTTGGTTGTGGTGCAACGGCAGCTGTATCAGGTATTTTTAAGGCGCCAATAGCAGGATTGGTGTTTACGCTTGAGGTGTTGATGGTTGATTTGACTATGGCTTCTCTGTTGCCGATTCTGATAGCATCTGTTACCGCAACTTGTTTCTCCTACTTCTTTACAGGGGGCTCATCGATGTTTCATTTTCAGATGGATTACCTTTGGGGACTTGATCGCGTACCACCAACAATTCTCTTGGGTATTGCTTGTGGATTCGTTTCACTTTACTTTATGCGATTAATGTCATGGTGCGAAAATGGTTATGGTAAGTTGTCTTCTCAGCCTTATTTGAAGCTCTTGATAGGTGGTTTGGTGCTATCTCCGTTAATTTTCCTTTTTCCTTCTCTTTATGGTGAGGGGTATAGTAGCTTGAGATTATTTATTGAAGGTAAGACAGAAGCCGACTGGATGCAGGTGATGAGTGGCTCCATGTTTGCAGGAGAAACAAAGTTTCTATTGCTTTATGTAGGCTTCGTTATGATGACCAAAGTCTTCGCAACCAGTGCTACAAATGGTGCTGGTGGTTGTGGTGGAACCTTTGCTCCATCTTTGTTTATCGGTGGCTTTGGAGGTTTCTTCTTTGCTCGTTTCTGGAATATGCAACAACTTGGTGTGTATGTACCAGAGAAAAACTTTACCCTCTATGGTATGGCAGCCGTGATGTCAGCCGTGATGCATGCGCCATTAACGGGTATCTTTCTTATCGCCGAACTAACTGGTGGCTATCAACTTTTCATTCCATTGATTATTGTGACGGTTTGTTCTTATCTTACTATTAATATTTTCGAGCATCATAGTATCTATGCTGTTCGTTTGGCAAAGCAGGGAAAGCTTCTTACACACCATACAGATAAGTCTATTCTTACACTGATGAGCATGGATAAGATTATTGACCATGAGTTTACTTCGGTCGGTCCAGATATGGAAATGGGTAAGCTTGTTCATGCAATTAGTTCCAGCCGTAATGACTATATTCCTGTTCTCAATGAGTCTGGAAGACTTTTGGGTGAGATTGATATTAACAAACTACGTCATATTATCTTCCGTACAGAACTTTATCATCGTTTTCATGTGAGTCAACTTATGACACCACCAGCGGCAACACTTGGTGTTAATGATCCAATGGAAGATGTAATGAAGACTTTTGAACGTACGGGAGCACAGTATTTACCAGTTGTTAATATTGAAGGTGAATTGGTTGGCTATATCTCTCGTGCTCACCTTTATAGTATGTATCGTCAGTTTGTAGCTGACTTTAGTGCAGAATAAAGCTTATATCTGCCTATCCTAACTTATTATCTTCCCTTATCAAATCCTCAAAGGCAATGAAAAAAGAAAATATACGTATTGTGTTCATGGGAACTCCAGAGTTTGCTGTGGAGTCATTGAAAGCATTAGTTGAGAATGGATATAATGTTGTAGCTGTCGTAACACAACCTGATAAACCAGTGGGTCGTCATCAAGAGCAGTTGCAGCCGTCACCTGTGAAACAATATGCACTTGAGCATAACTTACCTGTTTTACAGCCTGTTAAAATGAAGGATGCTGATTTCATAGAAGAATTGCGTTCTTATAAGGCAAATATGCAGGTGGTTGTAGCTTTTCGTATGTTGCCAGAGGTTGTGTGGGGGATGCCTCGTTTGGGTACGTTTAATGTTCATGCAGCTTTGCTCCCACAGTATCGTGGTGCAGCTCCAATCAACTGGGCGGTTATCAATGGTGAGACTGAAACTGGTGTTACGACCTTCTTCCTTGATAAAGATATTGATACAGGACGTATTATTCTTCAAAAACCATTTGGCATACCTGATACAGCAGATGTTGAGTATGTCTATGATGGATTGATGTGTTTAGGTGCAAAGATAGCTATGGAAACAATCGATCTCATCGCATCAAAGTTACCTGAAGACAATTTGGATGATGTTGATTTTTCTGCTGTTTTGGATAGTATCAGTGCTCCTCAAATGTGTGAAGATGTTGAACTTCAACATGCACCGAAGATTTTTAAAGAGACTTGTGAAATTAACTGGAATCAGTCCGCTAAAAAGGTTTACGACTTTGTACGTGGACTCAGTCCTTATCCAGGCACATGGAGTACACTCTGTTCTATTGAAGACAATGGAGTAAAACCTTTGGTAATGAAGGTTTATAAGACTGCAAAGTCAGATCGCGCAGCTGTAGGAGAACCTGGTATGCTTGTTGTTGAGAAGTCTCGCCTATATGTTAATACGTCTGACAATCTCTTAGAACTTATTGATATTCAGTTGACTGGTAAGAAGCGAATGGATGTTCAATCATTCTTGAATGGCTTTAAAGAGATAGAGAAGTATCGCTTCCAGACAGAACGACGATAGTTTAGACAGAATGACATAAAGACATATTCCCTTAATGACATATTTTATATGGGACTTGTGGGCTGTAGATTAAGATTGCTTATGTATTTCTGTCTGATATATACTCCACATTTTTTTAACCAAACAACAAAATGTGTTACTAAAGAAATATGTCTTTATGTCATTCTGTCTAAACTATTGTCATTCTGGCTTGCTCTATAGCTTCACTGGCATTGTTACTTGTAGTTCTGTGAAGTCAGCCTTCGTTGCATGTGCATTGACACTAAAGCCTAATGTAAGATTCTTTAGTTTAGGGAAACTATAAAACACACCAACTTGTTCATGATAAGGTCTTTCCAAACCATTACGTGCTTTATAGCCCATGTGTCGGTAGAGGTAATAGCCTAAACTTACACGAACAGACATGTTGCCATAGAAAACTTCGTGGCGAGCTTCAATGCTAAGTGACCACGGACTATGCTTTTCTCCTGTGTATCCATGTTCCTTATCATGTTGTGCAACCCTACTGGCATAATCTCCATAGAAAAGACCAAGCCCTATGCCAGATGCCCAGCGACGTGCGTATCGATAGAGTAGGTGAGTGTGGAAAGAATAGGCTCCGTAGAAAGCAAACTGCTCCTTACGGTAGGCAGGATGTCCTTGCGGAGTTTCAAATTGTGTCTGTTGCCAATCCTCTATTAAAGTTTTACCACCTATTCCAAGTGTAAATTCTGTAAACCAATACTTTTGGAAAGGCTCATTGGGATGAGTATCTTCCTTTGGTACCTTTGTTATATGTTTGTCTGGTTCATATACGACACCAAGGAATGGACCTAAATAGTTTGCCCCTTTGTTGGGTCGTGCCATAGCTCCATTGCTATGATGTGCAAAGTCTAATCCTACCTTTACACTCCACTCTTTTGCCACCTTATATTGTCCGTATAGTCCAGCTGTAAAGAATATATTAAGGTGCGAGCCAATATATTCGTTGTCAATATTGTTCTTCTGATTATATTTTAGCGAAGTATAGCCTACGCCAGTACCTAAGTAATAGCCCCATTGCCAGTGCTTACTGCGATAAAGCGGACGATTAAAAGTGCCATAGAGTGTCAGAAAGTTGCCTAATTTACTGGTGTAGTCTACTGGCTGTGCTTCTCCCCATGGATAGTCTTTATGCATCGTTGTTCCATGGTTAAGGTTATAACGCAGGCCAACAGAGAATGTTGGATAATTATAATCGCGTGCAAAATCATTCTCTGATGGTGTGATATTTAGTTGTGCAGCTATGGCATGCGTTTCTTTCGTCTTAGTCCAAATACGTGGCTCCTTATCTAAACATAAGGTTTGGGCAGAGATATAACGCATCTCTACCCCTGTTTTGGGTATAGCTATAGAATCATACTCTTCTGCAGAAGCAACTGCAGAGAGTAGTAATAATGGTATGAAAAGGAGTTTTCTCACTTGTCTTCAAACGGCATCAGAGCACCTGTATTCTGTAGCCAAGTGTTACTTCCAACATGCTGTTGCGAGCGTTCTTTAATAAATCCTTTGCTTCAGCGTTTTTAGTTAGTTTTCTGAGAGATAGGCTATAGCGTGCTTCTACCTGCCATTGCTTCCACTCGTAGCTGACGCCAAACGGAATAGATACATCGCCTCTATAGATGCTATTCTTTAAATTAATATCTTCTCCATTCTTTTGCTTAGCGTGTCCACTGATGAGATAGCCTGTATGTACTCCTGCTGTGAAACTCCAAGGTAAATCTGCCCAAGGATACCAACGTACAAGATAGTTCATATTGAGATAGTGCAAGTTAAAGTTATATGGACCATATTCTTGTACAACAGGGTTTCCATAGTCGTCTGTTGTATTAATATTGCGATAGACTCCAGAAGAACCTTGGTGACTATAAAGAAGTTCTGCATCAATTGCAATGTTATTTGTAAAAAATACTTCAATATAAGCACCTGCAACAGCACCAACTTTCATTTTCCCATCGATTCCAGATAGGTTCGATAAGTTTAATCCAACTTTCGGAGCTGCGTAGATGTCCCAAATTGTATGCTCACCTGTTGGTTTGGTATCTTGAACAATAGCTCCTTTAACGTCTTGGTAGCCTTCTTTAACAACTTCTCCAATACGTTTTGCGTAGTTCTTGTTTATTACCTGAGCCTGTCCGTTTGTCAATGCCCCTAAAAGGATGGCAGCAATCAATATAATCTTTTTCATTTTTTAGGATAACTGATTCTGTTGCAAAGATAGTGATTTTTCTTCAAACCATTGATATCTTGTGGCTTTTTCCTACAGATAAAGATACAGAATGACATATAAGGTATAGATGATGTTAAGCCATAATGACATAAAGACATATTTTATGGCATATTCAATACAAGAAAGGTGATTGGAACATTAATTATGTCTCTATGTCATTCTGTCTTAGCTTTGTCATTATATGTGCGGGGTATCTCGGTGATTACTCTTCTCCCTTTGGGGAGGGGGGAGGGGCCCAGTTGGTAAGTCTGGCTTTTTGCTCATTCTTTTTTTATATCGTGTGCCTACAATAATTCTATTAATATTCTTTCTTTTCTCATTTTTTTTATTTAAATTTGTACCCATAATAAAGGAAATTAGAACTATTAACAGAATGATTCTGCGAACGAAGCATCTACTGAATTGACCAACACAGTCTTATTGTTTAAGTTAACGATTGTTACTGTACCACGTCTATTTATTTTTTGCCCATTCGTTCTTATGTGGAGGAACCTTGATAGTTGTCAGCCTGCAAGCTATTCATTGTTTGTAGGGAGGAGATGATATTTTCTCTTTTTCTTATCTAATCTTAGAGTATCTTAATATTATGATTACCCAATGGAAACAAACGAATTGCTGAGCTTAGACACTTTCCCTAAGAGTTATGAGGCTTGCTTTTTGGAATCTTGTTCTGTAAAAGAGAACTGTCTGCATCATTTATATTTCAAACTACAACCGTCTACCAACACATGGGGTGGAGCTATTTACCCATCTGCACTTTTACCAGAGAACCTTGTGAATGGCTGTTGTAGGAAATTTCATGATAAAAAGTTAGTCACTTGTCATGCAGGTTTTACTCATTTCTTTGACGAGGTGCGCCGTAAAGACTTATCCGATCTCCGCAATGAAATATATTCCTACTTTCGAGGACGAAGTAATTTCTATCGTTACGGCAATGCTGAGAATGGCTACCTCTTTACATATCGGATGGCAGAAGAAGTTAAAGCTATATTCAAAAAATATGGCTATGATGCACCTCGATATGACAGAACATTTGAGTCATTATCTTTTCACGAATAAAAATAGACTCAGTTAAATTATAAAAGTATTTTAATTCATTCATAGTAAATCATTATTTATCTTTGTTCGACAGTTTCGTACAATCTGTCCGAAGCCTTCGGACAATGTGTCCGATTACTTCGGAATCATTTATAAGAATTCTCCTAAGAAGAGGAATAATTATCTTTTATGGTCTTAGTTTTTCTTGATTATCATTTAATAGATAATAAGGGAAATTAAGTTTACCTTACATAGTTTCTTTTTCGTAAAATACATAGGTGAGATGTTATAATAGTTTAAGTGTGTATTTTAAGGTTTCAGTTTATAAAAAAAATGTATACCTTAAAAGAATACCAACTTTTCTCTCCTGAATATTATCACTATAATTTTATGTCATCCAATAAAGTAATTGTAAAAAATGCCAGTATGCTTTATATGCGCATGTTTATTAGCATGGCAATAAGCTTTTACACTTCTCGTATTGTTTTGCAGGCATTGGGTGTATCAGATTATGGTATTTATAATTTAGTTGGGGGTATAGTAGTTTTAGCAAATATGTTGACTTCTTCTCTTAGTGGAGCTACAAGTCGATATATTACATATAGTTTAGGTAAGAAGGATTTTGAGAAAACCAGAAGAACATTCTCTACAGCTTTGATGATTCATGTTGGATTAGCTGGATTATTTATTTTTGTTGCTGAAACAGTTGGACTATGGTTTGTTAATACTCAATTAGTTATAAGTCCAGATAGAATGTTTGCTGCGAACTGGGTATACCAATCTGCCATAATTTCTACAGCCTTGGGCATAACACAAGTTCCGTATAATTCTCTGATAACCTCACATGAACGGTTTGGGGTATTTGCTGTTATAGAAATATTGAGTTCTTGTTTGAAACTTATAATAGCCTTTATAACACTTTATAGTATGCTTGATCATCTTATTTTGTATAGCATACTGTATATGGTTATATCTGTTTGCATTATAGTCTTTTATCGCATTTATTGTTTAAGGAATTTCTCTGAGAGTCGATTTATTAAAATATTAGATAGAGATTTATTACCTAAGTTGCTAAAATTCTCAGGATGGACTCTGTTAGGAAATGTTTCGTTAACAGTTTTACAACAAGGTGTTAATATTATTGTTAATCTTTTCTTTGGCACAATCATAAACGCTGCAGTTGGAATAGCTACTCAAGTTCAAGGAATGCTATATTCCTTTATAGGAAACATAACTACGGCATTCACCCCGCAAATTATAAAGGGCTATGTAGAATCTGACTATAAGCGCATGAATTATTTAATTTCAATAGGCGGTAAATTCTCTTCAGTTTGTATTCTACTTATATCAATCCCAATTATTATTAAGATGGATTTTTTAATGGGATTATGGTTAAAAGAAATTCCAACAGGTGCTATTGTGATATGTCAGATTTTATTGATTAAAAACTTCTTTAATAGCTTTAATCCTTTATTATATACTGCAATTACAGCGACCGGAAATATAAAGAATGCAAATATCTTCTGTGGTTTAGAGTATTTGTTATCTGTAGGAATAACTTATCTTATTGTTTTTTGGACACATTCTTATATATATGCTTTCATATTTAACCTTATAACATCCTTGATTGCATGTGTTATTTATTTATGGGCATTAAAGCATGAGATAAGTAGTTTCTCTGTTTATGACTATGTTGTGCATACTATTTTAGCTGTAACATTATTGGGATGTGTATCTTTTGGGACAGCGTTCTTTATTGAAAGACTTATTCAAAGTGATATTTGGTCTTTTTTTGTAATTTCTTTTATTTCAACTACATTGATAATAATATTATCTTTTTATTTTGTATTAGATAGTAATTCGCGTAGTTTTATTGTTTTAAAAGTTAATTCTTATTTACATTATGGGCATAACTAAAAAACAGGAGATATTGACGTTTTGTAGTAATGCAACTAATAACTGCATTAGTCTTTTCAATTAAGTATGTTATAGGTTAAAATAAGAAATCTATTTAAGTTTAATAGATATGTCATATAAATTGTTTCTGATAATATTGAAAAAAAAATAGAGTTATGAAAGTGGAAAATATTAAAATTGCCGTTATCGGCTTAGGTTATGTTGGTTTGCCTTTGGCAAGATTATTCTCAACAAAGTTTAAGACTGTTGGTTTTGATATGAATCAAAGTCGAGTAGATGCGTTAATGGCAGGTCATGATGCTACATTAGAAGTATCAGATGAGTTATTACAGTCTGCTTTGAAAGATGGATTTGTCTGTACAACTAATCTTGAGGATATTAAAGACTGTAATTTTTATGTTGTAGCTGTACCAACGCCTGTTGACGTAAATAATCGTCCAGACTTGAAGCCTCTTTGGGGTGCAAGTGAAACTGTTGGTAAAGTTATCTCTAAGGGAGATATTGTTGTTTATGAGTCAACAGTATATCCTGGTGTAACTGAAGAAGAATGTTTGCCTGTAGTTGAGAAAGTTTCTGGCTTAACATTCAACAAAGACTTTTTTGCTGGTTATTCTCCTGAGCGAATTAATCCAGGTGATAAGGAACATACAGTAGAAAAAATTAAAAAGGTAACATCTGGTTCTACTCCAGAGATTGCTGATTTGGTAGATAATGTGTATAATGCAGTTCTTATTAATGGAACACATAAAGCACCTTCTATAAAAGTAGCTGAAGCTTCAAAGATTATTGAGAACTCTCAACGTGACGTTAACATTGCGTTTATGAATGAGTTGGCTAAGATTTTCAATGCAATGGGTATTGATACAAGAGATGTGATAGATGCCGCAGCCTCTAAGTGGAATTTTATTAAGTTGAATCCTGGTTTAGTTGGTGGGCATTGTATCAGTGTAGACCCTTATTATCTCATTCAGAAAGCCCAAGTATATGGAGTTTTGCCACGTATTATGTCTGCAGCACGTAGATTGAATGATGGTATGGGAGATTACGTTGCAAATCAGACTATCAAAATGATGAATAAGAAGGGTGCACTCGTCAAAGATTCTAATATCTTAATACTTGGAATCACCTTTAAGGAGAATTGTCCTGATGTTCGTAATACAAAGGTTGTTGATATCTATTCTACATTGTCAGAGTACACTTCAAACATTACGGTCTTTGACCCATGGGCTAATGTGGATAGGGTGAAGAAAGAATATGGAATTGATGCTGTTGATACTTTGCCTAAAGATAAGAAATATGATGCGATTATTCTTGCTGTTTCTCACAAGCAGTTTGCTGATACAGACTGGAGAGAGAAATTGCATGAGAATGGTGTTATCTATGATGTCAAAGGCTTTTTAAATAGAGATATTGTTGATGGACGACTATAAATATAAACTTAGCATAATAATCCCAATGTATAATGCAGAGAAGTACATTGGGATTTGCTTGGACTCTATTCTTAACTCCAATCTACTAAAAGAGGAGTACGAAATAGTTATCGTTAATGATGGGTCACAGGATGAATCTCCAGAGATAGCTCAAAACTATGCTTCAAGATATTCTAATGTAACATACTTAACTCAAGAAAATCAAGGGCAGAGTACTGCGAGGAATTATGGAATAAAAACTTGCAAAGGTGAATATGTTTGGTGTGTAGATGCTGATGATAAAGTTATAAGTGAGCAGTTGCCAAAGATCATTGAAGTTTTAGATGAATATAGAACTTTGGATATTCTGGGTATTCAACTTCAGAATGTTACAGAAGAAGGACAGTTTTTAGATATTGAATGTAGTCAGCCTACGCTTGAGCACAATAAGGTTTTATCTGGCGTTGAGGCAATTCTTTCAGGTTATAATCCTTCTTCAATCTGTGCTTTAATTACAAAGAAACAATTATTTATTGATAATAATATATTCTTTGTGAAGGGAATTACACATCAAGATGTTGAGTTGACATATAGACTTATGCCGTGTGCAACGAAAGTTGTGTTTAGCGATATAACTCCTTATCTGTATATATATCATCCAAATTCTACCAGCAAATCAATGGTACCAGAGAAGAAGATAAAATACATTAAGGATGATATTTATATTATTAATTCTTTCCGTAGGTTAGCTTTGTCTTTCAAGGATATAAACCCTCAGTTATATAGTGTAATATTTAATCGAAGCCAGAATGTGCTGTTTGGTTTGGTATACTCTCTATATAAAAATAAAAAAGAATGGGGAAAGCTTGGTATCAATTCTGTTATTATAGAAGAGTTGAAGAAAAATCAATTATATCCAATTAAGGGAGAATTTGATTCGATAAAGAAAAATATTTTCGCAAGGATGTTTTTAAATTTTGAGTTTATGATAAATTAGCTTTTCGTTTAAAGTTGTGTAGATTTAATCATTTTGCATATAGTATCTGTAACTCTTTCACTTATATATGGTTGCAAAAATAATAAGTAATAGGCAGTCCAATATAGAATTACTTAGAATTTTATCCATGTTCTTTGTTCTTGTTGGGCATGTCGGGATGATTGTTGGTTTCCCAGATAAAGATTTGTTTTCTTCAGATTCTTTGTCTTCTTTTCTAAAAGTTCTTATTCAAGGGATTTCTGTAGTAGGAGTTAATATCTTTGTGCTTATCTCAGGCTGGTTTGGTATTAAGGTGTCGCTAAAGGGAGCAGGTACATTTTTATTTCAAATATTATTCTTACTCTGGGCTATTTATCTTATAGAAATAGCAATGGGCCTGACTTCCTTTGATTTTCATGGTATAAAAATAAGTATGGGGCTAACTAGTGAATACTGGTTTGTAATGGCATATTTAGGTATGTATATATTAACACCCATATTAAATGCATACGTTACAAATACAAGTGAAGTACAGTTCAGACGACTTTTAATAGTTTTTTATAGCTTCCAATGTTATTATTGTTGGATATCAGGCTTTGTGAATTATTTTGAGGGATATAGCATTGTTTTCTTTTGCGGATTGTATTTAACAGCTAGATATATAAAGTTATATCCTATCACTTTCTTATATAAAAATTCTTTTAAATTTTATCTGATAATTTCGACAGTTATTTCGATATTTGCTTCTATCGGAATTTATTTTTTCGATAGTGCAGTACGAATGTTACGTTATGATAACCCTTTAGTGATAATATCTTCTATATCTTTATTGCTGTCTTTTACTAAGCTTAGTTTTCAAAATAAATATATAAATATAATTGCTAAATCAAGTTTTTCAGTTTATATTATTCATTTCAATCCATATATATTCCCCTTTTTTCGAGATATAGTAAGTAGAATAGGGAGCCAGTATTCTAACTTGTCTCTTGTGTTTATACTTTTCTTTTTTATGGTTGTTGTTTTTCTAATATGTGTTTTAATAGACCAGATAAGAATTTGTACGTGGAATTTCTTAAATTATATAATTAAAAAAAACAGATTTCTGAAATAAAGTATGTTTGTGTATTTTCTTATATTAATAGTAGCTTTTGTGTATTATGTATTAGCACATGAGACAAATAAAAGTAACTCCCCATTGCTATTAGGTGTATTTTTTCTGTATTGCGCCTTATTTATTGGCTTAGGAGACATGATTGGTGGCTATGATAGATACATCTATGGAGAAATGTTTGATTCTATAGCTGATGCTACGGATTCTGGTAGGGATTATTCTAGGTTATTATTTCTTGTAAATGGTCGTGAATACGGTTATTTTTTATGGGAAATTCTTGTATCTCAGTTGACGGCTAATCGTTATATCTTTATCTTGTTTAGTTCGTTATTAATGTATTTCCTATATTATAAAGCTTTCAGGAAGTATATTAGTGATTATCCTTTAGCTTCTATCATATTTCTAGGGTTATTCTTTTATTTTTCAATTACTTATATGCGGCAGGCACTAGCTGTTGGTATTGCGTGGCAGGGAATTAAGTATATATATGAAAGGAAAGCTATAAAATTCTTTCTTATAGTAGCTTTAGCATATTCATTTCATAACTCAGCATTAGTCTTTGCTTTGGCTTATTTTATTCCGATAAAAAAATATTCAAAGAAGTATGTTTTATGTTTTCTCGTATTGTGTTTTTTTATAGGACTGACCCCTATTCCAACACTTTTGATCGGTAGTGCTGGAGAATTCCAAGGTATAGCAACGAGGACAAGTAAATACCAAGATGATATGAGTGGTTTTAGAGTAGAGTATATCTTAGAGGCTATTTTCTTTATCTGGCTCTTTTTTAAAAATTATGATTTTTTTAATAGTAAGCAAAAGAAGCAGCTCGTTTTCTTAAACCTTTCAATTATTTTCTGTGGTATTTTATTGGTATTTATACGTTTTGGACAAGGTGGACGATTTGGATGGTACTTTTTCTTTGGATTAATTTATACTTTAACAGTTTTAGCATCACAAAGTCGTCTCTTTGCTTTTAATAAGCTTGTTGTTCTTCTTTTATCGGTTCTTTTATATGTTAGAATTACGTATTTATGGGCTTTTAACCTTACACCGTATAAGACGTTCTTAACAGATGGAGTTCCTAGTGGTGAGCCATGGATATATGAGATGTTTGAATACGATGAACGGTATACTGATGATAAATTTATAAGACCTATTTTCAGAATTCCGTCAAATTAAATAATATATATTACTATTTCTTGTCTGAAGAATTTTATTTTATGAAGATAGCTTTTATATCAAATATGACCCCCTATAAGGAGAATTATAATGGTACTTCTGCTCTTCCGTATCATATGATGCTTCATCGGAACTCTTTGTGGGTAAAGAAGGAACTTAATTTGTGTGAGGAGGATAATATTGAAATAGATGTCTATTCTTTCAATCTTAATAATTTGCCTTCCGATAAGATTAAGGACTCTGAGACTAGCTTGAATGTACGTATTCATGTAATGTCGATACCACGATGGTTTAGAATAATGATGTCTTTGCATATATTGTTCTTACGTTTATTTCTTAAATACCCAATACATTATTATTTAAAACTTTCAAAGAAGTATATTGATGAAATAAAGGCAAAAAGTCCTGATGCATTATGGATATATGGTGAGGAGATGTCAAATGTTTCAGACAAATTTCCAGATATACCAAAGGTTCATACAACAGTAGATTGTACGTCTCTTTATTATTATAGACTTCTCCATTCAGATGTTAAGTTAAGCATATTTCAGAAGGTAAAGACTTATATAAATTTTAAGAAATTCTTCAGACTAGAAAAGAATTATCCTGTTGATAATATCAAGTACCATCTTGTAGGTGAAGGTGATAGAGACTTTCTTATTGATCATGCCCCAAAGGCTAAGGCTTTTTTTATTAGACATCCTCATTATGAGGTAAATGAAGTTGTTGGAGATAGCCTTATGCAGAAGAATTTTAATGATCCAATAAAGTTATTGATAGCAGGTCAACATAATATTTATATGCGGAAAGATATCGATAAAATAATACATCTATTATGCGATAAAGGCAATGAAGATATTAACAGTTTTATTAAAAAATATACGATAACTTTTTTGGGTAAAGGTTGGGAAGAATACACCTCTCTCTTAAAAGCTTTTGGTTGGAATGTTCATCATAAAACTTTCGTCGAAGATTATATAGATGAAGTTTCAAAACATGACATTCAATTAACTCCTATAGATATTGGGACAGGAACTAAAGGTAAGGTTTTAGATGCTATAGCTAATGGATTACTTGTTATAGGCTCAATTTATGCATTAGAGAATCTATCTATAGAAAATCAGAATAGTTGTATTGAATATCATACTCCTTTAGATGTGTTAAATATTTTAAGGGATATCCCAACAAATATTTCTAAATATGAGAATATGGCAAGATGTGGATATAACAATATCTTAAAATATCATGGTAGAGAGAGAGTTGCTAGAGATTTCTTCAGACTTTTTATGTAAGTATTCTTAGTTATTTGGTCATTGTTTATGAATAATCCTTTGATTACAGTTTTTACTCCAACATTTAATAGGGTAGATTTCTTACCTAAAGTTTATAGCTCTCTAAAAAAACAAGAATATAAAGATTTTGAATGGCTTATAGTTGATGATGGCTCTAGTGATAATACAGAAACTGTCATAAATGATTTTATTCTGGAAGATGAGATACTTATTCATTATATAAAACAGCCAAATGGTGGAAAGCATAAAGCTATTAACAAGGGAGTAAGCGTAGCCAAAGGAGAACTTTTTTTGATTCTTGATAGTGATGATACTCTCCCTAAGAACTCTTTATCAATTATAAAGCAATATTATGTAGATATTAAAGATAATCCTATGATAGGAGGAGTTTGTGGTTTAATGGCCCATCATGATGGTGTCATTATAGGAAATAGGAATGTATCCACTTCTATGGATATCAGTTCTATAGAAATGCGATATAAATATGGGTTCATAGGTGATGTCTGTGAAGTTTTCAAAACAAAAGTTTTGCGAGAGTTTCCTTTTCCAGAAATAGGAAATGAAAGATTTTGTCCAGAAGCTTTAGTCTGGAATAGGATTGCTACAAAATATAAGCTTCATTTTTTTAATGAAGTGATTTATTATCGTGATTATCTTGATGATGGATTAACATCTAAGATTGTACGAATTAGAATGAATAGCCCTATTGCCTCTATGATGTGTTATGCAGAATTAAATCAACTTGATATTCCGTTTAAGGATAAGGTTAAAGCTGCTGTTAACTATTGGAGATTTCGTTTGTGTTATAGTGGAAGTAGAAACTATCCGAGTTTACCTGGACTATGGAATGCTATAGCACCTTTAGGTTGGTTGATGCACTTGAATGATATACGTGTAAATAAAAGATAGTTATGAGTATTCTATAATTCATAACATCCTTAGATATATGTGAAACTGGAAAGTTAGGCATAAATTTGGGTTTCAATAGAAAGATACAGCACATGCTATAGATTAAGTGTCTTCTATAGAATATATATCATTGCTCTTGTGTAATTTTTTGATTTTGCCGTCACTCTTGTCACTTGAAAAAGTGTTATAACCTATTGATTATCTCTACTTTAAGATGAAATGTTAAAAGTGACAGCAAATAATATTAAAACTTTTTGTTGTGTTTTTTATTTGGAATGCTATTAATAAAGATTTGGCATTATAGAATAAAAGAGATAGGATAATGAGAATATTGCAAGTCATTACATCTTTGGATATGGGTGGTGCTGAAACGTTGGTTGTTAATTTGATACCAAGGTTGCAGGCTTTGGGAAATACGGTGGATTTATGTGTCTTTAACGGCACAGAGACACCATTGACTCAGAGATTAAGGGAAGAGAGTCCACAGACAAAGATATATGCGTTAGGGCATGGAGTTTATAATCCGCTCTATATATTAAGGCTAATAAAGATAATGAGGAATTATGATATTATTCATACGCATAATTCTTCACCACAACTATTTGTAGCAATCGCCAGTTTGTTTAGTCACACTAATCTTGTTTCTACAGAACATAACACATCAAATCGGAAACGAAATTGGAAGTGGTATCGTTCGATTGAAAGTTGGATGTATGGAAGATACAATCATGTGATATGTATCAGCAAGATTGCGGAAGAGAAACTAAGAGAATATATGGGTGGGGAGTGGCTTCTCGAATCATCAAATAGGTACAAGTCAATTACTACAATAAACAATGGGATAGATGTTAATGCTATTTCAGAAGCTGTGCCATGTAAGGAGCTATTAGGTTTAAAAGAAAGGCGTAAGGCTATTTTGATGGTGGCTGGATTCCGTAAACAAAAAAATCAAGATACTATTATTAGGGCTTTAACTCTATTAGATAAAGAAAAATATGAAGTCTGGCTTGCAGGTATAGGTGAACGGATGAAGGAAGTAAGGCAGTTAACGGTGTCTTTAGGCGTATGTGAGCGAGTGAGATTTTTAGGCTTACGTACTGATATTCCAAATGTCTTGAGAGCTGCGGATGTTATCGTGATGTCTTCTCATTGGGAAGGGTTGAGTCTTAGCAATGTAGAGGGAATGAGTGCACATAAGCCTTTTATAGCCTCTGATGTAAATGGTCTGAAGGAGGTTACTAAGGGATATGGTATTCTTTTCCCACATGAGGATGCAAAGGCATTAGCTGAAGAAATCAACCGATTAGCAAGTGATGAAGCTTATTATAATGAAATAGCTGAACGCTGTTATAATAGAGCTTTAGAGTTTGATATTTCGAAAACGGTCAATGGATATAATAATGTTTATAAAGGTGTAATTTCTAATGGGTAAAGATAGAATAGCATATTTAGATCTTGTAAAGTTTGTTGCGATACTTCTTGTTTGTATTAGTCATAGTTATTTCATGACACCAAATTTACAGAGTACTCTTAGCCCAATTATACGCTCTTTGAATATGCCTTTGTTTATGTTGGTGTGTGGTTATTTTTCTATTCGTAGTTTAAACCTTCCAATGAAAACGCTTCTCATGAAAAAGGGAAAACAGTTATTAATTCCTGTTGTATGCTGTACGATTATAACTATTATTTTGTTTGGAGGAGTATTTCGTGAGGAGATAATTGGGTGTGTCTGGTTTTTAAGAACTCTCTTTATATGCTATTTTATTGCAAGGTTTGCCAAATATATTAAAATGCCAGTAGAGGTAACATTCTCACTTTCGTGGGTGATACTTTTAATTATTCCTTTTGGTGGAACTTTGATGATTAATTTTCTCTATTTCTATTTTTGCATGGGATATTTAATTTATAAATATCAAAATGCTTTTCAATCTTATAGAGTCTTTCTTTTTTGTATTTCGCTGGTATTCTTTAGTGTGTCAATTTGTCTGAAATGGACAGCGCCATGTGATAAAGTCGATATTAATTTACTTATTAATAGTCCTATGAAGTTTATTATTCAAATCTTGGTGGGACTTTCTGGTTCAATAGTTATAATAGGAATTTGTGAATTGATTTATAAGTTGTTTGAAAAGAAACAGGTTGCTGATATTTTTCTATCAAAAATTAGTATTATAGGAAGATACACTTTAGGAATATATGTCATTCAGACTTTTGTAATAGAGCGTTCTGTAACAGTATTTTTTAAATTAAAAGATGTTGTTATATCAACAGTTTTTACAGACTTTATTCTAATTCCGTTGATAGGTAGTGTTTTGTGTTTAGTATGTTATTATATAGTTAGGTTAACTCAACCTATTAAAATAATAAATCTTCTCTTTTATGGAGGGCAGAAAAGCTAATACTTTTATTATCTTTTCTTTGATCTTAAGGTTTATAATCATGGAATGAAAGATGATAATCTTAGAGTTTCTTATTATGCCAAAATGTTTCCCTATTATTATAATCTAATAAATATTTCTTACATAAGTTATTCACTAGTTTCTTTCTATATATAATAGTATAAATCATGAATATCTTTCAAGTTCTTTCGGTGTGTTATTGCCCATCACTTGTAGTGTTATTAGTTAACGCGAAACGTGTTCAGCACTTGATACTTTGTAATAAGTTACTTAGAGGTGTGATACTCATGTGTTGTTAGAAATAAAGTGTATATCTAAGAATAAACAATTCTAATTTGATTAGGAGAGGGCGTTTCTGTAAAAGTAATATTATTTATTTAAAGGGGGCATAGGAGGTTATTGCGCATTTATTTTATAAAACATCAATACATTAGAATTTAGTTCTATATATAATTCTGTAAAATAATATGGTCCATTGAACGTTAATTTATGACAAGAAATAATTTAGTTAAGCTTATAGATTGTTGTTATCGTGAACCTCTGATGAAGTTTAGGATAATGAAAGAGAAAGGATTCTCTTTGTATACAACGGGTAATAGTTATCCGTTTGTATTTATGGTTGATGGGAGAATTCCTCATGGTGGAATGTTTGATAGACTGAAAGGTCTGATTACCATTTATGCTATATCTAAAGCTTTGGGAAAGCCATTTAAATTGAATTGGACTTATCCGTTTGTATTAAGTAAGTATCTTGAGCCAAATGAGTATGATTGGCTAATTAATGAGAGCCAAATGAATTTTGGTCTTCTTTCATATAATAATGTTATAGCCTACGGAGAGATAGTAGATCCTTCTCGTTTATATAAGAAGCGTTCGTCTGAAACACATTTCTATTATGGCTATAACTCCTTAGATAAGGTGAATGCTCATTTTGGAACGAGTTACCAGTGGGGTGAGTTGTATAGAGAGCTATTTCGCCCAACAAATTATCTCCAACGTTATTTGGATCAATATCAGTCAGAGATAGGAGCGAACTATATAGCAATTCATACACGTTTTATGAATCTCTTGGGTGACAAGACGGAAACTGATATCAATCCTGAGTTAGGTTCTGAAAATCAAAAGAGTGCATTGGTTGAGGCCGCTATCAATTCTGTAAAGAAGATATCTGAACAGCACCCTAACACAAGGATTCTTATTGCTTCCGATTCGATGGTTTTCATAGAGGAGATAAAGAAAGCAAAGCTTGATGTATATATTGTGCCTGGAACTGTAAAGCACATTGATACTGCTGGTGAAACAGATGATTCTGAGAATATAAAGATGTTCACGGACTATTACTTAATCAGTGGTGCACAAAAAGTCTATAGCTTATGGCATGAAGGAATGTGGAAGAGTGCATTCCCTGAGTATGCTGCAAGAATTGGAAATGTGAGTTTTGAACGTGTTGAGTTCTAAATTATGAAGAAGAAATTAATTCGCATTACAACTGCAGATATCTCTTTGGATGGTTTACTAAAAGGGCAGCTGAAGTTTTTGAACCAATACTTTGAGGTTATTGGTGTTGCAAAAGACACGGGTGTTCTGAAGGAAGTTAGTGAACGAGAGGGAATTCGTGTTGTGGATGCTCCGTTAGAACGTCCTATAAGTTTGGTGAAAGATATAAAGGGCTTGTGGTTCTTGTATCGTTTGTTCCGTAAGGAGAAACCATGGTGTGTACATGCCAATACTCCTAAGGGAAGTCTTTTGGCTATGATTGCTGCATGGTTTGCATGCGTTCCGAATAGAGTTTATACCGTCACTGGCTTACGTTATCAGGG
>ERZ772906.413-NODE-413-length-25543-cov-3.618212_pt1 | contig 25543 bp, 20 predicted proteins | sample MGYA00511338_ERZ772906 | MGnify/ENA primary metagenome ERZ772906 (study PRJEB29015, sample SAMEA2738076) | human oral metagenome | biome: human oral; feature: human-associated habitat; material: saliva | place: China | collected 2212 ... | reverse complement strand
GTATAGCTGCTAAGTAACACCCATAGCCAGCCAATACCTAGCCCAGCACTTGGCCCTCACAAATACTGACAAATCGTCCGTTCCCTATAAAACCCCATGGAATTTTTATAGGGAACGGACGATTTTGCCTGTATATGTCTGTTTTTGCCTGTGTTTGTCTGTACTTGCTGGAGTTACTGGCGGCCGGAGTAGTTGGGGGCCTCAACTACCATCTGCACGTCGTGCGGGTGGCTTTCCTTCAGACCAGCAGAGGTGATGCGCACAAATTGGCCGTTAGCCTTAAGCTCAGCGATAGTGCGTGCACCCAGGTAGAACATGGACTGGTGCAGGCCACCGATCAGCTGGTAAACCACGGAGGCTAGCGAACCAGAGAAGGGCACCTGGCCCTCAATGCCTTCGGGAACAATCTTGTCGTCGCCGCTGACATCGGCCTGGAAGTAGCGGTCCTTAGAGTAGGACTTGCGCCCACGCGAGCTCATGGCACCCAGTGAACCCATGCCACGGTAGCGCTTCCACTGCTTACCGTTAACGAACACCAGATCACCAGGAGACTCGGTGCAGCCAGCCAGCAGGGAGCCAACCATTACAGTGTCAGCACCAGCCACAATGGCCTTAGCAATGTCGCCAGAATACTGCAGACCGCCGTCGGCAATTAGCGGCACATCAGCAGCCTTACAGGCCTTAGCGGACTCATACACGGCGGTTACCTGCGGCACACCCACACCGGCCACCACACGGGTAGTGCAGATAGAGCCCGGGCCCACACCCACCTTAACCGCGTCCGCACCAGCGTCAATAAGGGCCTGAGCCCCCTCAGCGGTAGCCACGTTACCGCCGATAATGTCGATGCCGTGGAACTGCGGGTCGTTCTTGAGGCGAGTGATCATGTCGCAAGCCAGCTTGGCGCCACCGTTAGCGGTGTCAACCACCAGCACGTCCACACCGGCGTCAGCCAGCGCCACGGCGCGTTCCCAAGTGTCACCCCAGTAGCCCAGGGCGGCACCCACCATCAGACGCCCAGAGGCATCCTTGGTGGCGTGGGGGTACTGTTCAGTCTTAACGAAGTCCTTGACGGTGATCAGACCAGTTAGACGGTCATCGTCGTCAACAATCGGCAGCTTTTCAATGCGGTTGTCAGCCAGCAGGGTCTTGGCTTCTTCGCGAGAGATACCTACATAACCGGTGATTAGCTTTTCACGCGGGGTCATACAGTCAGAAACGCTTAGCTCTTCCCAGCGATCGGCGGGAACAAAACGCAGGTCACGGTTGGTGATAATACCTAGCAGGCGCCCCTGCGCGCCCACAACGGGCAGACCCGAAACCTTGTACTGACCGCACAGCTTGTCTAGTTCAGCGATGGTGGCATCCGGGCCAACAGTTACCGGATCCGAAACCATACCTGATTCACTACGCTTTACGCGTCGCACCTGCTGGGCCTGATCCTCAATGGATAGGTTGCGGTGCAAAATACCAATACCGCCCTGACGAGCCATGGCGATAGCCATATCAGCTTCAGTTACGGTGTCCATGGCCGCTGAAATTAGCGGAATGTGTAGGGAAATGTTACGTGTCAACCGAGCGGTAGTGTCCACTTCGGAGGGGACGACGTCGGTCAACCTAGGCAGTAGGAGGACGTCGTCATAGGTTAGACCAGTGGGGGCAAAGATGTCGCTATTGGTGATGGACTCGTTCACCTTTCTAAGGTTATGCCTTTGAGGTTAAGGTTCCAAGGTCTCACAAAGGTGGCTTTTTCCACCTTATAAAGCTGCGGTTTTTGTCCCCCGGTTTTGTGAGCGTCCTACCGCTTGGTTTAGCGGGCACCCCGCCCCCGGTTTTGTGAGCGTCCCACCCCTGGTTTAGCGGGCACCCCACCAGCGCTTTTAGCTGCCAGCTCAGGCCTTAGCGCTCGCTCTAACACTTGCCGTCTAACGTGCGCAAATAGCTTGCGCGCAAACAACAAATAGCTTCCGCACAAACAAAACGACCCGCCCCTACCGGGACGGGCCGCGCAAGCTGGAAAGGTTACTTGGTAACCACAGCTAGGATGTCGCGAGCGGAGAGAATTAGGTACTCTTCGCCGTCGTACTTGACCTCGGTGCCGCCGTACTTGGAGTAGATAACCAGGTCACCCTCAGCGACGTCCACCGGAACGCGTTTGCCATTGTCGTCAATGCGACCGGGGCCTACTGCCACAACCTTGCCCTCCTGGGGCTTTTCCTTGGCGGTGTCGGGCAGGACTAGACCGAAAGAGGTGGTCTGCTCGGCCTCGACGGTCTGAATGACCACGCGGTCTTCGAGCGGCTTGATGGAGACGGACATAACGACTCCTCCTTTACGCATAGTATGCCCCACAGCTGCCACACCTCTGCCGTCGCGGGGGTCAGCGGCACAGCGCGCTGGAGGGCATGTGGAACATGCCTTAACGATGAATAACTTACGACGCCATTAGCACTCAGTCAACGCGAGTGCCAAAATCTCTCCGAACTTTCGCCCACGGTGGAGTTTGCGCGAGCTGCCTACAGTACACGGTGGAGTTTGCGTTAGCTACCTACAGTATTAGCTGCCTACAGTATTAGGGCAGGCGCACCTATGACATTATTACGGGCCACCTATGGCATTATCTAGGCATGGACGCTACCACCTTCGCACCGCTGTTGACCCCTGAAGGCTGGCAGCTCCTAGCCAACCTTCCCGATTACCAGCCCGATCAGGCCTTGAAAGTGGCCGTGGCACTGCGCAAGCAGGGCTACGGCCCCGAGCTGATTGCGGCCGCCCTGACTCAGCAGCGTTTGCGTAACAAGGCCCAGGCCAAGTTTGGCCCCTACGCCCAGCGCATGCTGTTTACTCCCGACGGCGTGGAGCAGGCCAGTCGTTTGCAGGTGGCCGCCCTGCACGCACAGCGCTTCGTTAAGGCCGGCGTCAAGCATGTGGCCGACATGGGTTGCGGGATTGGCTCTGACACCCTGGCCCTGGCTGAACTGGGCTTACAGGTCAGCGCTGTTGAGATGGATGAGGCTACCGCCGCCCTGGCCACAGTAAACCTGATGCCTTATGAGCAGGTGCAGGTAATTAACGCCGACGCTACCAGCCTGGATTTAGCCCAGCTGGGGGTGGACGCAATTTTTGCTGACCCGGCTCGACGCGCTAATGGGCGACGTATTAGTGACCCCGAAGCTTGGTCACCAGCGCTGAGTACGGTGCTTTCTTGGCGTCAGCAGGTGCCTAACCTGGGCGTTAAGGTAGCTCCCGGCATTGATTATGCGGCTTTACCCCGCGACGCTCACGTGCAGTGGATTAGTGATCACGGTACGGTTATTGAGGCGGGTATTTGGTGCGGTGATTTGGCACTGGAAGGTAGCGGCCGTAGCGCTTTAGTTATTGACGACGACGGCGCCCACCGCCTGCTGGATACGGAAAGTGTCCCTTCTACTCCCCCAGCCCAGCTTGGGGCGGCACCTGAACTAGGTGAATATCTCTTTGAACCTGATGGGGCGGTAATTCGCGCAGGTTTAGTAGCTAAAGTTGCCGAACAATTAACAGCTGCCCCAATAGCCCCACAATTAGCTTATTTAACAGGTAATTGTGCATTATCTGGTGATTTAGTGCCGTTTGTCAGAGCTTGGAAGATTGTGCAGGTTTTGCCTACTAAACCCTCAGCTTTGAAAGCCTGGGCTAAGCGCGCCGACATTGGGGTGTTAGAGATTCACAAGCGCGGGATCGACGTCGAACCTGAGGCTTTGCGTAGGCGTTTGCACCTGCAAGGTGCTAAACAAGCAACAATAGTATTAACTCGTCAGGGCGCTAAGGGGCGCGGCAAAGCTATCGCTTTATTGGTTGACCCAACAAACTGACTTAATTGTCTGACCTTACATTCATAATTGGTCATGTAATCAAATCGAGTCATCACTTCCAGGTTGCTCTCAGTTAAATTTCAGGTTGCTTGGTTAAGGTCTTTACCTAGCGGCCAGCATATGCACACCCAATATAAGTAATTGAATATTTTCCGCCACACACAAGTTACCTGGCTCTCAATTCAAGGTTTTTAAAACCGTGAATAGTGAGTTAAATATACAATTTCGTGACAATTGCGGTGGTTTTGGTTACTTATATTCCTTATGCTGTTGACGCTCCCCCTTAGAGATAGTTAGCCTCAAACTATCCCCAACTCGAATCTGTCGAAGGTAAACATAATGAGCGATATTTCTCGCCGCACAACCCTTAAGGGGGCAGCTTGGAGCGCCCCCGTGCTCGTAATTGGCGCGCAGGCTAGTGCCGCCACCACCTCTCGTGTAGTTGAGCCCAAGCTGTGGTGGAACAACACCTACGCCTCCACCCAGTGCCACCAGTACGCTGACAACCCGCGCAGCTACTCCTTCCTGATTGGTAACAGCTTGCAGTACGGTAACCGCGCTGCAGGCAACAAGAACGACTACGGTTTCCGTATTGCCAACGTTAAGTGGCAAAACCCCAACGGCAAGATCTACCCCACCGAGACCACCGCTCTCACCGGTAACGCCGCTGACAACCCCGGCCCGCGTCGTCAGACCAGTGGCATGGGTAAGCCTGCCTACATTACCGAGGTGGCCAGCATCGACTGGATCCACAAGAACTACATCGTAAAGTTCGACACTATCGAGCACTCTGGCTTGGCCGGTAGGAACACCTACTACCAGGACAGGGCTTGGTACGACTGGGCCGGTAACGAGAACAAGGCTGCCGTAACCCAGCGCATCAGCGAAACCAACGGTTGGCCGCTACCCACCGCAGTGGACGTTAGCTCTCTGCCTGCTGATGTTGTGGCTGACGCCTACGCCAAGATCCGCTCCATGGGCTTTGAGCACCCCGAGAACTTCGTGCCTTACCGCAGCGTTTACCGCGGTAACTTCTACTTCAACGCTAAGGGCACCATCGGCGGCACTCAGCCGGAAGACAATGTAGCTGTAGCCCAGTACATCGACTCTCACGCTGAGACTCGTACTATCAAGAACGGCGTATCCACCATTACCGGTATCCCGCGTGTGTGGACCTACTACTTCACCCAGAACGACCCGTCCCTGCCGGCCGGCAAGAGCTACTACTGGACCAGCGCCATGTGGCCTTTCGGTGCCGAGGGCTGGAAGCGTGACGGCTACCCGATTCCTGCCGACTGGAAGTAATCTGCTGAAGTATCTAGGCAGTTACTAGCGTTTATTTGAGCTAATAGCAGCTGTTTACTAAGTGTGGTCCCTGCGCGCAGCGCAGGGACCACACTAGTTTTTGTAGGCAATTGCTAAACAGGAAAACAAAAGCCAGACATACAAAAGTGGGGGGCGCGCCCTTTTGGCCGCGCCCCCCACACAGTTTTAGCGTTTACTCCAGTTCAAAAGCACCAGTGTAAAGCTGGTAGTAGACCCCGCGTTTAGCCAGCAATTCATCGTGGCTACCGCGTTCAATAATGCGCCCGTGGTCTAGCACCATAATTGCATCAGAGTTACGCACAGTGGACAGACGGTGCGCAATTACGAATACGGTGCGGCCTTTCATCAGGTTATCCATACCGGCCTGGACTAAAGCCTCCGTGCGGGTGTCAATGGAGCTGGTGGCCTCATCCAAGATCATGGCGGGCGGATCAGCTACTGCCGCGCGGGCAATAGAGATAAGCTGCGCCTGGCCTTGCGAGAGGTTAGCGGCGTTACCGGTCAGCATGGTGTCGTAGCCCTGGGGTAAACGCCGGATAAAGGAGTCTGCGTTAGCCAGCTTAGCTGCCGCAATGCATTCCTCATCGGTGGCATCCAGGCGCCCGTAGCGGATATTGTCCATCACCGTGCCGGTAAACAGCTTCACGTCCTGCAACACCACGCCTAGTGAACGGCGCAGGTCAGACTTGTGAATCTTGTTGATATTGATGCCGTCATAGCGGATCTTGCCGTTATCAATGTCGTAGAAGCGGTTGATTAGGTTGGTGATAGTGGTTTTACCGGCGCCGGTGGCCCCCACAAAAGCGATCTTTTGGCCCGGCTTAGCCCACAGGGAGATGTCGTGGAGGATTTCTTTCTTACCGTCATAGGAGAAATCCACATGCTCCATCACAATTTCGCCGCGTAGCGGCGTGTAGGTAACCGTGCCTTCAGCCTGGTGGGGGTGACGCCAAGCCCAGTGCCCGGTGCGCTCCTGGGTGGGGGTTACCTCACCGTTAGCGTCCACCTTGGCCCGCACTAGGCCCACATAGCCCTCGTCAGCTTCAGGTTCCTGCTCGATTAGCGCAAACACGCGCCCGGCCCCGGCCATACCCAGGGCAATCATGGGCACCTGCATGGACATCTGCCCAATGGTTTGCGACAGGTTACGCACCATGCCCAGGAAGGAAACCACCACGCCCACGCTGACCACGTCAATCCCGGTCAGGGTCAGGTTAGGTAGTTCCTCCAAGATTAGGATGCCGCCAATAATGGCGATAACCACGTACATAATGTTGCCGATATTGCCCAGGGCTGGCATTAGTACGTTACCGAAACGGTTAGCTTTCTGGGAGTTTTCAAACAGTTCGCGGTTGTATTCTAGGAATTCTTCCTTCGCGGCCTGCTCGTGGTTGAAGACCTGGACTACCTTCTGGCCGTCCATCATTTCTTCAATGAAGCCTTCTTCGTCAGCCAGTGAGCGCTGCTGTTTAACCATGAACTTGGCAGATTTACCGCCCAGATCGCGGGTTATAAACATCATCAGGCCAGCAATTAAGAACACCACCAGGGCCAGCCACACCGAGTAGTACAGCATAGTTAGCACCAGCACCACGATGGTTAGTCCGCTTTGCAACAAAGTTGGTAGCGACTGGCCAATGAACTGACGGATCGCATCAGTGTCATTGGTGTAGGTAGACATGATGGCACCGTGCGGGTGGGTGTCAAAGAACCGCAGCGGCAGGGTTTCCATGCGCGCAAACATGTCGTCACGCATGTGTTTCAAGGTGCCCTGAGTGACGATAGCCATCATGCGGGTGTAGATGTATGCAGCCAGCACACCGGCCGCAAAAATGGCTCCCATTAGACCCACTAGTTGCACTAGCTGGTCTTGCACCGGCGCCATGGAGCCGGCCGCTAGCCCCGGGGTAACCACATTGTCGATGATTTGCTGCATGAAAATCGCGCCCACTGCGCTGGCGATAGCCGCCACCACAATGCAGAGCGCTGAAACTATCAGGCGCAGCCGGTAATACTTAAATACGTAGCGCAGCAGCCGCCCAAAGGGGTGGTCGATTGACTCCAGCTTCCCCTCGGTGCCCTGCTCTAGTTCCTGCTGGTCACTCATATCAGGCCACCTCGCTTACACTGGCAGAGTTCTGGGAGTCATAGATTTCGCGATATTCGCCGCCCAAAGCCATCAGCTCCTCGTGCGTGCCGCGTTCCTTAACACGCCCATCTTCTAGCACCACAATCTGGTCAGCGTGCTCAACTGAGGACAGACGCTGGGCAATGATGATCGTGGTGGTGTCAGGGATTTCGCTGGCAAAGGCGCGCCTGATTAGGGCGTCGGTTTTAGTGTCGACGGCGGAGGTGGAGTCATCCAAAATCAAAATCTTGGGCTTTTTCAGTAACGCCCGCGCAATACACAGACGCTGCTTTTGCCCACCGGAAACGTTGGTGCCCCCGCGTTCAATCTTGTAGTCGTAGCCTCCCGGTAGCTGGCGCACAAACTCGTCTGCTTGGGCCAGTTTGGCGGCGTGGATCACCTGCTCGACGGTGGCTTGCGGGTTACCCCAGCGTAGGTTTTCGGCAATGGTTCCAGAAAACAGCACGTTTTTTTGCAGTACGACGGCGACGGCGTCGCGTAGCGTCTCTAGGTCATAGTCGCGTACGTCCACACCCCCTACCTGCACACTGCCGTCGTTAACGTCGTATAGGCGCGAGATCAGCTGGATCAGGGAGGTCTTAGATGAACCGGTGCCACCCACGATTCCCAGGGTGGAGCCGGAAGGAATTGTCAGGTTGATGTCGCTGAGGGCGTTAGCTTCGGCGTCGTCGCTGTAACGGAAGGAGACGTGATCAAAACTGACGCTACCATCGGCAACTTCCTTAACCCCACGCTTAGGCGAGGTCAGGGTGGGCTTGTGCTTAAGCACCTCAGCGATACGGTGAGCAGACTCGGCAGCCATAGTAGTCATCACGAAGATGAAAGCCAGCATCATCATTTGGCTCAGAATCTGAATACCGTAGGTGATCAGTGCGGTTAAACCACCCTTAGTTAGGCTGGTGGCGCCGGAGCTGACAATCATAGAGGCGCCCAGGTAGTCCACCAGCATGATGGCGGCAAAGATGAAGAACATCATCACCGGACTGTTAAGCGCCAACACGATTTCGGCGTGGGTGAAGTCTTTACGCACATCTTGTGAAGCGCGGTTGAACTTCTTGGTTTCATAGTCCTCGGTAACGAAAGACTTAACCACGCGGATAGCCGCAATGTTTTCCTGCACAGAGTTATTTAGCGCATCATACTTTTTGAAGATGCGCCTAAACAGCGGGAATACATAACGCACAATTCCGAACAGGATAGCCGCCAAGAAAGGCACCATGATTAGGAAAATCAGTGCCATATCCGAGTTAATACGCCAGGCCATAACCACCGAGAAAATAATCATCAGCGGCACGCGCACGGCGATACGGATCATCATTCCGAAGGCGTTTTGGACGTTAGTTACGTCCGTGGTCATACGGGTGACTAGGGAGGAAGTGGAGAACTTGTCGATGTCGGCAAAGGAAAAATCCTGCACCTTAAAGAACATGTCCTGACGCAGGTTGCGCGACAGACCGGTGGCGGCTGTGGCCGCAAAACGCGCTGAGAGAATACCGCAAGCCAGCGAGGCCATAGCCAAAGCAATCAAAACCAGCCCCAGGTGGACTACCGGGCCTAGGCTATGGCCGTCTAGCTTATCCACCAAACTGACCATGATCAGCGGAATTAAACATTCAAAAATGACTTCGCCGATAATAAATAGCGGCGTGAGGATCGATGCGCCCCAATATCGGCGCAAACTACGCAGCAGCGTGAATATTGTGCTCATTAAATTCCTTGCTAGAAAGTAACAAACACATGCTACGCGCCACACCGGTGGCCTCTCTAGCGACTAGGCCACCGGCTTATAGCGAAATTAGTTTAGTTTTGTACTTATCGGGCCAGCCTGCAAACAAAAGGGCGGCTGCAACCCGTTTAAGGTTCCAACCGCCCGGTCAGCGTGAGTACTAAGCCAGCGCAGCCACTAGGGCATAACGGTTTGCGACAGGCTCATGCCCGAATCGGGAGCAAAGTCCAGTGACGACGGCGCCACCTCAGCTCGCACTAAAGCGCTACCCATGGCGGCAATTTGGGCCCCATTATCGGTGCAGTAACGCAGCGGGGGCAGGCGCAGGGTAATCCCGGCAGCCGCGCAACGCTCAGCAGCTAGGGCGCGTAGATGCGAGTTAGCGGAAAAACCACCACCCACCACCAGCGTGTCACAATCAGTGTCTAGGCAGGCCTGCACCGCTTTGGCGGTCAGTGAGTCATTAACTGCCTCAGAGAAAGAAGCACAGATATCAGCGGCTGGAATGGCCTGGTCCTGGGAGCGCAGGCTCTCCACATAGCGGGCCACCGCAGTCTTTAGGCCAGAGAAGGAGAAGTCATAGCGGTGACGTTCCTTGTCTTTGGCCGCAGACAGACCACGCGGGAAACGGATCTTAGTTGGGTCACCAGTTTGACTGAGCCTATCTACATGCGGGCCACCGGGGTAAGGCAGCCCCAGCAGACGCCCGACCTTATCGAAAGCCTCACCAGCGGCGTCGTCGAGAGTGCCACCCAGCTCACGCACATCGGTAGCAATATTGTTAATAGCCAGAATGTTTGAGTGACCACCGGAGACGATCAAACCCACAAAACGTTGCGGGAAGGGGCCGTCAACTAGCTCGTCCACAGCCAGGTGACCAATTACGTGGTTAACCCCGTAAATGGGTTTATCTAGCGCCACCGCTAGAGCCTTGGCCGCGCTAATACCCACAGTTAGCGAGCCAATCAGGCCCGGACCTGCGCTAACAGCAATGGCATCAACATCATGTAGATCAACGCCCGCCTTATCTAAGGCCGCGTTAAGGGTAGGAACAAAAGACTCTAAATGCGCGCGCGAAGCAATTTCGGGGATGATGCCCCCATAACGCGCATACTTATCCATGGAAGTGGCGGTTACATCCCCCAGCAACTCACGGCCTCGTACCAGGGCTACACCGGTCTCATCGCAGGTGGATTCCACACCTAGAACCAAAGGATCGCTCACGGTTCTAGTCTAGTCCCCTGGCGCTAATACCAAAAACGGTTCCCGGCCTACTTGCGTAGTACCGGGAACCGGTGGCCGTCTCAAATGAGACGATTGGTGGCGTTAAGCCAAACTCAGTGGACGCGTACGCCCTTGAAACGGGCCTTACCCATGTCGCGGTTGAGCTGGCTGATCACGTCGATCGGCACGCTCTTGGGGCATACAGCGGCGCATTCACCAATGTTGGTGCAGCCGCCGAAGCCCTCCTCATCATGCTGGTTGAGCATGTTGATCACGCGGATGTAGCGCTCAGGCTGGCCCTGAGGCAGTAGACCCAGGTGAGTGATCTTAGCTGCGGTGAACAGCATGGCCGAGGCGTTGGGGCAAGCAGCCACGCAAGCACCACAACCGATGCAGGCGGCAGCCTCGAAGGCGCGGTCGGCCTTGGGCTTTTCGACGGGCACGGAATGTGCCTCCGGGGCCGCACCGGTGTTGACCGAGATGTAGCCACCGGCCTGGACGATACGGTCCAGGGCGGAACGGTCCACGATCAGGTCCTTGAGTACCGGGAAACCGGTTGCGCGCCAAGGCTCGATGGTGATGGTGTCACCGTCAGAGAACGAGGGGTCCTCAGCGATGTGACGCATGTGTAGCTGGCAGGTGGTCGAACGGATCGGGCCGTGGGCCATACCGTTGATTACCAGGCCACACTGGCCACAAATACCTTCACGGCAGTCAGAGTCGAAGGCTACCGGCTCCTTGCCCTCCTTGAATAGACGCTCGTTAAGCACGTCTAGCATTTCAAGGAAGCTCATGTGCTCCTCGATGCCGCTTAGCGAGTACTCTTCAAAGTGACCGGCGGTGTCCTTGTTCTTTTGACGCCAGATCTTCAGCTTGATGTTCACTTGTAGCTCCGCTGCTTCAGTTCAATGTCGTTGTAAACAAGGGGTTCCTTGTGCAGGATCGGGGGCTGGTTTTCACCAGTCCATTCCCAGGCGCCCACGTAGAGGAACTCGTCGTCGTGACGCAGGGCCTCACCCTCGGGGGTCTGAGATTCTGCACGGAAGTGGCCACCACAGGATTCGCGCCGGTGCAGAGCGTCAATACACATCAGCTCAGCTAGCTCGAAGAAGTCCAGTAGGCGTCCAGCCTTCTCTAGGGACTGGTTGAGTTCCATCTTTTCACCCGTGATGCGGGCGTCCTTCCAGAACTCTTCCTTCAGCGCGCGAATCTGCTTTACAGCCTTCTTCAGGCCGTCTTCGCGACGCTCCATACCGCAGTACTCCCACATAATGCGGCCCAGGGCCATGTGGAAGTCATCCACCGAGCGGCTACCATCCAAAGCCATCAGACGGTCAACTCGGTCCTCAACATCCTTGCGTGCCTGAGCGATTTCAGGAGCGTTGGGGTCTACCTTGCCTTCACGCAGCATGTCAGCCAGGTAGTTGTTGATGGTGTCAGGCAGAACGAAGTAGCCGTCAGCCAGACCCTGCATCAGGGCGGAGGCACCCAGGCGGTTAGCACCGTGGTCGGAGAAGTTAGCTTCACCAGCCACAAACAGACCCGGGATGGAGGACTCTAGGTCGTAGTCAACCCACAGACCACCCATGGTGTAGTGGACGGCGGGGTAAATACGCATCGGGACTTCGTAGGGGTCGTCACCGGTGATGCGCTCGTACATTTCAAACAGGTTGCCGTACTTAGCAGAGACAGCTTCCTTGCCTAGACGCCCGATAGCCTCGGAGAAGTCCAGGTAAACGCCACGACGCATGGTGCGCGCGTTGCCATCGGGGTCAGTTTCCTTAATGGCAGGTCCAACGCCACGGCCTTCGTCACACACGTTCTTGGCCTGACGTGAGGCGATGTCACGGGGCACCAGGTTACCGAAGGCGGGGTAGATACGCTCAAGGTAGTAGTCGCGGTCTTCCTCAGGAATCTGACGCGGGTCCTTTTCGCAGTCTTCAGCCTTCTTGGGTACCCAGATGCGTCCGTCGTTACGTAGCGACTCACTCATCAAGGTCAGCTTGGACTGGAAGTCACCGGACTGCGGAATGCAGGTGGGGTGAATCTGGGTGTAGCAGGGGTTAGCGAAGTAGGCGCCCTTGCGGTGAGCACGCCAGATCGCGGTACCGTTGCAGCCCATAGCGTTGGTGGATAGGAAGAATACGTTGCCGTAACCACCGGTGGCTAGCACGACGGCGTCGGCCAGGTGAGTCTCGATCTCGCCGCTGATCATGTCGCGGGTGACAATACCGCGAGCCTTACCGTCAACCACGATTAGTTCAACCATCTCGTGACGGCGGAACTCCTTAACCGTGCCGGCGCGCACCTGGCGTTCTAGCGCCTGGTAGGCGCCGATCAGCAGCTGCTGACCGGTCTGACCACGAGCATAGAAGGTACGCGACACCTGCACACCACCGAAGGAACGGTTGTCTAGCAGACCGCCGTATTCGCGGGCGAAGGGCACACCCTGAGCCACACACTGGTCGATGATGTTGGCGCTGACCTCAGCTAGGCGGTAAACGTTGTCTTCACGAGCGCGGTAGTCGCCACCCTTTACGGTGTCGTAGAACAGGCGGTAAACCGAGTCGTTGTCGTTGCGGTAGTTCTTAGCAGCGTTGATACCACCCTGGGCCGCAATGGAGTGGGCACGACGGGCAGAGTCCTGGTAGAAGAACACCTTGACGTTGTAGCCCTGCTCACCCAGGGAGGCAGCAGCAGCGCCACCGGCCAGACCGGAGCCAACTACAATCACGTCAAGCTTACGGCGGTTGGCCGGGTTAACTAGCTTGGCTAGGAATTTACGCTGTTCCCAACGCTTTTCGATCGGAACATCATGCGGGGCCTTGGTGTCGGCGATGTCCTCGCCAACCCGGTACAGGCCATCGATAACTTTACTCATTTATCTTCACGCTCTCTCAGTGTCCAGCGACTGCGCCGTGCAGTGCAGTCCACGAACCAGCAGCAGGCGCGTCTACCCAACCAAACAGAATGGCGGTAGGCACGGCCATAAAGGCTACGAACAGGGCCAGGGCAACCAGCGTGGCGATCAGGCGCACGCCAGGAATTACAGAACCACGGATAGCACCCAGGGTCTGCAGGGCGGACCAAACACCGTGCCAGGCGTGCAGCGCCAGCGCAGCCAGGGCGATGAAGTAGATGGCGTAGGTCCAGGGGGCATCGTGGAAGCCAAGGTACATGTTCTTGTAGGCGTCACCGTGCACGTAGTGACCACCGGGGGTGGCGTTCAGCGTGGTGAACTGCAGGATGTGCCACACAATGAACAGAATCAGGATCACGCCACCCCAACGCATGGTGCGGTTTGCGTAGCGCGAAGCTGCATACTCTGCGTGAGCCTTCTTAACTGCGTACTTCTGGTTACCGCGAGCCTTGTTGTTGCGGTGCCATAGGTGGAAGGCGGCGCCGGCGTGCCCAATGATGCAGGCGATCATAAGCGCACGCAGAATCCATAGCAGACCCTCACGAGGCAGGATCGGCATGAACATGGTACGCAGGTGAGCGGCATAGCCGTTGTAGACGTCCTCACCCTCAAAGTACTTGAGGTTGCCGTAGGCGTGGAATAGAACAAAGAAGAGGAAGAACAGACCGCTGTACGCCATGATCCGCTTCATCGCGACGGTCGTACGTCCAGCAGTCTGCCTCTTGGGAGAAACATTTGATTTGGCCACGTCACAAGGCTATCTAGCATTAACGTGGCTTAAGTCCTAAGTGACCCAAAAAGCGCTTAACGCTCCCCCACTAGGGAGCTATTTGCGCTGATATAGCGCGGTTTAGTGGGGGTCATGCAAATGTTTGCACAAGTGTCAGCGACCACTGAGAAGCAAACCACTGGGCCTTTATTAGGGCACACGTCATTTACTAAATAAAACTGCAAGTCTTTTAGGCTCTGCCAACCGCCCGGCTCAGCTACCTACCGGCCCCACTTTGGGCGCGGCCAGTTTTTTGCGCATCACGATGGCGTCCTCACGCGGGTGGGTGTAGTAGGCGCGGCGTTTAGCTATGGCTTTAAACCCAGCTTCTTTGTATAGGGCGATGGCGCCGTCGTTAGAGGCCCGCACCTCCAGCAGCACCGCTTCACACTCACGCTCAACGGCGGCAGCAAGCAAAGCTTTAAGTAAAGCCCGCCCCACCCCTTTACGGCGAAAGTGGGGCAAAGTGGCGATAGTCAGCACGTCAGCGCTATCGCCCAGCCACACTCCGGCATAGCCAGCCATAGTGGCGTCAACCTCGGCCACCACATAAATGCGGTCGTCAAGCGAGTGCATCGCATCCAATTCACTGGCCAGCAGTTGGGGGCTCCAAGCTTCAGCCGAAAAAAGCTGGCGCTCAGCTTGAGCCACCCAACCCAGGTCAGCTTTACGCATGGTGCGCAGGTGCAAGACGGGCATCAAATAACTCGCTTGGGAGCCTTAGGCATCTGCACGTCGGCGTGACGCAGGTATAGCGGCGCCGTGGGCTGCTCAATCCCCTGCTGGTGGCGGCACCAGGCAATACGCGCCAGCTGCTCTAGGATCGGGTCTTGGCTGTCAACTTCAAGACCGGTCAGCTGCTGCGGGTATAGAGCCACGCCAGAGCCGGTTACATAGTCAACTTCGCCTAGCTCCAGAGCCGCTGCGGGGCTTAGCACATGCAGCTGACCTAGGCGTTCGACGTCGTCGGCCCCCTTAACCTGATAGCGGGCGGCATAAACTTCCTTGCGGCGCGCGTCATTAGCAACCAGCAGGCACTTACCCTGCCCAGCCTCACCGAGGCGGTCAAAAGCAGCCCGAGCACGCGCATCCAAAGAGCTAACCCCCCACAGCGGCAGGTCGTGTACACGCGCAAAAGTTCGCGCCGTCACCAGGCCGGCACGCAAACCAGTGAAGGGAGCCGGGCCGGTAGCCACCGCAATGGCGTCTACCGTCTCGCCTGCCAATACCTGAGAGAGCATGGGAGCCAAAGATTCGGCGTGGTGGCGCGCATCAGTACCCACCTGCTGACGCACGGTGGTAGCGACGCCGTCGCTAAGCTCAATTAATGCCAAAGCGGACGCTAAAGAGGAGTCGATGGAGACAATACGCACGGGCTTAAGCCTATTCCTTTTCGGTTTTAGTTTTCTCAATAGCAGCTGCCGTTTGTGAGGCCGGCACTGCCGTAGCTGAGTGCACCGACACCTGCGGGCGGGCCCTGCCCTTAGCCGGAGTTTCAATCACTGCCTGACGCGGCTTACGTTTACTAGAGCCGCCTTGAGTATCCTCGTCACGGTATTTACTAGTGTGTTTATCCAGAACAGCCAGCCCAATTAAACCCAGGCAAGCCAGTACCACCATGGTCCAAAGCGCCCAGCTAGACCAGGTGGAGCCAGTCTCATCAGCTGAGGCAGTCGGGGAGCCAGAGTGCCTAACATCACGTATGGAAATATAGGCGGAAACTGAGACTGAACCACGCTGCAATTTATTTGCCTTAGCCCCCAGCGGGCGTAGCTGACCGTCCTCCAACTGATACCAGGCCGCATCTTGAGCTTCATAAACCGGGTATTGGCCCGTGCCCAGGTGCGCAAGTGAACTCGCCAAAGCCGCATCAGCTATCTGCACAGCCGTGGTTTTAGCGTCGGTGGCGTTTATCAGCAGCACAAATTTGAGCTCCCCACCCAGGCGCACCAGCGTGTACCACTGCTCCGGGCTGCGCACCACCTGCACAGAGCCATTATCAGAGCGCGAAACATTCCACACATGCGCAGGCGCAGTGAATTCCGCCTGGGTGCGCTGGGTGGCGCTAAGAGCATTATTGGAGCTCGATTTGAGCCACTGCTCCAGGTAGTTTTGGTCCACCTGGGCCCGAGCCGGGCCTGCCAGCGCCAATAGAACTAGCGTCACCAGCGCCAGGCCTGCCGCCAGCAAAGACCCCGGCCAAGAGCCCGGCAAGGCTCGCGATAAAAAGCCTGGCAACGCACTTGGCGAAGAACCCGGCGCTTTTGCCGCGAGCACACCTGAACTGAGCTGCCTGTGGCTAGTCGCCTGCCAGTTCATGGCTTAGAGCTGGTCGAGCGCTTTTTCCCAGCGCGGACCGTAGCCGGTAAGGGTGATGGTGCGGGCGCCGTCGTCGACGCCGCCCAGGTCAGTGATGCCGCTAGCATCGGCACCTGCCAGTCCCCCCTGCGGACGTTCCACCTTGATTTCTAGGCGATTGTCACTGATGCCTTCTACCATGCCTTCGCCCCATTCAACCAGGGTGATGGACTCTTCCAGGGAGGAATCCAAATCCAGGGTTTCGAGGTCTTCTAGGCTGGTGAGGCGGTAGGCGTCTACGTGCACCAGGTCTGGCCCGCCGGCCAGGGAAGGGTGCACGCGCGCCACGATGAAAGTGGGTGAAGATACCCGTCCACGCACGTTTAGGGCTGAGCCGATACCTTGGGCCAAAGTGGTTTTACCGGCACCTAGCTCGCCTGAAAGCATCACCAGGTCTCCGGCTTGTAGCAGCGTAGCTAGCCGGGCACCGAATTCCCTTGTGGAATCGGCATCCGTGGTGTGGGTGACGTATGTGCTCATTGGGGAATCTCCGCTAATTTGTAGGAGCCTTGGGAAACGTAGTAGCGCGGTAGGTGGGCGCCGCGTAGCTGAGTGACCACCTCATAGGAGATGGTGCCGCAGGCGGTAGCCCAGTCTTCAGCGGTGGGGATGGCCGGGTTAGCCGGGCCGTTTAAGGGAGCGGGATCGCCGAAGAGGATGGCTAGGTCGCCAGCGCGCGCGGGGGCGGGTCGGGGGGTGCCATCCGGGTTGCTGGTGGGACCTAGGTCTACAATAACTTGATCCATGCATACGCGCCCAACAATGTGGGTGCGTTGTTTGCCAACCAGGATGGGGGCGCGGTCGGAGGCGCTACGCAAAATGCCGTCACCGTAGCCTAGCGGCACTAGCCCTACCCAGCGGTCGGTGGGGGCCTGCCAGGTGGCGCCGTAGGAGACGCCTTGACCGGCCTTAATGTGCTTGACCTGGGTGAGGCGGGCTTCTAGGCGCATGATCGGGTGCAGACCTAAATCTTGGGCGCGGGCTACGGTGTGGTCGGGGCTTAGACCGTACAGGCCAATACCGAAGCGGTCCATGTCTAGGGCGGCGGTGTCGGGGTGCCACAGGGTGCCGGCGGTGGCCGCCAGGTGGCGCACGGGCACGTCAATGCCGGCGTCGGCCAGGATTTGTAGGCCTTGACGGTAGCGTTCTAGCTGCTGGCCGGTGGCCGGGATGAGGATTTCGTCTGCGCGGGCCAGGTGCGACCATAGCGCCACTACCTTAATGTGTCCCTGGCTTTGGGCTTGGGCAGCGCATTGGGCCAGGTCAGCTAGGTCTTCTAGGTTGGCGCCGGCGCGGGCCATGCCGGTATCTACTTTTAGGTGCATGTAGGCGCGCTTGCCTTCAGCTTTGGCGGCGGCGATGATGGCCTGCAAAACTTCCACGGTGGAGGCTGATAGGTCTAGCTGGGCCCGTAGTGCCTGGCGTAGGCCCGAGTCTGCCTGAGCAGCTTCTTGCACACTGACCGGCGGCATGATCCAGGTGAAAATCCTGGGGGTTTGGGTGGTGGCCAGGGCCGGGTTTTGGGCTAGCTGGGTGGCATCTACCGGCTTTACCCCGGCTGCGTCGAGGTATTCACGCAGGCGTAGGGCTTCGTGTAACTGTGCCACGCCCAGCCAGGTGGCGCCTTGACGCATACAGGCTAGTGCCATGGGGCCTAGGCCGTGTCCGTAGGCGTTGGCTTTGAGGATAGCCATCCAAGTTCCGCCGTGAAACTTACGAAGTTGGGCCACATTGGCGGCTAGGGCGTCGAGATCGATAATGGCACGGGCGGTTTGTGCTCCCGTCCAAGGAATTTGATAGCTATTAGGTTGCTCAGTCACGGCGCTATTGTCCCACTTTTAGCCGCCATCAGCTCAGTTTGCTGCAGCACTGGCGTAAAGGGACCAGGCATTGGGGATGGCTGCGGCTATTTCTGGGGCGGTTATGGGATGGGCGACGACGGCGCCGGCGGACTGTGGGCCGGTTGCGTCGGTGGGCTTTGGGCCGGCTGCTTCAGCGGCCAGTTGCCCGGCTAGGGCGTGTAGGCGCGCGGCCAGCTGCGCAATTTCGGGGGCTAGGGCAGAGGCACTAGCGACAGTGGTGCCCTGGCCCTGAGCGTCAGCAGACTGCTGGCTGGTCCCAGCGGCGTCGGCACTAGTAGCACTGCCTGAAGCGGCTGGGGCGCCCACATGCCCCGCGCCGGCGCGTACGTTTAGGGCCAGCAAGCCACCCATCAGACCCGCCAGTACGTCCCCACTACCGGCGGTAGCCAGCCAGGGCGTGGCCGCAGGCAGGAGGTAGACCTGACTATTGGCGTCTACCACCACGGTGCGATTGCCTTTAGCTAGCACGCAGGCCCCAGTTAATGCCGCCAGTTGCTGGGCTCCCTGGATGCGCCGCTGCAACGCGGGGCTAGTTTGAGAAGCAAACTTGCCAAGGGGTTTATCCGCCTTGTCTGCCAGTTTTCCCGCAATTTCACCTGTATTCGTGCCCGCGAACAGGTTTAGGCAGCGAGCCAGCTCCCCATCATGAGGGGTGAGGATGTGATAGGGGTGTAGACGTAGTTTACCCTCTTTAATCAGGGCGCAAACTGGTTCTAGGGCGCTGGCGTCAATTACTGCCGGAGTGTTTTCTAGCAGCTGGGCCAGCAAATCCCAGTCTGTCTTCTGGCCGTCCAGCCCCGGGCCTAGCACTAGGGCGTCGCAGGCTCCGGTTAGGGCTGGGCCATCGGGAACAATTTGTGGGTGGGCGGCTAGCACCAGATTTTCCACGCGCTCAGGGGCGTTTAGGCGGATCATGCCCACCCCGCTATGACTGGCTCCGGCCACGCACAGTAGGCCCGCACCGGGAAAACGCTGCGAACCAGCGATTATGCGCACCATGCCGCGCGAGTATTTATGGCTGTCAACCCCAGGTTTAAGCAGGTAGCGGGCCAAGGTTGGGTCATATGAGCCAGCCTTAGAGCTAGCTTCTACGGCTCCGCCACTAGCCCACACTTGGGCCATGGCTACCCCGTCGTGGGCTAGGCTCACCCGCCAGCTGTGTAGCCCTAAACGCTGCGCCCACGCCGCCACCTGGCCGTGTAAACGCAGTTGGGGGGCCTGACCGGGACGGCTGGTGACCTCAATGTCGCGAAAATTCAACCCCACGGGGGCACTGGCTTGAGCAGGAGTGGCCAGATCCGCTGGAACTAGCCCCTCCCCCGCCGCGCCAGCGCCGGCGTCGAGCCCAAAAACCCTAGCGCCGCACCCAGCCGAGCCAGCAGCGCCGTCGTCGCCCCCAATTGAGGCGGCCTGAGCGGCAGCTTGACCCAGCACCTTCAAGGCCGCCTCTTTAGCGCAAAAGCGCGCCGCCAAAGAAGGCAGCGCGCCCTTGCAACTATGAAGTTCGTCAGCGCTAAACAAACGCTGCATTAAAGCGGCATTAGCCTCGATACGGTCACTAAAGCGTTCAATATCCACCACATCGATGCCGCTATACATGCCTTGAGTCTAGCGGTATTACTCCACAGTTACCGACTTGGCCAGGTTACGCGGCTGGTCCACGTCATAGCCCTTAGCCTGAGCCAAAGCGGAGGCGAACACCTGCAACGGCACCACGCTCAGCAGCGGCATCATCAAGGTGGGGGCGGCGGGCACGCGGATCACATCGTGAGCGAAGGCGTCCACAGCGTGGTCTTCTTCCTCAGCGATCACAATGGTGCGGGCACCGCGAGCGCGAATCTCCTCAATGTTGGAGATGACCTTGTCGTGCAGCACAGGGCGGCGCGGGGTGGGCACAATCACGAATACCGGCAGGCCTTCCTCTACCAGGGCGATGGGGCCGTGCTTGAGCTCGCCGGCGGCAAAGCCTTCGGCGTGCACATAAGCCAGTTCCTTGAGCTTAAGGGCGCCCTCTAGGGCTACCGGGTAGCCCACGTGGCGGCCCAGGAATAGGAAGGAGTTGTTGTCAGCCAGTTCGCGGCCCAGGGCACGCACCTGCTCTTCGCTGTTATCTAGGAAACGCTGGATGCGCTCAGGCATGGCGGACAGGTTAGCCAGGTAGTCAGCCACCTCTTCAGGCCACTTGTTGCCACGCAGCTGGGCCAGGTATAGACCCAGCAGGTAGCAGGCGGTGATCTGGGCCAGGAAGGCCTTGGTGGAGGCTACGGCAACCTCGGGGCCGGCGTGGGTGTAGAGCACGGCGTCGGCTTCACGGGCAATGGTGGAGCCGTAGGTGTTAACGATTGCCAGTACGCGCGAGCCCTGTTCGCGGGCGTGGCGCACAGCCTGGATGGTGTCCATGGTTTCACCGGACTGGCTGATGGCAACGGTTAGGGTTTTTTCGTTTACGATCGGGTCGCGGTAGCGGAACTCGTGGGCGAGCTCGATTTCTACCGGGATACGGCACCAGTGCTCGATGGCGTACTTGGCTACGTGTCCGGCGTAGGCGGCGGTACCGCAAGCAACCACGATGATCTTGTCCACGCTGCGCAGCACCGAGGGGTCGATACGCATTTCGTCTAGCTGCAGTTCGCCGGCGGCGTCCATGCGGCCGCGCAGCGTGTCGGCCACGGCGGTGGGCTGGTCGTGGATTTCTTTGTTCATGAAGGTGTCGTAACCGCCCTTGACGGCGGCGGAGGCGTCCCAGGTGACCTCCCAGCCGTGCGGCTCGGTCACTACCTGGCCGGCGGCGTCGGTAATTTCAATGCCAGCGGCGGTGATCAGCACGATCTGGTCGTCATCCACTTCCACGGCCTGCTTGGTGAAGGCTACGAAAGCGGCGACGTCGGAACCAACGAAGTTTTCGCCCTCGCCCACACCCAAAACCAGCGGGGAGGAGCGACGCGCGGCCACGATAGTGCCGGGGGCGTCGGCGGTGATGGCTAGCAGGGCGTAGGTGCCCTCCAGGCGCGGGGTCACCTGGGCCATGGCTTCACGCAGCTGCAGGGCCGGGTCGCCAGCGGGGTTGGCTTCACGCAGGGCGCTGTAGGCGATGTCTAGCAGGTGGGCAACAACTTCAGAGTCAGTTTCAGACAGTAGGGTGCGCCCGAGGCTTTCTACCTCTTCACGCAGGGGACGGAAGTTTTCAATAATGCCGTTGTGTGCCAGGGCAATATGTCCGGCCACATGCGGGTGGGAGTTAGCGGTGGTGGGGCTGCCGTGGGTGGCCCACCGGGTGTGGCCAATGCCGGCACTGGCCGGGGCCACGGGATGGGCGGCGATCTGCGCCCGCAGGTTTTCCAGCTTGCCGGCTTCCTTACGTACGGATATGCCTTCATCCGTCAGTAGGGCCACGCCAGCGGAGTCATAGCCACGGTATTCCAGGCGGCTAAGACCATCTAGTAGTACTTCTAGGCTACGTTCACTTAGGACCGCTGCCGGTCCAACATGTCCAACGATTCCACACATAAACTTGATTGAATCATGTATTTAATGCGCAAAACAATGATTGAAAGGCGCGAGTTTGCTTACTATTCCCACAGCGTAGCGGCCATATGACCCAGGCCGCTTAGATCTGAGCTTTATCTTTGGCTGGTTTGTAAGCCAAACTAGAGCCGTGAGCGATTTTGCTAACCCCCTAGATTGGCTTCCCATCTGGCATAAGAACAGCCCGTTTATAGAGATTAAACGTGAAACTTGGGGCCGCATAGCAGCTAACGCTCCCCTGCCGCTAACTGAAGCCGATTTGGAACGTTTGCGTTCTTTAGATGACCCCATTGAGCTACCTGAGGTAGATGCGGTTTACCGGCCTCTATCGGCACTTTTAGAGACTTACATTGAATCCACTCAGATGCGCCGCCAGGCGGTGGCGCGCACTTTAGGGATTGAGCCTACGCATGTGCCTTTTGTGATTGCGGTGGCCGGATCGGTGGCGGTGGGTAAATCCACTACCGCCCGCCTGCTAGCTCACCTGCTGGCACGCTTTGAGGCCACACCAAAGGTGTCTTTGGTGACCACTGACGGTTTCTTGCTTCCTAACAGCGAGTTGGAGCGGCGCGGGTTGATGGCCCGTAAGGGTTTCCCGGAGTCTTATGATCGGCGCGCCTTGCTTGATTTTATTAGTGCGGTTAAATCTGGTGCTCCCCTGGTGCAGGCGCCCCTCTATGACCACACGATTTATGACGTGGTACCTGACCGTAAAGTGGATGTGCGTCAGCCTGACGTGCTGGTGCTGGAGGGCCTAAATGTACTCCAGCCAGCCCCGCGTGCCTATAACAACCAGGCGGTTATGGCGGTTAGTGACTTTATTGATTTTTCTATCTATGTTGACGCTGACGCCGCCAATATTCGCTCTTGGTATTTGGAGCGGTTTTTGACTTTGAAGCACACGGCTTTTACTCAGCCTGACTCTTACTTCCGTAAATATGCTGATATTGACGACGACGTCGCTTTGGCTGGGGCCGGCCAGATTTGGGATACCGTGAATCTGCCCAATTTGATTGAAAACATTGAGCCCACCCGCGCCCGAGCCACCTTGCTGCTACATAAGGACGCCAACCACCACATGGACTATATGCGCCTGCGTAAAGAGTAGGCGGCGCGGCGCCTACATACGGCGCGCAGCGCCAAGGCAGCCTACCCCACTTCTGCCGCGCTCAGCTGCCAAAGTGGAGCTGGGCGCCCCGGCTGCCAGGCCTAGCTGCCACGCAGGCCAAGCACAGAGGCAAGCAAAGGCCGGCCCGAAATTTCGGGCCGGCCTTTGTGTCTTTTAGCTGCGCACTTTGACGCATTTTGTGCATTTAGCGCGCTTACGGCGCAGCTAGGTTTTAGTGCGTCACAGAGCCAGGTTGTCCTTAACCACCTGGGCCAACTCAGCGGCGACAGCGTCGGACTCTTCCTGAGTGGCAGCCTCAACCATGACACGTACCAGCGGCTCAGTGCCCGAGGGGCGTAGCAGCACACGGCCGGTCTCACCTAGGCGGGCCTCAGCCTTAGCCACGGCGCTCTGGACGGCGTCGTTAGTGGAGGCGGCGTGCTTGTCCACGTTGGGGACGTTGATCAGCGACTGGGGTAGGCGCTCAACTACGCTGGCCAGTTCCTTGAGAGTCTTACCAGAGCGCTTGAGGCGAGCCGCCAAACGCAGCGAGGTGAGGATACCGTCACCGGTGGTGGCGTGGATGGAGTCGATGACGTGACCGGACTGCTCACCGCCAAGCACGTAGCCGCCAGAGAGCATCTTTTCTAGCACGTAGCGGTCACCCACACCGGTCTGAACAGTGCGGATACCGTGCTTGCGCATGGCCAGCAGCAGACCCAGGTTGCTCATAACCGTCACTACCAGGGTGTCGGAGGCCAGGGTGCCGTCAGCCTTAGCGCCAATGGCGAGGATACCCATGATCTGGTCACCATCCACCAAGGTGCCCTCAGCGTCAACGGCCATGCAGCGGTCGGCGTCGCCGTCGTAGGCCACACCCATGTCTGCACCTACGAACTTAACGTAGTTCTGTAGCTGCTCGGGGTGGGTGGAGCCGGCCTGGGCGTTGATGTTTAGGCCATCGGGAGAGGCGTTGATAACCAGCACTTCAGCGCCGGCGGCACGCAGCGCAGCGGGGCCCACCTTGGAGGCAGCGCCGTTGGCGGCGTCCACGGCGATACGCAGGCCGGACAGGTCAGTGCCAGTGGAAGCCACCAGGTGGTTGATGTAGGCCTGGTCAGCTACGGTTTCACCCTTAATTACACGACCGACGGCGGCGCCGGTGGGGCGCTCGTGCTCGGCGGTGAGTAGGGCTTCAATGCGGTCTTCGACGGCGTCTTCCAGTTTGAAGCCGCCACGGGCGAAGAACTTAATTCCGTTGTCGGGGAAGGGGTTGTGGGAAGCGGAGATCATAACGCCCAGGTCGATGTCATGGGCGGCGGTGAGGTAGGCGATGGCGGGGGTGGGAAGAACCCCGACGCGGGTGACGTCGACGCCGGAGGCCGCCAAACCTGCGGAGATAGCGTGGTCTAGGAATTCTCCTGAAGCACGGGTGTCTCGACCGACGATGGCGCGCGGACGCTTGTTGCCCTTAGCCGGCGACTTTTCCGTTAGGACACGGGCAGCAGCTTCACCTAGCTGCACCGCCAGGGCGGGGGTGAGTAGGTCGTTAGCTAGGCCGCGCACACCGTCAGTACCGAATAGACGAGCCATTGATTTCCTCCTGCAAAAGCTCAATTAATAAAGCAATTATCCCACAACCAGTTAAAACGCAACACACCCCGCCACCAACAGGTGACGGGGTGTGGGCAGATAAAACGCGATCAGCGCTTGGAGTACTGCGGAGCGCGGCGGGCCTTGTGTAGACCGGCCTTCTTACGCTCAACAGCGCGGGCGTCGCGGGTGAGGAAGCCGGCCTTCTTTAGGGTGGCGCGGTTAGCCTCACGGTCGATCTCGTTCAGGGCGCGGGCAATGCCTAGACGCAGAGCGCCGGCCTGGCCGGAAACGCCGCCACCGTGGATGCGAGCGATCACGTCAAAGCGACCCTCGATATCCAAGATGGTGAACGGGGAACGCACTAGCTGCTGGTGCAGCTTGTTGGGGAAGTAGTCCTCCAGGGTGCGTCCGTTTAGAGTCCAGTTACCGGTGCCGGGCACTAGGCGTACACGAGCAACGGCCTCCTTGCGGCGGCCTAGGCCGGCGCCAGGAGCGGTGATGGACTGACCACGGCCTTCGCCGGTGGTCTCGGTTTCAGTGGTGTAGCTGGCGGGAGCGTTCTCCTCGTCCAGTACCTCAATGTCGATGGTGGTCTCAGCCACGATATGTCCTTTACGTTATGAGGCTCGTGCGCTGAGCGCTTACTGAGCGACCTGGGTGATCTCGAAAACCTGAGGGTTCTGGGCCTGGTGCGGGTGCTCGCTACCAGTGTAAACCTTCAGCTTCTTGAGCTGGGCACGGCCAAGCTTGGTGTGGGGAATCATGCCCTTGATGGCCTTTTCTACGGCGAACTCGGGACGAGTAGCCAGTAGCTCACGGTAGCTGGTGGCGGTCAGACCACCGGGACGACCAGAGTGACGGTAAGCGAACTTCTTGTCAGCCTTACCGTTGGTCAGCGCGACCTTGTCAGCGTTAATGATGATGACGTAGTCGCCGGTGTCCGCGTGAGGGGCGAACTGGGGCTTGTGCTTCCCACGGAGCAGGGTTGCGGCCTGAGCCGCTAGACGACCCAGCACGACGTCGGTGGCGTCAATGACGTACCAGTTCTTCTCGACGTCGCCGGGCTTCGGTGTATACGTGCGCACGGGCGTTGCCTTCGTTTCTCTTGGCGAGTGGGCACGCCGAAGCG
>ERZ772906.411-NODE-411-length-25554-cov-18.630887_pt1 | contig 25554 bp, 30 predicted proteins | sample MGYA00511338_ERZ772906 | MGnify/ENA primary metagenome ERZ772906 (study PRJEB29015, sample SAMEA2738076) | human oral metagenome | biome: human oral; feature: human-associated habitat; material: saliva | place: China | collected 2212 ... | reverse complement strand
GAAACAAGCGAAAACTCTCCAAGAGAGAAGACCCAGAGCTATCGCTTGATTACTATCGCAACCTAGGATATCATCCGGCTGCGGTAAGAGAATATCTGCTAACCATACTAAACTCCAATTTTGAGGAATGGAGAGCAGAGCATCAGGATGCAGATATTGACGAGTTCCCATTCACAACAGAGAAGATGAGTAACTCTGGTGCACTCTTTGATTTGAATAAGCTAAACGACATAAGTAAGGATGTATTTCTTAGAATCCCAGCAGAGGAAATCGTAGAATTCCTAAAGGGCTGGGCTCAGGAATTCAAGCCAGAAATCATGTACATCTTTGATGATGAGGAATACCTAAAGAAGATTATAGATCTTGGTAGAAACGATAAGAAGCCGAGAAAGGACCTCGTTTACGCAGAGCAGATTGTAGAATTTATAAGCTATTTCTTTGACGATATGTTTGCAAGAGAGGACGAGATTCCTGCAGAGGTTTCAGCTGAGGATGCAAGAGAAATCCTAAAGAAATACATGGAAAGCTATGACCATGCAGACGACCAGAGCCAGTGGTTTGACAAGATCAGAAACATAGCTGTTGAGCTTGGATATGCTGCAAAGCCTAAGGATTACAAGAAGAATCCAGAGGATTATAAGGGTCATGTTGGACACGTGAGCACAGTTGTAAGAATTGCGCTTATGGGCAGAGCTCAGTCACCTGATGTTTGGTGCATACAGCAGATTATGGGTGAGGAAATGACTCGCAGAAGAATCACAAGCTACGAGATATAATATGGGCTATATGCCAATAACAAGCTCGCATCTCGCGTAAACTACGCTAAGTTGCGGGCTTGATACATTTAGGAGAAATATGGTAAACATAGGAAATCACTGGGATGAGATACTTGCTGACGAGTTTAAAAGTGAGTATTACCAAAGGCTTAGACAATTTTTGATAGAGGAATATCGCGAGCATACTATTTACCCAGATATGCACGATATCTTTAATGCACTCAAGGAAACGGATTTTGATGACACTCGTGTTTTGATACTAGGTCAGGATCCGTATCACGGAGCGGGACAAGCTCATGGCATGGCTTTTTCAGTAAAGCCAGGAGTTAAGCAACCACCGTCTCTTGTAAATATTTTTAAGGAGCTTCGTGAGGAACTAGGAACGCCTATGCCAAGCTCTGATAACGGTTACCTAATCAGCTGGGCTAAGCAGGGTGTCCTCCTTCTTAACACTTGCCTTACTGTGAGGGAAGGAAAACCAAACTCCCACAAGGGAAAGGGATGGGAGAGACTTACTGATGCTGTAATTTCTAAGCTTAACGATAGGTCAGAGCCTGTTGTCTTTATTCTTTGGGGTGCAAATGCAAGAGCGAAGAAGTCTTTGATAACAAACGAAAGACATTTGATACTCGAGGGTGCGCATCCTAGTCCACTGTCGGCATATAATGGTTTTTATGGCGGGGCCTACTTTACGATGACTAATGAATTCCTAGAAAAAAACGGTAAAAAAGCTATAAACTGGGACATTACAGATTTGTAATATTGAACATTTTATGGTATAATTTATTGTTAAATCAATGAATAAAGAAGGTAAAATTATGTCTGAAAGACAAAAAATAATTAACATTGCCGTTATAGCCCATGTAGATGCTGGTAAGTCGACGCTCGTAGATGCTTTTCTGAAGCAGAGCGGTATATTTAGAGACAACGAAGCTATGGCAGATTGCGTCATGGATAGCGACGATATAGAGCGTGAGAGAGGTATAACTATCTACTCCAAGAACTGCTCAGTAATGCACAATGATGTTAAGATAAACATCGTCGATACACCAGGCCACGCGGATTTCTCATCTGAGGTAGAGCGTATCATGAAGACCGTAGATACGGTTATTCTGCTTGTTGACTCAAGTGAGGGACCTATGCCACAGACTCGCTTTGTTCTTAGCAAGTCGCTAGAGCAGGGGCTAAATCCTATTTTGTTCATTAACAAAATCGATAAGAAGGATGCCAGAATCGACGAGGTTGTCGATGAGGTATACGAGCTGTTCATGGATCTAGATTCAAACGATGAGCAGCTTAACTTCCCAATACTCTACGGAGTTGCAAGACAGGGCATAGCTGTTAAGGACCCGTCTGATATCGACGGACTTGAGTTTAGACAGGGTGACAGCAAGCTAAAGCACACACCAGAGGGATACGGCGGATTCGATATTACGCCACTCTTTGATACAATAATTGAACACTGCGAGGTTTATCCAGACAGAAGAGAAGAGCCTTTGCAAATGCAGATTTCAACACTTGCCTACGATGACTATATCGGAAGACTAGGAATCGGAAGAATTACAAGAGGCGTACTCAAGCAGGGCAGTCAGGTTTCTGTCGTAAAAGAAAACGGTGTAGAAAATCGCAAGATCGGTCAGATTTTCGTTTACAGAGGTCTTAAGAGAGTACCTGTTGAGGAAGCTCAGTGCGGTGACATAGTTGTCGTTTCAGGTATCTCAGATATCTCAATCGGTGAGACAATCTGCGATCCGTCAGCACCAGAGGGACTAGGCAGCATCATGATTGAGGAGCCTACGCTTTCGATGAATTTCATGGTTAACTCATCTCCATTTGCTGGTCAGGTGGGTAAGTATGTGACATCAAGACATATTAGAGAAAGATTAAGCAAGGAGCTTGAGGTCAATGTTGGTCTTACAGTTGAGGACACTGATTCAACAGACTGCTTCAAGGTTTCAGGAAGAGGCGAACTCCATCTTTCCATTTTGATAGAGAATATGAGAAGAGAAGGCTATGAGCTTGCTGTATCAAAGCCAGAGGTTATCTTCCATAAGGACGAGAAGGGTGCAACCCTTGAGCCTATCGAAGAGGTTATAATTACGGTTCCAGATGAGTATTCGGGAACAGTAATCTCCAAGCTAAACCTGAGAAAGGGAATCATGGTCCAGATGTCAGGTGACAATGGCTATACTAAGCTAGAGTACCACGCACCAACTAGAGGACTTTTGGGATATAGATCCGAGTTTATCAACGATACTCGTGGCGAAGGAAACATGGAGAGGAGATTCTTCGCATTCGAAGAGTACAAGGGCGAAATTCCGGGTAGAAATAACGGAGTAGCCATTGCGATAGAAGAGGGTGTTTGCACACCTTATGCTCTTTTCAATATCAGTGAAAGAGTTCAGATGTTCGTAGAGCCTCAGACTAGAGTTTATGAGGGTATGATTGTCGGAATGAACTCGCGAGGAAACGACATGGAGGTTAACCCTTGCAAAGCAAAGAAGGCAACCAATATGCGTGCTGCAGGTAGTGACGAAAACGTTAAGCTTTCACCTGCGCGTCATTTCACTCTTGAGGAAGCGCTAGAATTCATAGCTGATGATGAGCTAGTAGAAATCGTTCCAGATGATATCAGGCTCAGAAAGAAGCTGCTAAAGGAAATAGAGAGAAGAAGAGCAGGACGTTAAGAATGCGTTTTGCTATGTAGATACAGTCTTGCGGCAAACCCCTGGTGCAGCCGTGAGAGGGCTGAGGTAGATGATGATAAATACAGAGCGTTTTATAAAATTAATGACGGAGACTGGGATTGCTTTACTGTCCTTCATAGTTGGCTGGATAGTGATAACTATTTTCATCAAAGTGCTTCGCAAGCTGCTTGATAGATCCAAGGTAGACAGGTCATTGCATGCGTTCATAACAAATGGTATCAGGGTAATATTTCTAATAGTCTTAGCTATCATCATCCTTCAGGAGATGGGACTTAATACTTCATCGCTGATTACCGTACTCGGTGCTGGAGGTGCGGCGATTGCGCTAGCCCTAAAGGATAGTCTCGGTAATGTCGCAGGAGGCTTTCTCATTTTGATTAATAAGCCATTCAAGTGCGGTGATTTGATAGCAGTAAACGGAAGCGTTGATGCGACCGGAATTGTCGATGAGATTGACCTTATGTACACCAAGATGCACACAGGTGATAACAAGATTGTTACAGTGCCAAATGGAGTGATGTCGGCTTCGGTGCTAACAAACTACACAGAGTCTGGTATAAGGCGAGTTGATAAGGTCTACAAGCTAGCTAAAGATACGGATATATCAAAGGCAAAAGAAGTCTTGATGGCAGCTGCAAAGTCAACTCCGCTTGTTCTAAGCACGCCTGAGCCTATTATCGGAGTTAGCTCTATAGATGCCTATGCGATTTCTATAGACCTAAAGCTTTGGTGTAATCATGATGACTACTATGTGCTTGCTTACAAGATAGAGGAGGCAGCGACTGAGGCTCTTAGAGCTGCTGACATTGAGCTAGCGTATAGGAATATAGATATTAAACTGCAGTAATGCAGTGATATATAGATATGACACGTTTAATTTTTAATTATAGAGAATGGGAGAAAAATGATGAGAGAAATTAAGAAGTTCAAGCGTGTTCTGGTTGCTAATCGTGGCGAGATTGCAATTAGAGTGTTCAGAGCATGTCAAGAGCTTGGAATTAGAACAGTTGCAATTTACTCTGAGGAAGACAAGAACAGCTTATTCAGATTTAAGGCAGATGAATCATACCAGATAGGCAAGGGAAAGACTCCTGTTGCGGCTTACCTATCAATTGAGGAAATCATTGAGCTTGCAAAGGCTAAGGGTGTTGATGCAATTCACCCAGGCTATGGTTTCCTATCTGAGAACACAGAATTTGCAAAGGCTTGCGAAGATGCAGGAATTGAATTCATCGGTCCTAACCACTACATGATGGATCAGCTTGGTGACAAGATTAAATCCAAGATTGTAGCAGCTAAGGTTGAGGTTCCTACTATCCCAGGCGTTGACTCAGCTATTAAGGACGAGGATGAGGCAGTTGAATTCGCAGACAGATGCGGATATCCAGTTATGCTTAAGGCAGCAGCTGGTGGTGGCGGCCGTGGTATGAGAATCGTTAGAAGCAAGGACGATATCGTAAATGAATTCAGAAGAGCAAAGAGTGAAGCTCAGGCTGCATTTGGTATCGATGATATATTTATTGAAAAGTACCTCGAAAACCCTAAGCATATCGAGGTTCAGATTGTCGGAGATAAGTACGGCAACATCGTACATCTCTACGATAGAGACTGCTCCATTCAGAGAAGACACCAGAAGGTTATCGAGTTTACACCTTCACTTTGCCTAACAGACGAGCAGAGAAAGGCTATCTGTGATGACGCTCTAAAGATTGCAAGAGCAGTTGATTATCGCAGTGCTGGTACAGTTGAATTCCTTCTAGATTCAGACGGAAGACACTACTTCATCGAGATGAATCCTCGTATTCAGGTAGAGCACACTGTTACTGAGATGGTAACTGGTATAGATATCGTTCAGACACAGATTCTCGTTGCTGAGGGATATGCTCTTGCTGACCCAGAAATCGGAATCGAGTCACAGGAAAGCATTCACACAAGAGGTTATGCTATCCAGTGTAGAATCACAACAGAAGACCCAAGCAACGGATTTGCTCCTGACACAGGAACTATCGAGCTTTACAGAAGTGCTTCAGGTTACGGTATCAGACTTGACGGCGGTAATGGATTTACTGGTTCGACAATCAGCCCATACTACGACAGTCTTCTTGTTAAAGTTACAGCAACAGCGCTTACATTTGATGCAGCAAGACGCAAGGCTATCAGAGCTCTTAGAGAGACTCAGATTAAGGGCGTTAAGACAAATATCGGCTTTATCCTAAACGTTCTAAACCACGAGACATTTGCTGAAGGAAACTGCAACACTGGCTTCATTTCAGCGCATCCAGAGCTCATGGATATCAGAACAAAGGAAGACGTAGAGCTAAAGATTATCAACTTCCTCGGAAACAAGGTTGTTAATGAGACAAAGGGAAGAAAGCCAACCTTTGACGTACCTGTATTCCCACGCGTTAGCCCTGAGGAAATCGCTAAGCTAAGAGGAACAAAGCAGCTACTTGACGAGCAGGGACCTGAGGCAGTAAGCAAGTGGGTTCTTGATCAGAAGAGACTTTTGATTACAGATACAACAATGAGAGACGCTCAGCAGTCACTTATGGCTACTAGAGTTCGTACAATAGACATGGAGAAGATCGCTCCAGGTACAGCGCTTTACGGAAAGGATTTCTTCTCACTTGAGATGTGGGGCGGAGCTACATTTGATACGGCCTTCAGATTCCTTCACGAAAATCCATGGGAGAGACTTGCAACCCTAAGAAAGCTCATTCCAAACGTAATGTTCCAGATGCTCGTTAGAGGTGCTAACGCTGTTGGATACAAGAACTATCCTGATAATGTAATCAGAGAGTTCGTTAAGCAGTCAGCAAAAGCAGGAATCGACGTATTCCGTATCTTCGACTCACTCAACTGGGTAGAGGGAATGAAGATTGCTCTTGACGAGACGCTAAAGCAGGGTAAGCTTGCCGAGGCTTGCATGTGCTACACAGGAGATATTCTCGACAAGTCAAGAACAAAGTACAATCTTGATTACTACATCAAGCTTGCTAAGGAGCTTGAGTCTGAGGGTGCTCACATAATTGGTATCAAGGATATGTCTGGACTTCTAAAGCCAATGGCTGCAAGAGAGCTCATCGGAGAACTCAAGCAGGTTCTTAAGATTCCAGTACATCTACATACACATGACACAAGCGGTAACGGTATCGCAACAGTTCTCATGGCTGCTCAGGCAGGCGTAGACATTGTCGATGCTGCATTTAACAGCATGGCGGGTCTAACATCACAGCCTGGACTAAACTCAATCGTTGCAGCTCTTGAGCACTCATCAAGAGATACAGAAATCGCTTACGAAGGAATTCAGCAGCTTTCAGAGTACTGGAGAGATGTAAGACCAGTATATGCAAGCTTTGAGTCTGGACTACGTACACCATCTGCAGAAATCTATAAATACGAGATGCCTGGCGGACAGTATTCAAACCTAAAGGCTCAGGTAGATTCATTCGGACTAGGCTATAAGTTCAATGAGGTTAAGGAGATGTATCGCAAGGTTAACCTAATGCTTGGGGATATCATCAAGGTTACACCTACATCAAAGGTTGTCGGCGACACTGCAATTTTCATGGTTCAGAACGATATGACACCTGAAAACATCTACGAGAAGGGTAAGAGCGTAGACTTCCCAGATTCTCTAGTTTCATTCTTTGAAGGAATGATTGGTCAGCCTCTTGGAGGATTCCCAGAGGAACTTCAGAAGCTAGTTCTCAAGGATAAGAAGCCAATCACATGCCGTGCAGGTGAGCTCCTAGAGGATGAGGACTTTGATGCAATCAAAAAGCACCTAGTTGATGAGCTAGGAATAGAGGCAAGTGAGCAGGATGTCATCAGTGCTGCTATCTACCCTAAGGTATTTGATGACTATATCAACTACGTTCGCAAGAATGGTGACTTCAGACACATGGGTTCTGACATCTTCTTCCACGGATTATCAGAGGGAGAAACCTGCGAAATCAAGATCGATGAGGGTAAGACATTTATCGTAAGACTTATCGAGAGAAGAGCTACAAACAACGAAGGCATCTGCGAGGTAGTATTCGAAATCAACGGAAACCGCAGAGTTGCAAAGGTTAAGGACGAGGACATCAAGGACTCAGTAGCTGTAGCTGTTACAAGATATGCAGACGAAGAAAACCCGATGGAAATCGGTGCAAACATCCCTGGTGCTGTAGTTAAGATTCTAATTAAGGAAGGCGATAAGGTCGAGGCAAATCAGGCTATCGCTGTACTTGAAGCAATGAAGATGGAGACAAATATCATTTCAACTACTGATGGTATCGTTGATACGGTATTCGTTAAGGAAGGTCAGCAGGTTAAGGCTGGCGAGATGATTGCAGTACTCAAATAACTAACAAAAGCGGGGCGTGTATTGCATGCCCTGCTTATTTTTAAGGAGAAGGTAGTGGACAAAAAACAAAGTGTACTAAAAAAATTTTTAACATATATCAAAATTGATACGCAGTCCGACGAAAACAGCGAGACTGTTCCAAGCACAGCAAAGCAGCTGAATCTTGCAAAGGTTTTGATGGAGGAAATCAAGGCTCTTGGAATTACAGAGGTAGAGCTAGATGACAAGGGCTATATCTACGGTAAGCTAAAAGGAAATATAGATACCAAGGTTCCTACAATAGGCTTTATTGCACATATGGATACAGCGCTAGAATTTCCTTACCCAGGAGATGAGGCTAGGGTTATAGAAAACTATGATGGCGAGCCAATAACTCTCTGTGAAGGGGTGGTTTTAGATCCAGCAAGCAATGAAGCTTTGATGAATGCAAAGGGAGGAACAGTTGTCGTTACCAACGGAAAGACACTTCTTGGCGGAGATGACAAGGCTGGTGTTGCTGAGATTATGACGGCGCTAGAATACATGGTTAAAACTCCTGAGTTTAAGCATGGTAATGTCGCATTTTCATTTACTCCAGATGAAGAAATTGGAACTAGCGTAGATCATTTTGATGTAAAGAAGCTTGCTGCAGATAGAGCCTATACACTAGACGGCGCGGCACCAGATGAAATCTCATACGAGAACTTCAATGCAGCTTCTGCTAGCCTAAAGGTTCACGGCATAGTGACACATCCTGGTGAAGCTAAGAACAAGATGAAGAATGCTCTTCACGTGGCGTGCGAGTTTGCAGAGGCGCTTCCGGCTAATGAAAGACCTGAGCACACCGAGGGCTATGAGGGCTTCTACCATTTGATGGAGATGAACGGAAACTGTGAAGAGGCTGTTTTAGAATATATAATTAGAGACCACGACATTGATAAGCTTGAGCAGAGAAAGGCTTTGATGTCAAAATGTGCAGAGTTCCTAAACGAAAAGTACGGCGCAGACACTGTGGAAATTTCCTTTAAGGATTCATACAGAAACATGGCTGAGTGCATGAAGGGTCACGAGGAGCACATCGAATATGCGATGCAGGCTATAAGAGAGCAGGGGCTTGATGCAAGGCCAGCTCCAATGAGAGGTGGTACAGATGGTGCCGGAATTTCACGCATGGGAGTTCCTTGCCCTAACCTTGGAACGGGTTCCTACAACCATCACGGTAATAGAGAATACGCCGTTGTCGAGGAGATGGTAATGCTCGTTGACATCATGCTCAGCGTTATATCAAAATACGCAAAAGAGGTAAGATAATGAACAAAGAGAGAAAGATGGCGCTGCTGATAGACGCTGAAAACATTTCAGCTCAGTATGCCGACTATATTATAGATGAAATCACAAACTACGGCGAATGCTCATATAAGAGAATTTACGGTAGCTGGGACAAGATTGTACAAACAAAATGGGAGGGTCAAATAAACAAAAACTCCCTAAAGCCAATGATGCAGTTTAACAACACGAGGGGAAAGAACGCCTCGGATTCTGCTTTGATAATTGATGCGATGGATATCCTCTATCGCGGAAATGTCGATGGCTTTTGTATAGTTTCTTCGGACAGTGACTTTACTTCACTGGCTAGAAGGCTTGCTGAATCTGGGCTTCTCGTAATCGGCATGGGAGAGTCTGATAAAGCTACAGAGGCCCTAGAAAACGCCTTTGATAAGTTCGTCTACATAGATGTTCTAGCAAAGGAAGCCGAAGCCGAAAAGAAGAAGGAGGCTGATGCTGAGGCAGCAGCAGGCATAAAGCCAAGGCATGAAAAGAAGTCTGACCAGACAGGAAACATTCCAAGCAAGAAGCTAATAAGCAGCAAGATAAAGCAGATTATCATGGCAAATGAAGACCTAGGAAAGCCGACAGACCTTGGCCAAATAGGAAACGAGCTGAGCAGGCTTTACAGAAACTTTGACGTGAGATATTACGACAAAAAGGGTGGCGGAAAATATAAGTTCCTCAGAGAATTCGTAGCTGACCTAAGAGGCCTTGAAATCGAAAGAATAGACAAGAGAGTATTCGTAAGTATTAAGAAATAGCCAAGGAAAGCCTGGTGCTAAAAAGTTCCGCGCGAGATAGGAGTAGCAAATGCCTTTTGAAATAGTTAGAAATGACATAGTTAATATGAAGGTGGATGCGATTGTAAATACTGCGAATCCAAAGCCTATAATCGGTGATGGTACAGACAGAGCTATTCATTGTAAGGCGGGCGAAAGGCTTCTTATGGCGCGCAAGGAGATAGGCGATATCGCAATAGGCACATCTAAAATAACTCCTGCCTTTGATCTTGATGCAAATTATGTAATCCACACTGCTGGACCTATTTGGAAGGATGGAAAGTCAGGTGAGGAAGCGTTACTAGCTTCTTGCTTTAAAAATTCGCTTAGACTTGCAAAGGAAAAGGACTGCGAATCTATTGCATTTCCTTTGATATCGAGCGGAAGCTATGGCTTTCCAAAGCCTATTGCCCTTCAAATTGCAGTAAGGGAAATAAGTGCGTTCCTGCTTGAAAACGAAATGCAAGTTTATCTTGTGGTCTTCGGAAAACAGTCGTTTGAGCTTTCGGAGAAGCTCTTCAAATCCGTAAGTAGTTATATAGATGAAAACTATGTAAGCGATAAGATGAGCCTAGAGTATGGCAAGTCAAAGGTTAGGCGCTTTGACTACGAGAAAATGCTTTTGAGCGAATCATCTTATGAGATTACCTCGAAGATGCCAAACCTAGATGGCATGTTAAACAATCTAGACAAGGGATTTTCGGAAACTTTGCTCGATTTAATAGATAGGACAGGGAAGAAGGACTCAGAAATCTACAAGAAAGCTAATGTTGACAGGAAGCTTTTCTCTAAGATAAGAAATAATGTAAACTATAAGCCATCAAAGGCTACTGCTTTAGCATTTGCCATAGCTCTTGAGCTTGACCTAGATGAAACAAGCGATCTTCTTTCGAGGGCTGGCTATGCGCTGTCACAAAGCAGCAAGTTTGATGTTATAGTAAAATACTTTATCGAAAATAAGAAATATGACATCTTTGAGATCAACAGTGCACTGTTTAGATTTGATCAGCCACTTTTGTGCTCATAAATGTCGCATGGCGTGCGACCTTTGATTCTCCTATATCCTTTACAATGTAGATACATTAAGGAAATAGGAGGATTTTAAAATGACAGAAATTATATTTATTCTAGACCGCAGTGGTTCTATGGAAGGACTTGAAAAAGACACTATAGGTGGATTTAATTCTATGATGAAGAAACAGGCAAGTGTGCCTGGCGATGCTCTTGTAAGCACCTTGCTCTTTGATAACGATGTAGAGGTAATTCATGATCGCCTAAATATCAAGGATGTTCCAGAAATGACAAGCAAGGAATATTATGTTCGAGGCTGCACGGCGCTCTTAGATGCGGTTGGCGGAGCAATTAAGCATATTTCAATGATTCATAAGTATGCGCGTAAGGAAGATGTTCCAGAGAAAACCTTGTTTATCATAACTACCGATGGAATGGAGAATGCAAGCAGACGATATAGTTATGAGGATGTACGCAGTATGGTCGAGCATCAAAAATCAAAGTACGGCTGGGAGTTCATATTCCTCGGTGCAAATATCGATGCCGCAGCAGAGGCATCTAGATATGGAATCGACTCCTCTATGGCAGTAAACTATAACTGCGATTCTGAAGGTGTGGGAATTAGCTTTAAGGTCATGGAGGATGTAGTAAGAAGCTATAGAAACACATGTGAAGTTCCAAAAGAATGGAGAAAGCGTATAGATGATGATTTTAATTCGAGAGGAAAAATCTAATGTTAATTGTATAAATCGTTTAGAGAAATCACTACTTTCTTCTCTAGAATGAACGAACATAAAATTTGAGCACCGCAAGGTGCTTTTTTTATGGGGATTTTTTAATACAACTTGAATTATGCGTATTTAATGCGTATTATGAGATAAAAGGGGGTATAAATGAAAACAAAGGAGGAAAAAATGAAAAATGTATATCCAATAGTATTAAAAAAAGGAAGTGAGGATAATTACATTGTATATATTCCTGATTTCAATATTAATACAGAAGGTGAAGACATGGCTACAGCTATTGAAATGGCCAGAGATGCAATTGGTATTGTGGGTATTGATATGGAAGATGAATGCGAAGAATTGCCAAAACCATCAGCAATGACATCAATAGAAACAAATAAAGATGAGTTTATAAGTCTCGTGGATGTGGACTTTGATGAATACAGAAGAAAGAATGATATGAGAGCAATTAGGAAAAACTGTACGATTCCTTCATGGCTTAACTTTGAGGCAGAAAAAGCAGGTATAAATTTCTCGGCTATATTACAAGCAGCTCTTAAAGCAGAACTAAATTTGAAATAGTAAAAAGCCCTGAATATTGAAATTCAGGGCTTTCCCTAAAAGGTATGAAAAAGAAAAAAATGAAGATAAAGAAACTAACAATAAAGTTAAATTTCCTCATCTTCACCTTAGAAATCACCATAGAGAGAGCGTAAGCTCTCTCTATAGAAATCATACCATAGTAAAATATGAAAGGCAAGAAGAGAATGAAAATCACAGTTAAGAAGAGAAAAACAACAGAAAAAGAAAAGATTATTGGCGGCATCGTGTGGGGAATACTGATTGGAGCATTGTTTACTTAGCTATAAAATAAGGAGGTGCAACATATGAAGACCATCATAAAAGGCAAATTCTATGATACAGACACATCAATTACAATAGGAAAGTTTGGGGAGGAAGAACTTTTCAGAAAAAAACGGGAGAATTCTTCAAGCATGACACAAAAATTGGCATAAAGCCTCTTACAAAAGAGGAAGCAAAAAATGTTTACCAATTTACTGCGAAATGAAAAAGCCTTGAAACACTGATAAATGCAGTATTTTCAAGGCTTTTTATAGTTGGTATAGCTAATGATGTAGTATCCGATACTTTTATCGTAACATTGTTGTTGCTCGAAGTGTTGAAATTCAGCACTAATCGAGCCGTCCCGTCGTCATCGTCATATATAAAGACGGAGTTTACCAATGTGTCAATGATTCGTCTTTGATATGATTCGTCATCAATATCACCATTTTTGAATGATAGCAACCAATATACAACCATGTCCTTTGTGATTGTCGGTTTTGACATCTTTTCGCTTGCTATTTTCTTTTCTAATGATTTTTTCTCTTTTTCCAATTCTGAAACCCTATTGGCGACGGATTCGGAAATCACACCCTGTTCAAGGGCTTTTAATAAATTTGAAAATCGAGTAGTAACATCGTCTAATCGAGCAGTTAGCTCAGCCAACATAGATTTATCAGAATATTCTTGCGTTGTGAGTTCTACAACCTTTTCGGCTATTTTCTCGATATTTTCATCAGTCAGCACATAATTTTTAGTGTATTCAACGACAGTACGTTCTATCCATTCTTTTCGCTCAATCTTTTTATCGCAGGTATGCTCTCGCTTGCGTGTCGCACACTTATAATATCGATAAGTAGTACCATGTCGAGATGTACCACTCTCACCGATCATCATTGCACCACAATGTCCACAAAATAATTTCCCGGTTAGTAAGTAAGGGTCTATAGCTTTTTGTTTGGCTCTAAAATGCTTATTGTACTCAAATGTACTCTGTACACGCTCGAATAGTTCTCGGTCGATAATGGGTGGGACAATATCTTCTATAACAATATCGTCGTATCGATATACACCTATATACTTATCATTGGTCAAAATTCGACGTAGGCTATTTTTGTTAAATTGACCACCTGTGGTAGTCTTATAACCATTATCATTGAGCCACCTTACTATATCTATGATTGGCTCATTACGAGCATATCTCTCAAATATCTCCCGGACAGCTTTTGCCTCATAGGGATCTATTTCATATTTTTTGTCTTTACCTCGCCTATAACCTAGCGGGGTTTTACCATTTACATATCCTTTTAATGCATTTTCTCGCATACCACGTTTTACACCACGTCTAAGGTTCTCCACATAATACTCAGCATATCCCTCGAGCACAGATTCCAAAATAATACCCTCGGGTGTGTCAGGCATTGGTTGTTTTGCATAAAGTAATCTAACACCATTCTTTTTTAATTTTGCTTTATAAATCGCACTATCATATCTGTTACGGGCAAATCTATCAAGGGTGTACATTATCACAACATCAAATTTACCCCTAGAGCTATCTTTAATCAATCGCTGAAAAGCGGGTCGATTATCTGTTTTACCTGATATCGCCCTATCTATATATTCATCAACAATTTGTAAATTGTTTTTCTCAGCAAATTCTTTACATTCCCTTATTTGACCCTCTATCGACTCTTCTCGCTGATTATTACTGGAATATCTAGCATATATCACAGCGTCCATTTTATTCTCCATGCTTATTAGCTATATATTCACCATATTTAATGAGGTCACTAAGATTTTTGTCATCTAACTCACGCATGATATCCATCATCTTAAAAACCAAACTAACATCATTAGGTGTGGGACAATCTGAGTTATTACTATATGAATAATAATTGTTGGTTGTCGAACTACTTGTGTCACCTATATTTGTGGAAATATCACCACTATTACTTGTGGAGTTGACAGAGTCACTAGGCTCATCATCCATGAAGAAATCCATTACCTGACAATTTAGATGTTTTGCAAGACGTATCAATACCTCTTCCTTTGGTAGCTGACCATTATTTATAGCTGTAGCCTTTGATGATGAAAAACCTAAGTCAAGCATTACTCGAGTTAATGACGTATCTTTTTCTTTGCAAATTCTATGCAAATTCGTTTTAAATGACATATTCGTTGCTCCTTTTAAAAATAATTTATAAAAAATGAATTTTTGTGCTTGACAATTCGTTATGCACGAACTAGAATAAGAACAAGAAGTTTTGAAACACGAATTGATAACAAAAATCCCGTCTTTTTAGAGGTGAGAACTCTAAAAAGAAAAAGCGAGTTGTTTACATAAGAATAATAACAATAATTATTTAGAATGTCAATCGTGTTTTATAAATTCAAGATGTAAGAAAGGAGAAATGTATGAGTGAAATTAAGAAAAGAATGATGTCACTAGGTATTCGTCAGGTCGATATGATATTCGAACTGAGAAAGCGTGGGTTTAAAATACAGCCACCTATGATGTCAAGCGTGCTAAGTGGTGTCTACACATCACCAAAGGCAAAAGAGATTCTAGCAGAATGTGAGACTATCTTGAATGAGCGAGAAAGTGGAAATTAACGAAAAAGACATCACAGAGCTTGCTAGCTCTTTGGTGGAAACCATTACTAAGTTTTACGAAAATCCTCAAAACGAAAAGGAGTATAAAAAATGGTTAAAAGAAAGAGAAAAGGTATAAGGCTGTACAGCTTTATTGCACCAACATTGGTGATTTTATCGGTATTACTACTGAACGGTCTAGCAACGAGAATTGAATTTCCCGAGGTGTGTGAGACAGAGCCCACTAAATATAGGCTCAATATACCGGGGATATGTGATGAAATGATTGATGATATTGCTATCAAGTGTGGATTGGACCCGGAAATTATAAAAGCCATTATCCTAGAAGAATCTAATGGCGACCCCAATGCTATCGGTGATAATGGCGAAAGTATAGGACTAATGCAAATACAACCTAGATGGTATAGGGTCGAAATGGAAGAGTTGGGAATCGTGGATTTGTTTAATCCACAGGAAAACATAATCTTGGGTTGCACCATACTATCAAAGCTATATGAACAATATGGGAACTATACAGACGCTCTTAGTGTCTATAACAGTGGTAATACCGAGGATGGGCGTGAGTATGCAGAAAGGATATTGAGAAAATGAAGAAATATGAACTAACGACCGATACGAAATTTATTTTTGGTAAGAGATATTTCAGAATAAGAGCCCTTGTAGATTTTGGTAATGTATCGAAAGGGGACTTAGGTGGCTATATTGAAAGCGAGGACAATTTATCAAACGACACCAAACATGGCAACGCTTGGGTAGCTGGCAATGCTCGTGTAGGTGGCGACGCTCGTGTAGCTGGCGACGCTCGTGTAGCTGGCAATGCTCGTGTAGATGGTGAGGCTTATGTTGGTGGATTTGCTTATGTTGGTGGCAATGCTCGTGTAGATGGTGAGGCTCATATAGGTGACATGGCTTATGTAGATGACGAGGCTCATATAGGTGGCTTGGCTTGGGTAGGTGGCGACGCTCGTGTAGGTGAAAAGGCTCATATAGATGGTAGGGCTTATGTAAAGGGCAATGCTTGGATAGGTGGCAATGCTCGTGTAGATGGCAATGCTCGTGTAGATGGCAATGCTCGTGTAGATGGCAATGCTCGTGTAGGTAGTGAGGCTTGCTATACAACAATCAAGGGTTTTGGAACTAAATTTAGAAATACAACCTTTTTCAGATGTGAAGATGACAAAATCAGGGTTCAATGTGGTTGCTTTTATGGTGATATTGACGAGTTCAGAAAGCAAGTCAAACATACGAGAGAGGGCAAAATCGCAAAAGAATATCTAATGATAGCAGACCTAATGGAATACCACTTTGGTGAGGAGAAATAAATGTTTAACAGACAAATTGGTAACAAATTCGAGGAAGAATTTGCTAAAAAGTTATATGACCACGGATATTGGGTGCACAGAATCACTCAAAATGCGTCGGGTCAGCCTGCTGACATAATCGCCATCAAGGGTCGTAGTACCAACCTCATAGATTGCAAGGTTTGTACAAAAGATTATCTCGACTTGTCGAGAATAGAAGAAAACCAAGTGCTTGCTATGACACTGTTTGACGAGAGGGCGAAAAGACCCAATGTTAGTTGGTTCGCAATCAAACTCAAATCCGGGGACATATATATGTTCACATGGTTGATGATACAGATGACATTAGAGGTGGGCAAGACCCGATTACCTGCTAATGACATAAGAGATTATGGTATGCCACTTAGCGAGTGGTTGAGGTTAGACCGATAATGTCACATTTCAAATTTTCAAACGTAATTGAGGTCGATAACCCATCAGTTGAATTGCGTAAGTGGTGTGATAAAAATCTAACTTTTGCAAATCCTGAGTACGCTAAAATGTCACGAATGAATTTACCGACAAAAGGGGTTTCCAAAGTCATTAGCTTATTCGAGACGAGAGGTAAGACACTGATTTTACCATATGGTGCTCTAAGCCTAATGCCACCTAGATTGTACATTAACGGTACGAGTGAGGAAATGTTCAAAGATGTTCCCAAAATCGCTTATACGAGCGAAATATCGCTCAGAGAGTATCAGTTAAAAGCAGTACAAGGAATGATTCTAGCAGAGGGTGGAATTTTACAAGCCCCCGCTGGCTCAGGTAAAACTCGATGTGGGATAGCACTATTCATGAAATTGAAAGCTAGAACGCTATGGTTATGTCACACCAAGGACTTAATTAGGCAAGCTAAAGAAGTTGCGAGTGAGTTCATAACCCCATCACTAATTGGAACAATCGTAGAGGGCAAAGTTAATATCGGTGAGGGTGTAACATTTGCAACAGTTCAGACGATGTGCCAACTTGACCTATCACTATATAAGGACTATTGGGAATGTGTGATTGTGGACGAGGCTCATAGAATAAGTGGCTCACCCACGGTGCTTACTCAATATCGTAAAGTGCTCAACAATCTTTCAGCTAGATATAAGTATGGTCTATCAGCTACAGTGCACAGAGCCGATGGTATGGAAAAGTGCATGTTCTCGCTAATAGGAGATGTGGCATACAAAGTGTCCGATGAATCCGTAGCTGAAAACATAATGACGATAGGGATTGCAACGATATATACCGGGACGAGAATATCACATCGAGCTCAAAATACAGACGGTACGATTAACTACACTAGGTTAATCAGTAGCCTTGCAGATGATGTAAATCGCAACAATATCATTAGAAATACACTGATAGAAAATAAAGACCACTCGAGCATTATTCTATCAGAAAGATTAACTCAGCTGGACACCATAATGTCACAATTACCAAAAGAAATGCGAGATAAAGCAGTGCTAATTCATGGGAAAATGACAAGCAAAAAAGGTAAGGAAGAACGAGCAAGGGCAATAGACGATATGCGAACAGGTAAGAAAAAATACCTATTTGCAACATATCAGTTAGCAAAAGAGGGGTTAGATATACCTTGCTTAGAAAGATTATACATGGCGTCACCTGTTAAAGATTATGCAGTGGTCACACAGTCGATAGGTCGAATCGCAAGGGTGCATGAGGGAAAAGCTGACCCCATATGCTTTGACTTTGTTGACACAATCAAGTGGTGTGAGAAAGCCTACAAAAGGCGATGTACCACTTATAGGAAAAATCGTTGTTATTTTATAAAGGAGAAATGATGAAACAAATAATAGTTAGGTCTTATCAATCCAGAAATGGACATGATGAGGATATTGTCAACCACATGTTGTCACAGGGTTGGTCAGTTGTGTGTGCGAATGTAATGCCTACCACCCCCGACACCTTTGGATATATCGAATATGTACTTGAAAGACACCCAATCCCTAGGGGCGTGGAAAATGATTAAGGTCAATGAATTATTTGCAGGAATCGGAGCATTTAAGTGTGCATTAGATAACCTCGACATCCCTCATGAAATCGTGGGAATATCCGAGATAGACAAGTACGCAATAGCGTCATACAACGCCATGTGGGGAGATACGAGAAACTATGGCGATATCTCAAAAATAGAGAAACTTGATTATGCCGCTTTGTGGACATATGGATTCCCTTGTCAAGATATATCGGTTGCCGGTAAAGGTGCGGGGATTGTCAAAGGCGAGACAAGAAGCGGATTGCTGTATGAGGTAGAGCGATTACTACTAGAAAGTCAGAAAGCCGATGAGTTGCCTAAATATCTAATTATGGAAAATGTCAAAAATCTTGTAGGAAAGAAATTTAGAGCCGATTTTGAGAGATGGTTAGATGTTTTGGAAACACTTGGTTACAAAAATTATTGGCAGGTATTAAATGCGAAAGATTATGGAATACCACAAAATAGAGAGAGAGTATTTTGTGTGAGCATATTAGGTGGGGTTGATTATCAATTCCCCGAAAAACAACCTCTCACATTGAGATTAAGAGACCTGTTGGAATCGCACGTTGACGAGAAATATTACTTATCACAAGAGCAAATTGACAGAATAACATTTTCAACATTTCGTACAAGCCAAAGTCGAATACAGAAGAAAGACTGGTATGACACATTATGTGCGAGAGATTTTAAAGACCCCAAATGCGTACAAGTTGGTCAATATAACACACCAACACGAACCAATTCTAGTTGCTACAGAGTGTATGACAACAACGGTTTGTCACCGACCATCCAAACATGTGGGGGTGGGAACACACAACCGTTTGTGATGAGTGGTATAGGCGAACAAAATTTTGGAAAACAATTCAGACAGGGAAATCGAATATATTGTGTCGATGGTATTGCAACCTCACTTATGGCAAGCCCTACAGGAAACGCTGCGGGTTATTCAAATCTATATGGGTCTATTGAAAGTCCTAATTTCAGAATCAGAAAGCTCACACCTAATGAATGTTGGCGATTAATGGGATTTGATGATGTGTTATTCAACAGAGCTAATAAAGTTTGTAGTAATTCTCAATTATATAAGCAAGCAGGAAATTCAATAGTTGTCGATGTGGTTGAGAAATTATTAGATAACCTAATACCAAACGAAATGAGGTGATATAAATCGTGGTGGGTGTACCTACTCACAACCAATTATAGTAGATTTTCTACATTTTTATCAAAACGACAACGTGAGTAGATACTTGGTTGAGGAGATTTATTACTAACTAGAGAGGAGTGATGTTAAATCAATTTTTACACTTATGACTTTGAGGTTTTTAAACATGATTGGATTGTTGTGTTTAAAGACCACGAATCGGGTCGATACACTGTTTTTCACAACGATAATGAGGGTTTTGCCGAGTTCATATCCGACACTGAGATTTACATCGGATTTAACTCAAAGCACTATGACCAATATATTGCAAAAGGTGTTGCCAGTGGATTCTCGCCCGAGGAATTAAAAGCCTTAAATGACTATCTAATTGAGGGATTTCAAGGTTGGCAATACCCACCATTGGGTGATAGTTATTTTCGCCTAAACAACGTTGATATTCGTGACGATATGTACAAAGAGCTATCATTAAAAGCCATCGAGGGTCATCTAGGTATGAATATCGTAGAATCAAGTGTCGATTTTACCATAGATAGACCACTAACACAAGCTGAGATAGAAGAAGTTATTGAATACTGTAAGCACGATGTTGACGCCACAGAGAAAATCATAGAGCTGAGAGAAGATTATATCACTACTAAAAAGAATCTCGGTCAGAGGGCGAATATACCTACACTAAAAGCCATATCTAGCACTAATGCCAAACTAACAGCTCAAATGCTAGGTGCTAAGAGAAAGGAATGGAATGATGGTAGGGAATATGTATTCCCGGAAAACCTAGATACATCGGTGATACCAAAAGAAATATTGGATTTCTTTGAACAAATACACGATGATTCAATTTCAGATGATGAGCTTTTTAACAAACAACTCAAAATTGATATTGCGGGTATGCCTTGCACATTTGCATGGGGTGGTGTACACGGTAGTAAATTGTGCTATTTTGAACAGCGACAAGGTACTAGAATCATCCAAAATCGAGATGTATCGAGCCTTTATCCGTCACTTATCGAGATATATAACTACATATCGAGAAACGTGGCTGACCCTCAGATATATTTTCAGATGAAGAGGGACAGGATTGAGGCAAAGCATAATGGTAACACGCAGTTAGCAAAAGACTTGAAGTTACCACTCAACACCTTATCGGGTGCACAGGAGAACGAATTTAATGACCTATATGACCCATTACCAACTAGGTCAATGCGAATCTCAGGTCAACTATTTATCACGGTGCTACTGATGAGATTGGTGAATGAGTGCGAAACCTTTATCCCGCTCAATTTTAACACTGATGGATTGATGTACTCAATCGATGAGAGCGAGTTACCAATCGTGGACAAGATATGTGCTGAGTGGGAAAAAGAGACAAAGTTCGAGTTAGAAACAGATGATATCCAAAAAGTATGGATAAAGGATGTAAATAGTCTACTCTTTGTCGATATGTCAGGCAAAGTCAAAACCGTGGGTGCTTATCTAAACTATGGAGTATCTGTAAAAGGACAATGGACGATTAACAATAGTGCTATTGCTGTTAAAAAAGCCATCATCGAATACATAGTGAATGGTACACCACCCGATGTGACGATTGCCGATAATGACAATATTTTAGATTATCAAATCATCGCTAAAGCAGGGTCAAAATTTGAAAGAGTATACCAGCTAGTCGATGGTGAAGAAGTACCTATGCAAAAGGTAAATCGAGTGTATGCAACGACAGATACTAATCGAGGTAAATTATATAAGGTCAAGCGTGAAGATGGCTCTATCGCCAAAATAGAGAGCTTACCTGAGCATTGTATCATCGACAATAGCAATGAACTAAGTATCGGTGATATTGATAAAAGTTATTACATAGACCTAGCAAATCGTAAAATCGACGATTTTCGAGGCATTAAGAAACCAAAGAAAGGAAAAACTAAAATGGCAACAAAAAAGAAAGAGGAAATTGAAACAACAACACTCAATGTGTATCAGAAACTCAACAGAGCGAGAGCGATGTTTTTGGAAGAGAATATCAAAAAGACAGGTAAAAATATGCACCTCGCTTTTAAGTTCTTTGAGCTAGAGGACATCGTACCACCTGTTACACAGATTTTTAACACAGTCGGTCTTATTGGTATTGTGAGATTCTCAAATACAACAGCAACGATAACAATCACCAATACTGATGCACCTGATGACAAGATTGTATTCACATCCCCATTTAAGGTGCTCGAACCAATCGTCAGCAATACTGGAAAACAGGCGACAAATGAAATGCAGTCTCTAGGTAGCTCAATCACATATATGCGTAGATACCTATACATGATTGCAATGGATATAGTCGAGAGTGATGACTTTGACGGAAGTGTTGGCTCGCCAAGTGATACATCTCCAAAAGCCGAACCACCAAAGAAAACTCGCCCAGCTACAGTAGAGGAGCGTAAGGAGACAAAGAGCGAGCTAACAGCACCCGAGGATAATGCGACAGCACTACAGATTAAGGGACTGAAGAGGGTTTTAAAGGAGCTTAACACAAAGAACCCATCGGAAGAACCATACATCTCAAAAATCATCCTAGATTCTGAGAATTTTACAAATCTGACAAAGACTAAGTGCGAAGAATTGACACAGGAAGTCAGCAGTAAGCTAGAGAAACTAGGTTAAGTCATGGCTATTCCTAGAGCTAAAAAACCTAAGACAAAGAAATATGAATCGTGGCAAGTCGATTCAGCAATAGAACTCACCACTCAAACAAGTTTTGCAATCATGGTGAGAACAGCACAAATGGTATTTGATTTTGATAGCGATAAACTAGCTGAGTTTTGTGAATCGTATTCAGCTTTATTACAAGAAGTTGTAGATGGTCGAGTGTCAGCTCAACAATTCATATCGGACACCAATGAAATGTGTGGTGTCGATGTTGCAAAAATCATTAGAGACTTAAATGTGCTAGATAGAAAGGAGACTAAATGAAAGAAATCAGATGGGTCGATAATCACATCGAAATTGACCCCCCAAAGAGAACTAAGAAAATTACAGGAACTAGGTTCGCAACAATTTTAGGTAAAAATGTATGGGCGACACCTTTTCAGATGTGGTGTGCAATCACCAAAACTTATGAAGAGCCATTTGAGGGTACTATCTACACCGAGGCAGGTAAAACAATCGAACCTAAGCAGGCTGAATACATGCGTAAGGCATATGGTGTAAAAATCGTAACACCCGAGGATGTGTATGGAAAAGATTATTTTAGCAAAACTTGGGGTGACTTTTTTCCAAAAAACAAGCACCTCGGTGGTATGTGGGACTATCTAGGACTAGATGAAGATGGTGAGATAGATACAGTCTTTGAAATGAAAACCACAAAGCGTGTTGAGGATTGGAAAGACGACGTGCCTGAATACTATTCATTGCAAGCGTCTTTGTATGGATACTTACTAGGTGTAGACGATATCGTAATGGTTGCGTCATTCCTAGAAGATAGTGACTATGAGCACCCTGAGAAGTTTAAGCCAACTGTAAATAACACAATCACGGTTGAGTTTAAGATTTCAGAGAAGTACCCAAACTTTGCCGAGATGGTGGCTGAGGCTGAGACTTGGTGGAAGAACCATGTTGACACTGGTATATCCCCGGATTTTGATGAAAAGGCTGACGCAGATTTTCTAAAGGCATTGAGGACAAATAGCCTATCACCTGATACAGATATCGATAACCTAATCGCTGAGGGAGAATCGCTAAAATCTGAGATAGATGAGGTCACAAAGTCGATTGCAGATAAGGAAAAGCGATTGAAAAAAATCAATGATATCATCAAAAAACATGCGACAGAGCAGTTTAGGGATGGTGATAAAAAGGTCGAAATTAAGGGAGATAAGTTTACTTGGACACTAGCTAAGACAGAGAGCCAAAAGACCGTGTACGATGATGACTTACTCAAATCTGATGGAGTATTTGACAAATACGCAAAAGTCGAACCTAGTGTGTCATATAGACTCACAGTTAAGTAAAAGGAGTGAAAAATGGAAAAAGTGAATGAAAACACAATAACAATTAGTGAGAAGAAAATGAACTTACTAAATGACATGGCATATACCGAACTTATATTGTTAAACATGGTACATGGAAATGACCCCGCTGTAGGTGAGATGATTGAGGCTAATTATAACTATGGCAAAACATTAATTGACGTGTTCGTCGAATCTTCAAAAAATGAAAGTGAGGAATAGGATGAAGAAATTAATAACCATCAGTGAAGAGGAATTGAATGATGTGAATGAACTCACATATCATGGAATAATGTTAAAAATGAGGATGTTAGGAATCGCTGATGAAAATCTTGATATCCTATTAGACCTAAACAAAGAGTATGGCGAGATATTGATAGACAACATCAAAGATGTTGCCAAAATGAGGAGTAGAGAAAAATGTACATCAACCCGTTCGTAGCTGGAGTAATCACGACAATTTTTGTCGAATTTACAATCGTAATCGGAATAGCAATTTTTAATAGAAAGTAAAGGAGAATAATATGAGAGTACCAATGAGAGATACATATCAGGTTTTACCCGAGGGAGAATACATCTTTTTAATCACGGATGTAAAAGAAGATGAGGATTTTGGAAAAATCGAAATAACCCTCGAAACTAAAGAGGGTAAAAAGCACCGTGAAAGATTTAGCTTGAAAACAGCCGATGATGAGTGGAATGAGGGTGCATTAAATGCGTTTTCATACTTTTGCAAAACAGCCACTCAGGATTGGGAATCTGAGGAAATCGACCCTCAGTCGCTTGTGGGTTGTTACATAAAAGCTGAGGTTGAGCATACAGTGGTACAGTCTAACAAGGACGCAGGTAAGACCGTCACATTTGCTAATTTAGGCGATAAATGGTCAGCAGATGGTTTTGAGGGTCAAGGTGGCATAATGTCAGCACTAGATGATTAATATATCTATGGGTGTGGGATTATCTCACACCCAATATTAAGAAAAGGAGTTATGAATGAAATACACCGAGTTTATTAAAAAGATGAATAGTCTAGGTTTTTCTGTAGATACAAGCTATGCCGAAACCCTACTTTGTGAAAGAATTGATACTGGCACAGTCGTTATGCGTATATCCAAAGTGTTTGAAAATAGTATGGCTATCGACATGTTTACGAGCGAACCTAACGAAACAATGGCGATAAAATTAGCGACAAAACTTGCTAGGACACCTTTAAATGACAGAATTAGTCAATCAAAGTATGAAATTATATTACCTCACTTAGACGCAATCACTGAAGATTACCTATGTATCATAAAGATAGGGGAGAAGTATCACATAGGCACACCATTATCAAGCTATGATAGACGAGTATTCTCCGAGAGTGACATGTTGGATGTACCCAAAGAGTACCATGTTTTCGCAAGGAATATCGAGACTGGCGAACCATATATATCTGAGGGGGTATCACTATGATTCCAAGATATAGAGCATGGTGCAAGATAGACAACACCATGATAAAACCAATGACAATACAAAAGATGATACATCAGACACACTCAACCATTCCTATAAAATCACTATATAACAATTTTGTGTTTATGCAATCCACAGGAAAAAGAGATAAGAACTCAAAAGAAATATACATAGGCGATATAGTGCGAGGGGTAAGACCCGCCATGTATGACGAATCGGAAATTGTAGAAACGATAGGAAAAGTGGTAGATACTGGTTGCGAAATAGTAATTGAAGATAGCAAAGGAACTTACGACCCTTTTGAAAATTATTTTGCAATTATATATCAACAGGGAAAAGCAGAAATTGAAGTGATTGGCAACATATACGAAAACCCTGAGTTAATGGGGGTGTAACGATGACAAATTATGACGCTATAGAGCGATTAACTAAGCTGAAAGGCGTATGCGAGCAGATGGGATGGTCAAATAATGTAAAAGCACTTGAAATGGCGATAAGCACATTAAAAAC
>ERZ772906.410-NODE-410-length-25559-cov-16.231924_pt1 | contig 25559 bp, 24 predicted proteins | sample MGYA00511338_ERZ772906 | MGnify/ENA primary metagenome ERZ772906 (study PRJEB29015, sample SAMEA2738076) | human oral metagenome | biome: human oral; feature: human-associated habitat; material: saliva | place: China | collected 2212 ... | reverse complement strand
AGACAAGGTATACGTGTACAAGGCTGTAACAGCACAGACTACTCCGTCAGTGCCAACAACGCCGTCGACACCAACTACTACAACACCAGCTACACCATCGACACCTGCTACATCAACAACAACTCCTACGGCATCAAGCACTGCAGCTACTGCTACACAGTCACATGCTCCAGCTGCTAAGGTTGCTCCTGCAAGAAAGAGTACAGCACCAAAGACTGGGGATGCTGACACTATCCTAGCATATGCGGCTACACTATTTATGAGTGTGATTGGCCTTGGAGTAGCGCTATTCGCTAGAAAAAAGAGAGAGCAGTAATATTTAAGAGACGATAATTACGGTTCTGAATCGGTTAAAAAGTTGAAATAAGATGCCAGTATACGAATAAAAGAAAACATGATTGATGAATTGATCATCAATCATGTTTTTATTATGCATCTGTTATACTGCCTAGGGGTGAGCCGCAGGTGTGAACCTGCGCTTTTAGGCTATAGTCAGTACCAGAGTTTAAAGCCCAATAATTCTGAAGCTTGAGTGTGAATCTGCCATTAAATTAGGGTTTTAACCGAAGGTGAACCCCATATAAGGAGGGCACTCGCCTTGCTCGGAGTCATAAATCTCTGTCAGAGCCTCGTGGCTTTCAGAAATCATTCCCAGCACATCAGCAGTTTCGCTGCCTGCCCTGCTCGGCATCATATAATGGCAGCTCGCTACGCCGAATCTAGTCGCGAGTGCCTTCGCTACCGCAATCCCGAGCTCCTTGTGACCACCGTCTTCGCTGAAGGTGAGGAGCTCGGCCGCAGCGAGAGAGTCCGGCTCGCCGGCCTCACACGCTGCGATCGCAAGGGGCAGGGCGCTAATCCCATCCTTGATCAAAAGCAGCCCAGCCCCGCCATCATATGGCCCACCCGCTTCGGCAGAACCAGCAGCAAAGCGGAGAGCACCTGCAGATAGTTCGATGTGAACGCGATTCTTAAGAATCGCTTCTCTATAATTGTTGTATTCTTCTGGAGAGATGATTTCGAAGCGTGGTTGTGATAAGCCAAAATCAGCCTGCTCATCCAATGTAACAGTTCCCTGCTCAGCATACATGAATTCCTTATATTCAAGCGGCTCGTAGAACTTAACCAAGCTCGGCTCAGCAGGTGAGAGCATGGATAGCTTTCGGCTGCTTTCAGCTATCTCCCTAGCGTAGACTGTGATATGAGAGCCGTATCCATTTCCTCGAGCTGATGGATCAGTACATATTGCGTAGCTCATCTCTATTGATTTTCCGTCTAATTCACAGACCTTGTCTCTAGGGACAACCAGCTTTCCCATATCGAACTGGGTGAGGGCTGCCTGCAGCACGTCCTTGCCATCCTGGTCTTCAATAATTAGAAAATCAAGGTAAGCATCTCGAAAGCAATCATCAAAAAATTTGATGAACTCTGCATCATCTCCAAACACCTTGTGGCGGAGCGAAACGAATTCCTCGAAGTCGGAAGCCTCACGAGGTCTAATAGTGTATTTATTTTTCATAAGCTGTATACTTCATTAGCAGGACATCTGGATGGTAGCTTTCTTTTGCTTTTCTAAGACCCTCGAGCCCCATGTCTTCTTCTCGGTTAACGTACTCGACATCAGGGAATTTCTCAGAGATTGCCCTAACGAATTCGCGATTAATCATGGTGTAAGCACCTTCAACTCCTGGGAGAGCCTTTTCGAAATGCACATCCATAGTGAGGTTATCGAGCTGAGTTGCGGCGGTAAATGCAACTGGATTACCATTTTGGTATAGGAGACCGCCAAAGAAACCGAGAGCCTCAAAGTTCTCAAACATCTGCTCGATAGCGCCAGCCTCCTTTACGAGGTCTGGGTCACCTTTTTCCTTATAGAATTCATCAACAAAAGCTCTAGCTGAATCGATATCTGAACCGCCTTCGATGAGCTTGAATTCCCAGTCGCCATTTCGCTCAAAATGCTTGATATGATTGCGTTTGGATGAAAGTTTACGACCTCTAAGGTCACGCAGCTTTTCAACTGTATAGATATAATCTGCGTCTTCACGATTTTCTTCGATTGTAAACTGGTCGCCGTATAGAGGTTCAAATTCCTCCAGAGTCTTTGGTGTGAGACCACGCATTATAAGCTTCTGGCCACGAGAATGTGCGTCATTACGCAGCTCCTCGATAATCGGTGCAACATCGCCACTTCCCTTAGGGTATGCGAATATGTATCCGAATTTTGGCATTCTGATAACCATACGTTCACCCATAAAGGCGATTTCTGGTTCGTAAGCGTGTCTCCAGATATATAAATTAGCAAAACTGTAGTCGGCTCCATGACATCCGCTCGAACATATAACAGTCTTGGCGAAGTCTTGGTCATCTAATTTGACAGGTCTAAATTCTAGCATTAGTCTCTCCCTTTTTGATATCTTAACTACATTATACGATTCTATTTTATAAAATTAACATCTCATTATAGCACTAAAAACCAACATGTAAAGTGAATTCCGAGTGAATAAGTAGGAATTTAAAAATATACTTTTATAGTATTGATTTTATAACTTCAAAGTGTTACTGTTGCAATAGAAAAAAAGAAATGACATTCGGAAAGGGGATGAAAGATAAATGGCTAAGATTACAGAGGATATGATTATCGGAGATGTTATCAACGAGAACCCTGATCTAATTCAGGTATTCTTCCAGAACGGAATGATGTGCATTGGTTGCCCAGCTTCTCAGGGAGAGTCAATCGGGCAGGCTGCTCAGGTTCACGGAATTGATGCTGAACAGCTAATCAACTCGCTTAACGCTGCTCTTGAGGCATAGGCGAGTAGATTTCAAAACTGGAGTTTAGACTTCGATAAATTGCAGGGCTTTGGCCCTGCTTTTGCTTTTGGCGGCTAGCTCATTATGATATATGTGCTTACTGAAATCGTGAGGTTTTAGCAAAGAGATATTAGCTTGTTGAACGGGGATTAGGATAAAAAGGACTTAGATAAGATGAAAAGAGAACTCAATCATCATTACATAGGGGGATCATACGGAGGTAACCAGAATTGGTTTCGCACCTTTATGATGCGAATCGGTGGCTGCGGCGCTGAGACTGCTTGTGAGAGCAGCCTGTATTTTGCGCGAGAATTTGGATTCAAGAATCTGTACCCATTCGACTGTAATCAGATAAAACGAGAGGAGTATGTGGACTTTGCACACATCATGGAGAATTACCTTTGGCCTAGGATTACTGGTATCAACAAATTATCAATCTATGTAAATGGATATGTTAAATATCTACGTGATGTCGAGGAATCTCGTGTTGACGTGAGTGAATTTTTAGGGGACAACACTTATGAGGAGGCGGCAAAAAAGGTAAAGAGTCAAATAGACGCGGGGCTGCCTATCCCATTCTTGACGCTTAGGCATAAGGATAAGGCATATGATGACTACGTATGGCATTGGTATCTTGTAAATGGATATGACGAGACTGAGGAAGGGCTCAAAGTCAAGGCGGTGACTTACAGTAGTTTCCGATGGCTTGATTTAAAAGGGCTATGGAATACTGGATGTACACCAACTGGTGGCATGATTATCTACAGTTTGCGCGACGCATAGTCAGAGCTTTAAGGGGTATAATGGTAGGCACAATAAGTGTGAGTTTGATATGGTTATATGATTACAAAAAGACTGTGAGAATTAATCCCACAGTCTTTTGTTTACAGATTATTGATGAGAAATCATCTTAACTCTACCTAATAAACTTCGCCCTTCTAATCACGAGCTCAGCTGCAATACCAATCGCAACTCCCGCAATTGTTCCAGAAATCATCAGCACTGGTAGGTAATAGAAAATTCTGATGTCATTGATGATTATAGCCGCAACCGCTAGCTGCCCCATGTTGTGCAGGAAACCGCCCGCCATGCTGACACCGGTAACACTGAACAGCTCGGTCTTTTTCAGCAAAATCATACCCGCCAAACTGATAGTCGCACCGGCGAGCGAGTAGAGCATACCGAATACACCAGTAAAGAGGAGACCTGCAACGACGATTCGGATAACATTTAGCATAACTGCGTACTTTGCTGAAAGCTTATATAGAGCAACGACAGCAACTAAGTTAGCTATCCCTAATTTGATCCCCGGAATACCTGGTGTATATGGTATAATAGCTTCGACATACGATAAAATGAGCGCCAATGAAGCTAGTAGCGCAACGGTTGCGACACTATTGCTGCGGCCGCGCGGGGTTCTGGTATTAAGGTCAGTTGAACGCTTAGTTCGAGACTGAGTCATACTCGTTCGCCCCCTTTCCGCCTATAGAAACGACCACCTTGTTAGGAAGGCAGATGATGCTCTCCCCGGTCTTGCTTATAGCTTTGTGCTTTACGCACACCTGATTGTCACACGATGCTTCGGACATCGTCACGAAGCCGTGTTTAATTCTTATTATATTAAGCTTATTACCCTGCTTTACAGCAATCGTTTTATCCTCGGACAAGCTGTACACTCCGTAAGTCTTGCCGTCGACTGTCACAGTGGCTTTATCTCCCGAACGACTCGTCATGCCGAGCCATACCGAGGAGGCGATGCCAAATGAGATGAGGATTATAAAGAGGATAATGTCCGCTTTTCTTACAAATCCTTTTAACATTATTCGTTATTCCCCGTAACCCCTTAATTGTGAGGTAATACATTGATTAGACTTAGTAAACAAACCATAAAACTCTCGTTAATATTCATAATAATCGCAACGGTTATTATAACACAGACAGCTTGCAAAAAAACACAGGAGGTTGAACCAATCTCAAAGGAGGGGTTCTACCTAGATACAGTATGCAAAATCTCGATATATGATATGGATGGAGACCTCGACCAGAAAAAGGCTGAGGCTGCAATAGACAAGGCGTATAAGCGTTGCCGTGAGCTCGAGAATACGCTCAGCAACACTATTGAGTCCAGTGAAGTTAGTCAGATTAATAACGCTGGTGGAAACTGGGTGACTGTGGGTAAAGACACGCTTAAGGTTGTAAAGGCTGGTTATAAATACGGTGAGTTATCCGATGGAGACTTCGATATCACTATCGGTGCGGTGTCAGGGCTATGGGATTTCCAGGCGGAGAAACCAGTAGTTCCAGAGCAGAGCAAGATCACTGAAGCTCTGAAGCATGTCAACTACAAGAATATTCAATTTGACGGAAACAAAATCAGGCTCGCAGATCCACAGGCGAAGCTCGACCTTGGTGGAATCGCTAAGGGATACGTTGCAGATGAACTCACTACACTGCTCGAGAAAGAGGGGGTAACATCGGCAGTTATCAACCTCGGCGGAAATATTTCCACTATAGGAAGTAAGCCTGACGGTAGTCCGTTCGTCATCGGAATCGAGAAGCCGTATACAGATAGAACTGAAATTATCGGAACGACAACGGCCGACAACCAGACGGTTGTAACCTCGGGAATTTACGAGAGACAGTTCCAGCAGAACGGCAAGATTTACCATCATGTACTGAGCAGCAAGACGGGATACCCGGTTGAAACGCAGCTTGAAGCTGTTAGTTTGGTTGCGAAGAAGGGACGCTCGATGGATATCGACGCTATGAGCACCATATGCCTGATGAAGGGTGTTGATGGTGGGAAGGCGTTCATCAAGAAGCAGAAAGGCGTTGAAGCTGTATTTAGTGCAGAGGGTAAGGAAGTTGCTAAGACCAAGGGCATGAAGTTTACAGCAGAATAAGCCAGCAAGCATAAGCATTTCTAAATAGGTGATAGGCTGTGCATATGAACTGAACTACGCATATGAATCTATCGAGATGCCTGGACAAACATCGAAGTGCTAACAGAAAGAAGGTGCATAGAGTGAATGACAACAGAATATTAGCTGATATGCACCTACACACCACGGCATCTGATGGATCATATAGTCCTGCCGAGGTCGTACAAATGGTGAGAGAGGCGGGAGTCAAGGTGTTCTCACTAACTGACCACGACACGACTACTGGTGCGAATGAGGTTCAGGATAAGATTCCAGAAGATATGGAGTTCTACAAGGGTATAGAATTTTCGTGTGAAATAGGAGATATCAAGTGCCACATCCTCGGCTATTCGTATGATGACGAACATCCATGGTTTAAGGAGGCTCTCGCTGCTGCAGAGGCAAAGAGAGAGGATAAGCTCGCTATTAGGATAGAGCATCTGCGTGAAGTTGACGGTATCGAGCTTACATCTGAAGAGGTCTGGGAGCTAGAATCAATCCCCTCTGCAGGGAAGCCACACATAGCAAATATCCTCATGCGCAGGGGTATCTCTGGTACGAGAACCGAAATCATAAATAAATACCTTGAGTTTGGAGTGGATAACAGAATCCCTGCTGAGCTCGCTATTAAGGCGATTAAATCGTCTGGGGGAGTTGCTATATGGGCACATCCTCTAGGCGGGGAAAATGAAGTTCACATGAATAGAGACGAACTCGAGGCAAAACTAGATGTGCTTCAGAGCATAGGTATCGAGGGGCTAGAATGCTTATATTCTAGATACGATGAAGCTGAAACTGCAATGCTCCTAGATGTTGCGGAGAGTCGGGGGCTATTCGTGAGTGGCGGTAGTGACTTTCACGGCAAGAATAAAAACGTGGAAATTGGGGAGCTCGGTGTTAGCAAAAAACCAGTTTACGACTCTGATTTAAGTCTTGTTGCAGAACTCAGGAGAAGGAGACTTAAAAGTAGCTAATTGCTTAATCAAAAATGCAATTAGCTGCTGAAATTTCAAGGCTTTCATGTTGAACGGACCCAAATAGTTTTGTATAATACCCCAGTTCGTAAAATAAAGATAAAGAAAAAGGTGATATACCATGAGTGAAAAGAAAGTAACTATACTGGGATGGGCAGGGACTTGCATGTCGATAGTAATGTACGTTGCATATGTAGCTCAGATTATGAATAACTTAAATGGAAATAAGGGAAGCTTTATTCAGCCTCTAGCAGCAATGATAAACTGCATCCTGTGGTTCTCGTACGGATTATGCAAGGAAAAGAGAGATTACCCTATTATGGTAGCAAATCTGCCGGGAATTATCTTCGGATGTTTAGCGGCAATTACTTCGCTGTAGATTTATTTGTGATATGAATAAGCTAAGGGAAAGCATAGAAATAATTATGGATTATAAACAAGAAGAGTTTTTAAGTAAACAAAGAGCACTGGAACTATGGGATAGTGGAGATATAGATAAAATCGAGACTGGAACATTTAAGGGGCTTGCTGAAATTCACAGGTATATATTTCAGGATGTATACAGTTTTGCAGGGGAAATAAGGAGCGTGAACATTGCAAAAGGGAATTTCAGATTTGCTCCGGTACTTTATCTTAAAGCAAGTATCAAAGAGATAGAGAAGATGCCACAGAACACATTTGAGGAATGTGTAGATAAATATGTTGAAATGAATGTTGCACATCCTTTTAGAGAAGGTAACGGTAGAAGTGGCAGGATATGGCTTGATAAGATGCTCAAGGCAGCTGTAGGAAAGTGTATTGATTGGTCGCAAATAGATAAAGAAAGCTATTTATCCGCTATGGAGCGTTCTCCGGTAAATAGCCTTGAAATAAAACATTTGCTTTCAAGTTCTTTGACTACTGATATATCTAGCAGGGAAATTTATATGAAGGGAATAGACAACTCATATAGATATGAAGAAGCAAATGCTGTGAGTATTTTTGATGTAGACAAGTCTCATATACGGTAAAACCCACATAACAAGGGAATTGGTAATATAGATCGCAAGAATATAAATTAGCCGCCAAGCACGGCGGCTTTTGTCATTATAAGATAATTTCTATATATAATTCAGAGAACCTATCGTTTTGATAGTTTTTCCAATTATGGCAGGAGATAGCTCTTGTTAAGAGTTCCATCTTCTGACTTTTTCTATAAACTCAAAGATTCTAGCGTAGTAGTCTTCGAGTATCTCGTCAGTTCCGTTATATAGCTCGTGCTTTGCACCTTCATATATAACGAATTCAGTAGTAGGTGTACTGTTTGCAAATCTGTAGTGACCCTCCGGATCAACAAGTGCATCATTTCCAGAGGTCAAGAGCAGTATAGGAATATCTATTTTATGAGCATCCTTGAGAATCCTCGGAGTCGTACGGAAACTCGCGTAGCCCCAGCCGTTAGACATCCTACTAGTATGATAATGACTGTCCTCAAGGCGTTGATTGAAGATGTACATGTATCTAGGCTCTGACATGGCACTGCTCTTGTCATAATTAGGAATTCCATCCCAAGTATTTCCGCCAGGGAAAGGCTGCTTCTCTTGGCGTAGTAGCCTGATTTTAGCTAATAGCAGTTTAACTAGCAGCTTGGATGTGCCGCCTGTTCTTATCTCGAACATTGGAGAGCTTAGAATTGCAGCATCGAAGACTTCTGGATATTGCTCCAGATAAAGGGCTCCGATTGCGCCGCCCATGGAATGAGCAAACATGATGCACTTGAGGTCTCCAATAAGAGGTTTAACAATCTCAGTCATAAATTGGTGTATATCACGAGTGTAGTCGTTATAGCTATTTACGTGAACCAAATCATCTCCGTCTATCTGCCTTCCCGAATAGCCGTGACCTCGGTGCTCTATAAAGAATACCTCGTAGCCAGCACACCAGTAATATTCAGCCATCTCGTGGAACTTTCCCCAGAAACCGCAGTACCCGTGTAACATGACTATGCATCCCTTGGCAGCACCTTGCTGTGAAGCGTGATAGTACCTTATTGGTAGGCCGTCATATGCAGCAAAGTCTCCCTGCACTACATGCTGGCTACGCCACTGCTTGTTACCAGTAGCCATGTGTTCATCGTATTCGCTTTCGCTAACGATGGTAATTCCGCTTGGAAGTGCTGCATGTCTAGAATGCCTAGAATGACTAGGGTCACTAACGGGTACAATTATGGGATTCGCTTTAGGATAACTCTTCATATCTGCCTCCTGATTACCTCAAAAGCCCGATCAGGATAGTTAGTAATAATCGCATCAACGCCAGCTCTACAGCACAGTTCGAGGTGCTCCGCTTCGTTAACTGTCCAGACGTTGACAGATAGACCTTTCTGATGGCATTCGTCTATAAGGCCTGGGAACTGAATATTGTAAAGAGCTGGATGAAGTGCCTGCACACCATGCTTAATAGCGTATGAAGGCATATCAATCGTTCCATCGGCATATAGAAAGCCAAGCTTAGCCTCAGGGGCAACCTCGTGGATGTGTTTAATCGTGTAGTGGTTAAACGATGAGTAAATTACCCTATCTGAGGAACCGCACTCCGAAGTCAGCTCCAGAAGCTTTTCTGCCATTCCAGGATAGAATACAATTCCCGTCTTAAGCTCAATGTTGATAATCATGTCGGCTGGAGCTAGTAGCTCGAATACTTCACGCATGGTCGGAATAGTGACTCCTGCGAAATCCTTCTGCCCGCAGGAGAAATCAAGAACTTTAAGCTCCGCTAAAGTTTTATCCTTAATCCAGCCACTCCCATTCGAAGTTCTGTCGATTGTCTCGTCGTGGCATACGACTAGCTCGCCATCCTTCGTCATCTGAACGTCTAATTCGATTCCGTTCGCACCCATCTCAATTGCTTTCTGAAATGCAGGAAGCGTGTTCTCGGGAGCGTATCCACTTGCGCCTCGATGTGCCCATACGAGTGGACGTCTTTGTATTGTGCTGTTATTACTTTCTGTGTTAGCCATCTGATTTCACCTTGTGCTTTCGCTTAAGTTACCTGCTATACTCTGTAACTTGTGCCGTTTAATTTGCATGTTAAGTTCTATTATTTAATCTTGTGCTCGTTTGAAACCTTCCACAAATTCTCGTACTTGAAGCCTGTTACACGCTCGAGGATGTGTTTCTCGTCATCTGTGGCAACACTGTTATCTTCGCCTCGTCTTCTGGCGATTTCCCTCTTAACCACATCGAATTCCTTGTTGGTGATAGGGAAGATATAGCCAAATATCAGCAGCAATACTACGAGAATTACCGGAATAACTATGAAGATCATCGCGATTCCACGCTGAGTTGACAAAGCCTGCCCAGCACCCGAGTGTGCTAACTTAGCGTCGTAGCCGACTAGTGAAAGTAGGATTCCTATAAACCAAACTGAGAGACCTGCAGAAATCTTTCTCGCAAATGTCGCCATTCCTGACACGATGCCCGGGCGGCTCGTTGAAGTAATCAGCTCGTCTATATCCGCCATATCGGCAAGGATCGCAAAGATACTTGTCAGTGTAGCCGCATTTCCGATTCCAACTCCAGCAGAGAGAAGGAGTACAGGAACTATCGGTGCACCAGCATATGAGAATGCGAGAAGTCCGAGTGTCGATACTATTCTTATCGGTGCACCTATGAGGATGGTGGTGCGCTTTGAGGTTCTGGTCATTATCGGCGTGAATATGAGCATACCGATAAGCTGCGATGAAAGCAGAACGCCCATTAGCATCGTGAGATATCCCTTATCGTATCCCTGCAGTACGTCATCTACATAGTAAATCGCCATACCAGACACGAAGTCCATAGCGCACTGACCAGATAGGTAGATACCGATAAATATCTTGAAGGAGCGACTCTTAAATACCGATGATGCTTCCGAGAAGCTATCACGAAGTCTAGTCTTAACTGGTGGCTTGACCTTTTCCCATGTTCCTGCAAAAGTTACAAAAGCAGCTATTCCAAATAGTACACCGAATATAACCGCAACCTTGAGATACATGCTAGTGTTTAGCGTATCTTTTATCATGAGCGTCGGAATGAGTCCGGCCAAAATAGCTCCAACCGTCGACCATATCATTCTGAGGCTTGAGAACTTCGACCTAACGTCGTAGCTGTCCACCATATCTGGCAGTAGTCCGTTGTACGGAACCATGATTATGGTAAAGCAAGTCGAAAATAGGCAGTATATTACTATGTAATATACGAAGAGCGCTGTTGTGCTGCGTGACGGGATAGTAGTCCAGAGCAATATGAATGCGATAGCTGATAGTATTCCACCAATCAATATATACAGTCTTTTAGGACCAAATTTCGAGGTTGTTCTATCCGTGATGTTTCCCATAATCGGGTCTGTGATAGCATCCCATACTTTTCCGACCATCGGGATAGCACCAGCGAGTGCAGCTGGCATGCCAAGTGCCTTAGTTAGGAAGACTAAGAAGAAAGTATTGATGATTACAAAAGCCCCGCCGCCGTAGAATTCGGCCATTCCATACATGAGACCAGCCTTTATCCCGGTGCCTCGGAACTTACCTGCTATTTTATCGTTCATTATATCCTCCGATAATAATTGCTTTTCATTAATAAGCGTTTATATACATTGTCATTAACAATCACTTCTGACATTTTACCATACACTGACATGCAAATTATCGTTAAAACTGCATTTAGTTAAATTTTTTTAGATAATTCGCAGAGCATATCTGATTTCATTCAGTAAGTCAATGATTTAGCCGGCAGCACAAAAACAATAAGCCGAGAACTCGCGCTCTCGACTACATGTATATAAAATATATGGCTACATTGTGCTAGCGGATTAACCGCGAATAGCTGAAATTAGATTTCCGAGGAGCGGCTCGAACTTAACGCCGTACCAGTGCTCCTTGTCATCGATAGTGTTCTTAATACAGCTGAGTACATATTCACCTGCAATTCTAGCGGCCTCAGCTTTATCCTTGCCTGCTAGGTAAGAGCCTACAAATGCAGAAGCGAACACGTCGCCAGTTCCATGGCAGGTGATTGGCATCTTCTCGTGTCTTATATAATTAAGACCGTTTTCGTCCGAAACGAGAACTCCTGTCGTTGCGTCATCATAGCTGACACCGGTCATGATGACAGTCTTAGTGCCGAGCTCATGAAGACCGCTTACAAGCTTCTCTGCGTATGCTTTATCGTAGCTTTCTCTGTACTCGCTTCCAGTGAGGAGTGCGGCTTCCGTAATATTAGGAAGGGCAACGTCTGCTGCAGCAACTAATGACTTCATAACCTCTACGAAGTCCATGTCGAATGCAGGATAGAGCTTGCCTCCATCAGCCATCGCGGGATCGACTATACGTAGTCCCGAAGGCGAAACGAGTCTTGCAAATATGTCTTTTACATACGCAATCTGCTCACTGCTTCCGAGGTAACCTGTGTATGCTGCATCGAAGTTGATTCCCTCAATTTCCCACTGCTTTATGATATCAGGCATATCACCAGTTAGATCCCTGCAAGTGAAACCTTTGAAGCCACCTGTGTGGTTTGAAAGTACAGCTGCAGGCATGATTGCTGTCTCATGTCCGCAGGCCGAAAGTATAGGTAGTGCGACTGTCAATGAGCATTGGCCGACACACGATATATCCTGAATTGATAGTATTCTCTTATATTCCATTAGTTATATCCCCAGTTCAATTAAGTTTAGATAGTTGATCTCTTATAATAGAAGTTCTTGCCGAGCGCTGTCTTGCCGAGAGCAACCGACACTGTGATTGCTACAGCAGCACCAACGGATGCTTGTAAGAGATTGCCAGGCACATCTGCGATTGGAGCAGCCCAGTTGCCATAGATGAATCCCTGAGCAACGTAGTATGCAGCTGCAGTCCATATAACTGCTAATACATATGCAAATAGCTCTGCAAAAGGAATTCCCGCTAGCTTAGCCGCATGATTTCCGTTAGAAGCACGTTTGATGAGAATATCAAAGAAGACCTGAACTATTAGCACCATTGCAATCTTGATTGCGAATGTCCAAGGTGCCCATACGGCGTATCCGCCATATATATCAGCAAGTCCTGCACCAACGCCGCCAGCGAAGCAGGCATATCTCTTAGGAAGGATAATTGCTGCTAGTAGTACGAAGCCATCGCCGAGATGAATGTATCCCATAGCGTTAGGAATCTTGAAAAATGTGGTAGCAATCATAACCATAGCGGTCATCATCGCTGTGGTTACGAGTATCAAAGTCTTATCACCTCTATCAGCACGACTTGTGCTTGTCTGGTTCTTAGTTTCAATCATAATTAGTACCTCCATATAGTCATCTATATTCCTTATATAAATGCTGTTTTTATTATCGATTTGTCGTTGTGCACTCCTCCGACAAGTATTATAATAACAGTATAGTGCAGTTATAAAAATGTACAATTTAGATAAATTTTTGGAATACAGATAGGGGAAAACAGGCGATGAGAACCATTATTTTCGATTTTGCCGACAATAATGATCAAAATCTATATATACAGATTTTTGACTACATAAAGTCCAAAATCCTTTCAGGTGAGTTTGAGCTCGGTATGAAGCTTCCATCACTACGTCAGCTTGCCAAGGAAAATGGGATCAGTGTCACTACTGTTGAAACAGCATATAATCAGCTGCTCGTAGAGGGATATATAGAGAGCAGACCGAAGTCAGGATATTACGTAAGCGAAGATATCTCTGGTGCAGTTGGTAATGGAAGTGTAGAAGCAGGGCTAACACTCGACGAGCTTTTGCCACCAGAGAGCACCAAGACGGTCAAGGAGCGTTCACTCATCTATGATGAGGAAAGTTTTGAATTCTCGAAGTGGAAAAAGTGCATGAGCAAAGTGTTCAACGAGTACGCCTATGCGCTACAGTCTGAAGCTGACGTGCAGGGTGAGGCGGCCCTCCGCTATGAGATAGCGAAGTACCTCTATGCTGGCAGAGGTGTAAAATGCTCGCCAGATCAGGTTGTGATAGGTGCTGGCTCCCAGCAGCTTGCAACGCATCTCATCCGTATCCTCAGGGAACTCGGCATCAGCAACGCTGCGATGGAATCCCCAGGCTACGGTCCTGTGCGCGAGATATTTAAGGATGAAGGAGTAAACCTATCCAATATCCCTGTTCAGGATAACGGTATCATGATTGAAAGACTGCCAGTCAACATGAGAAGTCTCGTCTATGTGAATCCGTCAAATCAGTTCCCATCAGGTGCGGTTATGCCGATAGGACGCAGATATGAGCTTATCAAGTGGGCGGAAGATAACGACAGCTACATACTAGAGGATGATTACGATAGTGAACTCAGATATTTTGGAAAGCCTATACCTGCTCTACAAGGACTCGATAGGTCGGGGAGAGTCGTGTATCTCGGTTCATTCTCTTCGACGCTTTTTGCATCGATCAAGATAAGCTATATGGTGCTACCTAAGGAGCTCATGGAAGTATTTGACAGAATCAAGAACAAGTATTCGCAGACGTGCTCCAAGGCGGAGCAGATTTGCCTCGCACTCTACATGGATGGCGGATATTACTATAGACACATCAAGAAATGCAGGAAGAGGAATTCCGAGAAGCTTCACACCACGATGGAGATGTTTAAGGAATACGGCGAAGGTCTAATCGAGGCGCTCGATTCGAAATCAGGACTCGCAGTCATGCTACGAATCAAGGTGCCAGTGCCAGCAGAGCAGCTATGCCAGGTGGCTAAGGACGTCGGGCTCATGATGAATCCTGTTACTGACCTCTGCACGGAGGAAGAGCAGGTGGTGTACTTCTACTTCTACAGAGTGTCGGAGCCGCTCCTGAGATTGCTTATCAAGATGTTTGTTGGGAATATAAAGAAGGGGATGAGGAATATCAATGCTTAGAATATTAGTTAGCAACGATGATGGAATAGATGCATTTGGAATCCGCACATTGGTACGTTTCCTCTCACACATGGCTGAGGTATACGTCGTGGCGCCTGACAAAGAGAGAAGCGCTAGCGGTCAAGCTATTACGCTTGGCGGGAAAGTGACGGCTCATGCGGTAGAGATGGACGGAGCTGTGAAAGCAGTGGCTATATCAGGAACTCCTGCTGATTGTGCGAAGTTCGGAATAGATATGATGAGGGAAGCGGGAACGCCTCCAGACTTTGTCATCGGCGGAATTAACCACGGCGGCAATGCGGGGATAGACATCAACTATTCTGGAACATTTGCAATTGCAAATGAAGGGGCGCTAAATGGATATAGAGCTATTGCACTGTCCGTGACAAATAGGCAGGCGACGCACTTCGAGTTCATATGCGAGATGATACCGGAGCTCATCGATGTGGCGAAGAAGCTTCAGCCAGGAATAATTCTCAATGTGAATGCTCCTGATTTACCTAAGTGGCAGATTAAGGGTGTAAGATATGCTGAGGGCGGTGTCTGTGGGTTTAACAACACTTTCGAAAGGGTTATAGAAGAGAACCACGAGGGCGATAATGAAGAGCCTTCGAACAAACCTTTTGAAGACGGAGAATATAAATATAACGGCGAGATAACCGATGGTAGTGTGCAGCCTGCAAATACAGACCTTAACTGGCTTGCAAACAGGTATGCGACCATAACTCCGTACAAGGTGAACCGTGTGGATAACGGAATGCTCGCAAAGCTCCGTGGTCTAAGCTCGGATAACACGATGTGTATAATCATGGATGTTCAGAACCATATAATCCCTAAGGTTCGTAAGAGTGAGAAGTTTATGAGTAGCGTGCTAAAACTAGCAAGATGCCTCAGTATACTTGAGCTACCGACGCTTCTGACGGAGCAGTATGGCTACGATACAGAACCGATTTCAGGGGAACTCAAGGCTGAACTGAACAGCTTCGAGAAGCTTGACAAGGTTGAGTTTGACTGCACGTCTTCGCCGGACATGGAGAGCTTACTTCAGTCGCACAAGGGTAAACGCATTGTACTGGCTGGACTAGAGGCTCACATTGGAATTCTGCAGAGCGCAAGAAGTCTAGTTGAGAAGGGCTACGACGTTCAGATTATCAAGGACTGCTGTGCATCTAAGCAGAAGGAAGACCTAGAAGAGGCTATGAAAACGCTTAGAGATATGGGGTGCACAATAACAACGCTCGAGTCTTTTGTATATGAAGAGATTGGCGGATCAACAGATTTTTCGTATAGAAAGGTAAAAACCGTTCTAGAGGCTTAGATAGGTATGGGTGTGTAAAACATCGAAAGTTATGTGCAAGATATATAATATTTGCTAGAAAATAAATGTGAAAAGTGGTATTATATTTTGCATTGGCGCTCAGCAAAGAGAGCTTGAGCGTTAAAGAGGTGACGCGCTGCAGAGAGGTAATGGCAGCGTAATAAGGTAAGGACAGGTGGTTTAAGAAAATGAACAATAACAAAAGATGGTTGTATCTCGGAATGGCGACTATTTCTACGCTATTTCTAGGACTTATTTATGCATGGTCTTTGTTCAGAACTCCTTTTGCAGAGGTTTTCAAGACATGGACAGTTGCACAGATGTCGATGACATTCACAATCTCGATGATTATGTTCTGCTTGGGCGGACTCATCGGTGGTCAGCTCGGTAAGAAGTTTGGTGTTAAGATAAGACTTCTAATCTCGGCAGTGCTGCTTCTCATCGGATTCTTTATGGTTTCAACTCTGAATCCAGCGGATGCATCTGGAAGCCTTATGAAGCTGTACATATTCTACGGAATCTTCGGTGGCGGCGGCGTAGGTGTCGGATATAACGCTGTTATCACTACTATTACTAAATGGTTCCCCGATAAGGTTGGTCTTGCTTCAGGAATCATGCTAATGGGATTCGGTCTCGGCGGTCTAGTTCTTGGAACCGTCGTAACTAAGTTCATCGCAAATATTGGAATATTCCCAACATTTAAGATTCTTGCGATTACCATTTTCGTAGTTTTGGTAGTTGCAGCAATCATCATCAAGTCGCCAGAATCACAAGCAGCAGGTGCGAGCAAGGCAGCTGTAGCAGATGATAAGACTCACCACTACACAGCTGCAGAGATGATGAAGACCGCGAGATTCTGGGTATTCTTTATCTGGGCTGTTGCTCTCAACTCAGCGGGTCTCATGGTAATCAACAGTGCGGCTAACATCTCGTTAGCTTACGGCGGGTCGGCAGTACTCGGCATGATTGTTTCTTTATTTAACGGAGCAGGCAGAATAGTTACAGGCAACAACTTCGATAAGTTCGGTAGAAAGACTACATCTATTGTAAATAACCTATTCATGTTCACAGCAGGTGTTCTCCTTGTAATCGGCGGTATGAGCCAGTCGCTCATCGCAATCGTTGTGGGTCTGATATTCGTAGGTCTAGCTTACGGAGGAACGCCAACACTTACATCCGCTTATGTAAATAAAGCATTCGGAGCAAAGTACTTCCCTACAAACTTCAGTATCGCAAACTTCTCACTAATCCCAGCGGCTATCATCGGACCGATCATCTCGGCTAAGCTGCTTGAGGCTGCAGGTGGGAAGTATGACTCTAACTTCTACGCTTTAATCGTATTTACTCTCGTTGCATTTGTGCTATGGGTTGCACTCAACGTGACAAGTAAGAAGAGCGATAATGAGGGGTATAAATAGGAGCTAAATATTAAGAAAAATTATCTGATGTATTAATAGAAAAAGCAGATAATCAAAAAATCAGCAATTGAGAATTGACATATGTAATTTATGCGTCACAAAACCTACAATTGCTGATTTTTTATTTTGCTCGATTTTTTATTATAAAAAAGTGTAAAATTAAGTTAGGGGTAGTAGATATAGTTAATGAGATGATTATTGTATACATGACTAGAACTATGGAGATGCTTATGAAGAGAAGGATTTTAATCGTTGAAGATGACAATAGCTTAGCCGAACTTATAAAGATATATTTAGTGTCTGAAGAATGGGAAACAGCATTTGCACCTACAGGGGGTGATGCAATAACCATGATGCTAGAAGATAAGTTTGATTTAATTTTATTAGACTTGTTATTACCAGACATTAATGGTCTAGATGTATGTTATAAAATTAGAGCACATTCCACCGTGCCGATTATAATGGTTACAGCACTTGAAGCTTCTGCAAACAGAATCCATGGTTTAAATATGGGTGCAGATGACTACATAGTAAAACCCTTTGAACCGTATGAATTGATAGCTCGTATTAAATCACAATTTAGAAGGGCTTATGAGTATTCAAAAAAAGATATCGAAAAAAAGGATTATGAAAGAGAAGTTAGTGATTTGAAGTTAAGTAAAAAAACCCATAAAGCATACTATAAAAAACACAATATAGATTTAACACCAAAGGAATTTGAAATCCTATGGCTTCTTATGGAAGACCCTGACAAGATTTATAATATGAATGATATTCACTATGAGATATGGGGCGATCAAGTTCTAGAATCTGAGGTGAACCCTGTGATGGTGCACGTTAGACGAATAAGGAGTAAATTTGAAAAATTAGGGGCTGGTTCAATCATTGCCACTGTGTGGGGAGTAGGGTATAAAATAAATGTTTAAAAATAAAGGATATTTTATAGAGACCGTTGTTTATCAAGTTATATGGATTATTGCAAGTTCTGTTATAAGTATAGGTCTATTTCAAAGTGTTGATATTGCAGTATACAATAATTTATCTAGTAAACGTTTTAATAGCTTGCAGTCTGCATACTTTGGATTTGGACGGTACGGTATTATAATCTTTTTTTTACTACTAATAATATGTGGAATATTTTATATTCAAAAGAGGAGATATGATAAATATAATAGATACATTAGGTCTGGATTGTTATATTTAACACGGGAATGCAATGATTTAATTGATTTTCACGAATCATTATCATTGGAGAGAGATGTGTTCGTTGAACTCAGGAATTATAACAACGAACTAATGGATAAGTACGAAAGAGAATATCAAGAGAAGACAGATCTTCTAACATACCTTGCTCATGATATTAAAACTCCTATAGCTAATATGGTTGGATACATTACGCTTCTTAATGAAGAAAAGGAAATCTCTGAACAGAGCAAAAGTAAATTCATTAACATTATTTATGAAAATGTTCAATATCTGAACCAATTAACAGAAGAGTTCTTTTTGTATCTAAAATTTAGTTTAAACGATATACCTTTAAACCTAATAACTTTCAATATAGGTATATTCTTTAAACAGTGGGAAGATGAAAAAAGAATTATAATTAAAAACCATAAATTAAAGCTCAAAATTGCAGAAAAAGACTGCATCGATGTTAAAATGGATCCTCAGTTGCTCTTAAGGATTCTAGATAATCTAACAACCAATGCGATAAATTATTCTAGTGATGATTCAGAAATAGAAGTGAACGTGGAGATTGCTAAAGATATACTTAATATAGGTATTATTAATACTATTAAGAGTGATGTGATTATAAATTGGGACATGGTAAAAACTAAGTTTTACAGAGGTGATTTATCAAGGAGAAGAGGAGAAAGTGGATCAGGACTAGGTCTTACTATTGTAAATGAGATAGTGAATCATCTCGGTGGTGATTTTGAAATTAATGAAAGCAATGGAAAGGTTTTTGCTAATGTGATGTTGCCATGCAAAAAATGAAAAGCAAAGAAAAAGCAAGAAATAAAAAAAGAAAATGTAACCAAACCGAACGAAGGATATCCTAAAAATAAATATAGGATATCCTTTTTAGTTTATTGACAAGAAAATGGAGAAAATACATGAAGAAGATTATTTGGGGCATAACGGTTTTGCTAATTATGATAATTAGTATTGGTAAATTCTATGAAGAAGATGACGTCTTCTTAAATTATTTTCTTCATGAGTTTGACACTACTATTAACATAACATCAAATGAACATGCAAATAAAAATTCAATTATAAAACTTGAAGGGATAGCCCAAAATAATAATATTAGCTTCATAAAATCTGAACGAAAACCAATGAATGGTACCAGAGAACGCCAAACTTTAAAATTATATATTTATTTAAATGATGTAAACTGGTTTCAGGATAGCTATTGGAATATCAAGATAAATAAAAAAGAGAATAAGCTAAACAAATTCTCTAGCGGAGAAATTAAAAGTTTGCTTACAAGAAAAAAAGTTCAGTTAAAGTCTTTTGAAAAAATGAATGAAGTAAATTTTAGTGGGGATTATCATGTCAGGGGCACGGAAAAAGAAATAAATGAATTTGTTAAAGAAATAAATAGATCTAAAGAAATGACTGCGGTGATTGATAAAAGCTATGTTGTGACAAGTGGAATCACATGGAAACAAGTGGTTTTATATATGATACTTGTAGGATGCATTATATCCATATTCGTTGTTTCGTGCATCCTATTTAACAATATAATTTCGAAAGAATTAGCTGTTGAAGGACTTCTTGGTTACAACAATTTTGGGTTATCAATAAGAAAAACAATTGATATCCTATTATTCCCTAGCTGTGTAGGGGTAGTGGGCTCTATAGCATTTATTCTGCTATTAATAAATGCATATATGAATTTTGAATGCGTATTTCTTATGAAAGATATATATGTGGCTATCATTAAGATAATTGCCGTGCTATTTTTTGCCGAGTGGATTCTGTTATATAGAAAGATAAAATCAATAAATTTGATTACATGGTTAAAAGGTTACAGAAAATACTCTATCAGAAACTCTAAATTAACGAAAATAGTTGTGACTGCTATAACAATATATTTTGCAACTTTAAGCGTCATGTCTTATAAAGAATACACAAGTCTGAGGGGTTGTCTTGGAAATTGGAAAGATTCAAAGCATTATGCGAATATAGCTTGTACTTGGTCATGGGCTTATGTTGAAGATGATGACAAGTATAATAATGTAGTTGCCCCTAAACTAAATAAGCTTTGGAATCAACTTGATAACGAAGGGGGGATACTTTTCTTTGCACCTAATCCAGAATATGGAAGCACTGGCTATGATGATAAATATATGAAAGATCAAGCTTTTTTCGGGAAGTATGCGTATGTAAATGATAATTATTTAAGAACAACAAACATAGTGGACATAAGCGGGAACAAAATAAATAGGAATACAGTAAATGAAAATGAGTGGATTATATATGTGCCAGATGAACTAAAAGTAAGCAAAAAGGATAAAGCAAAAATTCGAGAAGATCATAGATTTCAAAGCCTAAAAAAAGAAAATTTGAAGGAAAAATATATTTATATAAAGTCTAATCAAGAAACATTTTCCTATGATACAAATAAAAGGATTGATAGAGCTAAAGTTAAGGGGTACGTCCTTGTTGCAGTTCGAGGATCGGATATGTCGCCATACGAAGGAGTGAAGTTACCAGTATTAGTAAATGGGCAATTTCATCCATATGTTCTAAATCCAGAAAAGCCATATGATGAAATAAAAAACATTGCTAAAAAAACTCAAGTAGAACAATTTATATTATATTCAAAGTCTGTTTACAACGAAGTTGTGGATATGGTTAGCTCGTTTAAAATAGAGTTCATTACATATTTAATAAGTTCAATTTTATTAATGATAATCCTATTCATTTCGCTCAAATTAGATAATTATACTTATTATTATAAAAATAGACAAAAAATCGCTGTATCAAATCTTTTAGGATACCGATTTTATGATGTACATAAAAATAGATTGGTAAGTATCATCAAGGGTAATATCGCAAGTTTAATCGTAGTATGTGTATTGATTATGTACCCTAAAATTACAGGATCAGCAGGGATTTTTGAGCCACGGGATGGATGGGCTAATTCACAAATTGCTGTAAATATAGTAATTGGAGCACTCTTCATATTGATATGTTCTTGCATTGAACTGATTCTACTTTTAAAAAACGAAAATATGGTTACAAAAAGGCTAAAGGAGGGTAATTAAATGAATGATTCGACTAATCTGCAAATCTCATTAAAAAATATAGCAAAGAGATATAATAATCATAAGGTTTTAAATAATATTACCCTAGATATATATAAAGGAGATTTTATCTGCATTTACGGTTTGAGTGGAAGTGGAAAATCAACATTGCTCAATATTATTGGTGCGCTAGAGGACTTCAATAGTGGTGAATATAAATGTTTTTCTAAACTAAACCCTGCTAGAAAAAAGAAAGATGCAGAACTTTTAAGAAGAGAGAAGATTGCCTATTTGTTTCAAAATTTCGCCCTAGTAGATAAGATGACTGCAAAGGAGAACATGTTATTAGCTACAAGGTATGTTAAAGAGAGAAACAAAGAAGAAATAATAAATTCAGCATTGAATGAATTAGGGGTGCTAGATAAAATAAATACATATGTATATGAACTATCAGGAGGGGAACAGCAACGAGTTGCTATGGCAAGAAATATGGTGAAACCATATGATATATTGTTAGCTGATGAACCTACAGGTTCCTTGGATATAAAAAATAAAAATATTGTCACCAATAAACTCATTGAACTTAATGAAAAAGGTAAAACGATTGTAGTTGTGAGCCACGACGCTGATTTTAAAAAAATTGCCAAAAGAAATTACCTAATAGAAAATGGTGTAATTAAGGAATTATGAAGTGATTGTTGATTAGTTCAACTAATCAATAAAAAAACTGGATATATTATAAAATATATTATCGTCCTAAAATGATACAAACTAGTTTAAAAAGATAAAAGTCCAAGGTCCGGAAGCAATACTATATTGCACCGGACTTTTGAAATGGGCAAATTAATCTAATTTAAAGAAATCATAATAAATACAATCGAATTTCTTATGCCAAATGATATATACTTCTATATACAGACATGACTTAAGGAGGGTATACCGTGAAAATTCTAGTTTGTGACGATGATAAGGAAATCGCTAGAGCGATAGAGATATATTTAAATAACGAAGGCTTTGAGGTTGTAAAGGCTTACGATGGCTTCGAGGCCATTAATGCGGTAAAGAGTGAAGATGTTAAGCTCGCTATCATGGATGTTATGATGCCGAGACTCGATGGAATTCAGGCGACTCAGATGATTCGAAACGAGAAGGATATTCCGATTATCATGCTATCTGCTAAGGCAGAGGATTATGACAAGATTATCGGGCTAAATATCGGTGCGGATGATTACGTTACTAAGCCGTTCAACCCTATGGAACTAGTAGCGAGAGTTAAATCGCAGCTTCGTAGATATACGCAGTTCGGAAATGCCAATGAGCCATCCGAAGAAGGTATCTATAGAGTGGGCGGGCTAACTGTGGATGACAACAGCAAGAAGGTTACAGTTGATGGTAGAAATGTCACCTTGACCGCTACTGAGTTTGGAATCCTGAGACTGTTAGCGGAGAGCCCTAACCGTGTGTTTTCAATGGAGCAGATATATGAGTCGGTGTGGGATGAACCTGCATATAATCCGGAGAATACCGTTGCGGTACATATCAGACACATCAGAGAGAAGATTGAAATAAATCCTAAGGACCCTAGATACATCAAAGTTGTATGGGGCACAGGGTATAAGCTTGAAGGAGATAACTAATGAGGGAACAAGTCGTAAGAGACGAGTTTCGTGGAGTGAAATCAAAAGTTGCCATAATTCTGGCAACCGTCAGCACAGTTTTATTTGCTATATCGGCAAATAAAATCATAATCTATGAAGCATACACGAGTGAGCACTTTAACGGTTTTGTGAACAAGAATAAACTTGTGAGCATGCTGACGACGAATTTTATACTTCTCATCATCTGTGGTGCGCTGGCGCTTGCAGGTGCGATATTTGCAATATACTTCAGCGGAACGTTAGATAGAAGAGGTAGGGTCAAGCTAAACTTCCTCGACCGCATATTTCCAGAGATTCGTATGCTGGGGATATTCCTTATGGGAGTAGGGGTGGTGATCTCTGAAGAGATTTTTTATGTATATATATTCTCAGGGAAATCACTAGAACACATACTTAAGACTGTTGTAAAAGAAGGGCTTTCAGTAAAGGAACTCACTGAACAGAGCGACATGCTGCTTGGTCGTGAGTCCTCGGACTTTAAACCTGAGTGGGTACAGGGTTTTGGGTCCCTAGCTCTCATGACCATCTGTGTATTTGTAGCTTTAATCCTACTCACGTCACTTGTAAGGAATATCAAGAATAGGGATTTCTTCGAGCGATCAATCATCGGAAAAATTATCATGGGACTGTACAACCTTTTCATCTCGAAGGATGTTAGCAAGAAGAGATTGTGCTTGTTTATAGCAGTTATTTTCGCCCCTGCGTATCTATTTGAGAATTGGATATATGTGGCGATGACAATTATCATAATATTTATCCTCAGGTTCTACAATGACTATGCAAAGATTCGTGAGGGTATCAGAGCGATAAAGGAAGGCGATTTCGAAAAGAAGGTTGTTGTAAAACACCGAGGTGAATTCGATAGACTGGCTAACGATATTAACGAGATTGCCAAGGCGGAGGAAATCGCGCTTGAGAACGAGCTACGAAGTCAGAGGCTTCGTAACGAGCTGATCTCCAATGTATCTCATGACCTCAAGACGCCGCTGACATCTATTGTGACATACGTTGACCTACTCAAGATGCAGGGCCTAGATAGCCCCGATGCGGCAGCTTACCTGGATATTATCGACCAGAAGACCAAGAGGCTACAGAAGCTTAGCGGAGATCTCTTTGAAGCAACTAAGGCTTCAAGTGGAGCAATGCCTATCAACATCGAGGTTATCGACCTAAATGGTGTGGCGCAGCAAGCAGTTGGTGAGCTAAACGATATCTTCGTTGCAGCCGACATAGAGGTTCACTGCGAAAATACAAATGAACATATATATGTAAATGCCGACGGTAAGATGCTGTGGCGTGTAATCGAGAATCTTCTTACCAATGCCAGCAAATACAGTATGCCTGGAACAAGAGCATACGTAAAAGTTCGCGAGATGGGCAAATTCGCGGCGCTCGAGATAAGTAACGTGTCTAGAGATGCACTCGATATCGAGCCAGATGAGCTGATGGAGAGATTTAAGAGAGGCGACAAGTCCAGAAATACTGAAGGCAGTGGACTTGGCCTTGCAATCGCTAGAGACCTAATGCACATGATGAACGGCGATATCAGACTGGGAATCGACGGAGACTTGTTTAAAGCAAGGGTTCTGATTCCGCGTGTTGGTCAGAGGTAGATGCTCTGTAGCCTTTGCAATCATGTTCTACTGCTTTGGGGCATCGGCACTGGCTTTTGCAGTGATATCTATTCTGCTAGCATAGAGCAAATTATATTTAATATCGACTAGGGATTGGCTGCACCAATCCCTTTTATAATGCAAAAACTTCAAAAATACACAAAATACGAACACTGTTTGCATTATCGCCATTTATACTTCGGAAAAAGAACTAAAAACCGCATAAAATATGCATTAAACCATCGTAAAATACGGATTTAGAAAGCTTCGATTGTTGACATTGAGAACGCATGTGATAAATTTAAATTACGATATTTTAATGATAATTTTATATGCGCTCGGCGCTCTGAATATGGGACGTTACGGGCGGCAAAACTTGGTCGATTATAGGCGAGTGCGACGATCCTCGCATTGATAATTAAAGATGGAGGCAAGAGGATATTATGAAAAAAGTAGCAGTAGTAATGGGAAGCGATAGCGATCTACCAGTAGTTGAGAAATGTATCGATGAACTAAAGAAGTATGAGATACCAACAGAGGTTCACGTGTATTCAGCACATAGAACCCCAGACGAAGCCATTGGATTTGCAAAAGCAGCAGAAGAGAATGGCTTTGGGGTTATAATTTCTGCAGCAGGCAAGGCAGCACATCTCGGTGGAGTTCTTGCGGCAAATACAGTCCTGCCAGTAGTTGGAATTCCGATTAAGG
>ERZ772906.409-NODE-409-length-25669-cov-5.905872_pt1 | contig 25669 bp, 23 predicted proteins | sample MGYA00511338_ERZ772906 | MGnify/ENA primary metagenome ERZ772906 (study PRJEB29015, sample SAMEA2738076) | human oral metagenome | biome: human oral; feature: human-associated habitat; material: saliva | place: China | collected 2212 ... | reverse complement strand
ATTTAAAAAACAACTCACCAGCTTTTATATATATTATAGATAATAAAGTAGCTGAAACTTTATATAGTTCTAATAAAAAAATAGTTGATATCAAAAAAGTAGAAGAATTTTTAAAGGATAAAAACTTAAATGATTAATGTTGTTTTGTTTGAACCAGAAATACCTGGAAATACAGGTAATATAATGAGAACATGTGTGGCTACTAATTCTAGATTACATTTGATAAAACCATTAGGATTTAAATTAGATGAAGCAAGTATTAAAAGAGCAGGAGTTAACTATATAGATAAATTAGAATACTTTGTTTATGAAAATTATGATGATTTTTTAGAAAAAAATAAAGAAGGAGATTTCTTTTATTTTACAAGGTATGGTAAAAAACCACATGATTATTTTAATTATAAAGATTATAAAAATATTTATTTAATATTTGGTAAAGAATCAACCGGTATACCTAAAAGTATTTTAAAAGATCATTTAGATAGATGTATGAGAATACCTATGACAATAAATGTTAGAGCTTTAAACTTATCTAATTCAGTAGCAATATGTGTTTATGAAGTATTAAGACAAAATAATTATTTTGATTTATTAAAAGAAGCTGCAGATATTGTTAATGTGAAACTTTTTGAAGTGGAATGGAAAACACTTGGTGAAATTGGTGTATTTGAAAATGGAATAGGTATGCCTAAAAGTTTATTTGATGAAAATGGAAGCATTGGAGCAATTCATTATGGTCATATTTATACAAAATATAATATATTTGTTAATAAACCAATCGCAAAAATAAGTGATCAAAATGCAAATAAACTAAAAAAAGTTTATAATGGGGATTTAGTGATAGCAAAAACATCTGAAAATATAGAAGATGTTATGAAAACAATCACATACTTGGGTCATGAGGTTGCTGTGACAGGTGGTCATACAGCAATTTTTAGGCATAATGAAAATTCAAAATATTTATCATATGTATTTAACAGTGCAGATTATGTATTAAGACAAAAGAATAAGTTGGCAAGAGGAGTTAAGGTTATTGAGCTTTCAGTAAAAGATATGGAAAGAATAAAAATACCATTACCTTCACTGTCAGTTCAAGAGCATATTGTATCGATTCTCGATAAATTTGATACTATGATAAACGATATATCACAAGGTTTACCAAAAGAAATTGAATTAAGGCAAAAACAATATGAATACTATAGAGGGAAGCTATTAGATTTTAAGTAAGGAGTAATTCAGATGTCAGAAGAAAAAATTAAGTATAAAACATCGACAATTGCTGAAATGACCAATGGGATAATTTTGGCTAATTTTGAAAAAGAATCAAAAATTAGAGAAACTTCATACCAAAGTGAAGCAGAACTAGAAAGACAGTTGATAGAAAACTTGTTTTCTCAGGGATATGATAAGGTAAATATAAAATCAAATGATGACTTGTATGCTAATTTGAAAGTACAAATAGAGAAACTTAATAAAGTATCATTTTCGGACGAAGAATGGAGAAGGTTTTTGCTTGAATATTTAGATGCACCTAACGAGGGCATGATTGAAAAAACTCGTAAGATTCAAGAAAATCCGATTCATGACTTTATTTTTGATGATGGACACTTGAAGAATATTAAGATAATTGACAAGAAAAATATACATAATAACTTCTTACAGGTTACTAATCAGGTTAGCTCAAACGGGAAAAAATCAAATCGTTATGATGTGACAGTTTTGGTAAATGGTTTACCCCTTGTCCACATAGAACTTAAAAAAAGAGGAGTTAATTTACATGAGGCCTTTAACCAAATTCATAGATATAGTAAAGAAAGTTTTAATAATGAGAACTCACTCTATAAGTTTGTACAAATATTTGTTATTTCTAATGGAACATTTACGCGATATTTTGCCAATACAACCGCACAGAATAAAAATAATTATGAGTTTACTTGTGAATGGGCAGATGCTAAGAACAAAGTGATTTGTGATTTAGAGGATTTTACAAGGACTTTTTTTGAAAAACGAGTTATTCTTGAAGTTTTGACTAAGTATTGTGTTTTTGATGTGAGTGATACTTTGCTGATTATGCGACCATATCAGATAGCAGCTACAGAAAGAATTTTATGGAAAATAAAATCTAGCTATGAATCTAAAAAAGCTGGTGGACCTGAAGCAGGAGGTTTTATTTGGCATACAACTGGATCAGGTAAAACATTGACTTCATTCAAAGCAGCAAGACTTGCTACTACATTGAACTTTATTGATAAAGTGTTTTTTGTTGTAGACAGAAAAGACTTGGATTACCAGACGATGAAAGAATACCAAAGATTTCAGCCAGACAGTGTAAATGGTAGTAAAGATACTAAAGAATTAAAACTATGTATTGAAAAGAATGACAGTAAGATTGTTGTCACAACAATACAAAAGTTGAATGAATTTGTTAAGAAGAATCCAGGTCATGAAATTTATGATAAACACTGCGTTCTTATATTTGATGAATGCCATCGTTCTCAATTTGGAAATGCGCAGAAAAATATCAGAAAGTCATTTAAGAATTACTACCAATTTGGTTTTACCGGAACACCAATATTTTCTGAAAATTCACTTGGTGGTGATACAACATCTGGCATATTTGGTGCGCAACTTCATAGCTATGTTATTACTGATGCTATTAGGGATGGTAAGGTCTTAAAATTCAAGGTTGATTACAATAATATTACGCCTAAATTCAAGACGGCAGAAAAAGAGTATGACGAGAAAAAATTAGCAAAACTGGAAAGCAAAATGCTAATACATCCAGAAAGAATCACAGAAATTACAAGGCATATACTTAGGGTATTCGATATGAAAACTCGTCGTAACGAGTTCTATGATTTAAAGCAGAGGAGAATAAATGGCTTTAATGCTATGTTTGCAGTTCAAAGTGTTGAAGCAGCAAAATTATATTATGATGAATTTAAAAAACAGCAAGAAAGTTTGCCTGAAGGAAAAAGATTAAAAATAGCTACAATTTATAGTTATGCAGCTAATGAGGAACAAAGAGCAATTGGAGAAATAATAGAAGAGGATTTTAATGTTTCAGCCATGGAGTCAACCGCAAAAGAATTTCTAGAAAAAGTAATTGCTGATTATAACCATAATTTTAAAACAAACTTTTCTACTGATAGAAATGAATTTCTAAATTACTATAAAGATCTTTCTTTGAAAGTAAAGGAAAAAAAGGTAGACTTGTTGATAGTGGTTGGAATGTTCTTAACTGGTTTTGATGCACCGACATTAAACACTTTATTTGTCGATAAAAATCTTAGATATCACGGTCTTATTCAGGCATTTTCTAGGACAAATCGTATACTAAATAAAGTAAAAACCTTTGGTAATATTGTTTGTTTCAGAGATCTTGAAACTGCGACTAAAGATGCAATAAAGACTTTTGGAGACGAAAATAGTATTAACATAATTTTGGAAAAGAGTTATTCTGAATACATCAATGGTTTTAGGGATAAAGATACTGGAAAAATTGTTAAAGGATATATTGATATATGCAATGAAATAATAGAAAAATTTTCAGAACCAACCGAAATAGTATTAGATGCCGATAAAAAGGAATTTGTTCAACTATTTGGAGAGCTATTAAAATCAGAAAATATTTTAAGAAATTTTGATGAGTTTGAAAGCTTTGAAAAAATTATATCTGATAGACAGATGCAAGATATGAGAAGTGTGTATGCTGATATAAGAGAAAGTATTATAAAACCTGGGGATAGAAATAATAATATTCCACAGATAGATTTTTCAGATGTTGAGTTTCAAATAGATTTACTTAAAACTGATGAAATTAATCTAGACTACATATTAACTCTAATATTAGAAAAATCAAAAGAACTTGATGATGTTGAGCATTTAAAAGAAGAAGTTCGTAGGGTAATTAGATCAAGTCTTGACACAAGATCAAAGGAAGATTTGCTTATAGATTATATAAACAGTACAAGATTATCAGGATTAAAAAATACAGAGGATATTCTTGAATCATTCTACACATTTGCAAAGAAAAAAAAGGAAACGGAAATAGAAAGTTTAATTGTAGATGAACAGTTAAAAGAAGGATCAAAATGGTTTATAGAAAAAGCAATTAGTAGAGGGTATGTGAATAATGTTGGAGAAGACCTAGACCGTATAATTCCACCAACTTCTCGTAGACATGGTGCAAGGGAAAAGAAGAAAGAGATAGTATTGGAAAAAATAAAAAAAATAGTGGATGTATTCGTTGGTATATAATTTTTTAAGTTTATTAGTATCTTAAAAAACATTTAATATACATTGATAAAGAGTGGGTAATAAAAAGCTTCTAAATTGAGATCTTATACTGATGGATTAAAATTTTGCAATTATAAAAACTATATAAATTAATCAATGAAGTTATATAGTTATGATGCTGAAAAACTTAATATTATTACGTAGTTAATGAGATACATTGTATAATACAAACATATATATTAGGAGAGTTGGTTTTTTATGGAACGAAATTATGAAGAAATATACAAAAAATTAAGATTGGATGGTTTTTTTTCAGAATATTTACCTCCATGTTTCAAATTAGAGGGGGCAATGTTTATAATGTTGCCACCACAAAATTGTGATTTGATACAACCATGTTCATTCACTATGAGTAGATTTAATGCAAATGATTCAAGAAGAACGATTTATATTCCTGAGATATGTGCATATGCAGTTTTGAATGAGTATGTTAAACAAAATAAAATTATAGAGGAATTGACAGAATTTATAGATACTAATGAAGTTACATTTTCAAAGATTATTATGGAGGACAGTTCAATAAGAAAACATGAGCAAGTATATGGAAGTGAAATGCATCAAGGAGAAAAGATTAAATCCCAATATATAGATAATGTAGTAAAAAAATTAATAATATCAGCTGGAGCAAAAAAAATTTTGAAGTTAGATATAGCAAATTGCTTTTCTAGTTTCTATACACACTATATACCTACGATAATAATGGGATTTGAGGAAGCTGAAAACAATTATAAAAAGAGTATTAAAGGTGAAGTAACAGAGGAAAAGTATATAAAATACAATAAATTAGATAATATCATTCGTAAACTCAATAAAAATCAAACAAATGGATTGCTAGTAGGTCCGATTATTTCAAAGATAATAGTAGAAGGTCTTCTCACAAGAATTGATAAAGAGTTAGAAGATAGTGGAATTAAATATACAAGATATGTTGATGATTATGAAGTATACTTATTTGAAGATAATGAAGATTGTATTAAGAATATATTTGTAGAGGTATTAAAAAAATATGGTTTAAGTTTGAACTATGAAAAAATGGAAATTATAGATTTCCCATATTATCTTGTCGATAATTTTGATCGAATGATTGAACTATATAATAATAGGGAAGTTGATAACTACGATTTGATTAAGCTTTTTAATGACTTTTTCGAAATTGAAAGATCGGGTACAAAAGGAGCAATAAGGTATCTTATTAAGAGCTTGGAATCGTCACCTATTAATGTTAAAAATAATGAATTATTTGATTCATATATCCTAACTATAATGTCAAATGATCCAAGATCTCTAACAAAAGCGTGTTCATTATTAATAGAAAATAATATGGAGCATGGTATTGATGATAATTATATTAATCAGATAAAGCATATGCTATTAGAAAATAGTAGAAAGAATTATGATTTAGAAGTCATTTGGCTTTTATATCTATTAATAGAAACTGATAATATTATTAAGGACGAAGATGTAATAACAGCTATTTTAGAAAGTAATAATGAATTAGCACAACTTATGATACTTAGAAAAAATCTTACGGATAGTACAGAGAAGATAAAACAAAATGCCAAATCTTGGATACTAAATTACGAATTATTTGCGAGTGACATTATAAGTATTAATGAATTTTGCGATAGATTAGTTATTAATAAGAATAAAAATATGTATGAAAAACTTAAAGAGAAAAATATGCACTTCTGTTATAGAGATATTTAATTAAAACATAAAGATGTATTTATTCCGTATGGGGAATATATAATAAATCGTAAATAAGAGGATTTGGAAATGCAAATGGAAAAGCCACTTTCAAAGATGGCATTTTTACTCTACGAAAAGGACGTTATTGTGGAAATACAGGTAAAGGCTATATTCCATCTATAAGGAGAAATTCAAAAATAAAGGATAACATACTACAAGGAGATATAATATGTAGTAACCCTTATAGTGCAGGTTGGGTAGTAATTTCTAAATCTAACAACGGATGGTTAGAGTGAAAAGACTTAAAAGGGAATGCTATAGATATTTATAGATAAAAATAAGTGGTTGATTGTATAATCAATTTGTACAACTAAATAAAAAATTATTCATTGCGAATCTTATGTCAAAATATAAGTCACAACACAAATACATACAGGAGGTCAACAATGAATCAACTTAATTTTAACACAAAAAAGAGAAACTTTAAACACCTAAGTGAGTATGAAAGAGGAGAAATTTATGCCATGATCAAATTAGCTTGCTCAATATCTTCTATTGCCAGGAACCTAAAAAGGTCAAGAACCACTATTTACAATGAGCTTAAACGTGGTATGGTGGAACAAATAAAAAATGGACATAAGGTCATAGTCTACTACCCCGATGCTGGACAAAGACAGTATGAAAAAAACAGAAAAAATTCAAAAAAGAAGTTCAAGGTATTAGAATGTATAGATTTTATCAAGTTTGTAGAGAAATCATTTAAGGAACGGTACTGATCTTTAGATGAGTGTTATGGTAGAGCAAAGTCAGAGAAAATATTTAAAAATATGGTATGCACAAAGACACTATACAATTATGTTGAACTAGGTATTTTGAATATAAAAAATACTGACCTGCCTCAGAGGCTTAAAAGATTACAAAAGTCTACAAGAATTCGCGTAAATAAGATAAAGCTTGGAAAATCAATATCTCAAAGACCAAAACATATAGAGCAGAGAAAAGAATTTGGACATTGGGAAATAGACACTGTGATAGGCAAGAAAACATCGGACCAAGATGTTTTACTAACGATAATAGAGAGAAAATCTAGATACTATAAGGTTATAAAAATAGATTCTAAATCATCAAAACCAGTAAATGACGTACTTTTAGATTATATAATGGAAAGCAAAACAAAAGTTGCTGAAGTATTTAAAAGCATAACAAGCGACAATGGTTCGGAATTTTCAGGGTTAAGTGACTTTGAGTCACTCGTAGCTGTGTACTTTTGTCACCCATACTCTTCATTTGAAAGAGGAAGTAATGAAAGACACAATGGGATATTGAGACAATTCATTCCAAAAGGTAGAAGTATTAATGACTTTAGTGAGGATGAGATTATGTATTTTGTTGATATTATAAATGCTAAGCCTAGAAAAAACCTAGGATACAGAACCTCTGAAGAAATCTTTGATGAAGAGATGGATAAGATATACTCTACGAGTGTTGTGGCTTAAAGTATAAAAGCCTTCCTGTAAATACCAGTTTACTCGCCCTAAAATACTAGTCAAGACTAAAATGAATAGGCAAAGCCTAGTCTTGACATATATTTCAGGTCAAGTTCTGATATTTTGGCAGGAAGGACAAAAAGTGTACAAATTGATATTGCAATTTTGGATAATAATTCTGGCAAATATTTATTATAAGAAAAAACACCGGTTGATGGAATTAAACGAGTGACAAGAAATAAAATATTATAGTAGAGTGTATTATTAATTTTGGTTGATTGTTGATTTGACACCTACATTCTACCACAGAAGTATGGCTATGGATTTTTTATTTAATTGTTCAACTTGATTATACAACCAACCTAAAAATGACGAAGTATCTATGCCGTTTAATAGGCTAAAAAACCTAAAAATAACAAGGAGTTTATTTGATAATGTCTATATAGCGATGTAAATGATTTGAACTGTAAGAATTTCTTGCAATCAAACCGTATTTAGATATGTGCTTAATAATAAGATAAAATGTAAAGGAGTAAAGAGTAAATGAATAAGTTAAATGTAAAGTTAGCAAATTGTTATGGCATTGAAAAGTTGGAATATGAATTTGATTTTTCAAAGAATAATGCTATAGCAATTTATGCAAGAAATGGTTTAATGAAAACATCATTTTCAAAAACATTAAAAAAAATTCAAGATAACAAAAAAAGTGAAATTAGAGATGAAATATTTAATAAACCTGGAGTCGCAAATATATTGGAAGACGGTAATGCGCTTGATTCAAGTTCTATTTTTGTTATAAAAAGTTTTGAGCGTTATTATGAATCTAATAGTATAACTGATTTATTAGTAAATGATAACATCAAAACACAAATTAAGAATGTATTAAAATTACGTGATAGATTTTTGAAAGAACTTGAAAAAAATTCTGGATTAAAGATATCTAAAACATCATCCGGTAAGAAAATTTATGAATTAGAGCCAACTTTAGTTAAAGATTTGAAGTTTCCTGAGGATAGCTTTTTATTGAATATAAATAAAATCAATGATATTAAAGTTGAGTATGATTGTAGTCATATTAGATATAGTAGCATATTTGACAGTTCAATTATTAGAAAAATTAAAACGGATGAATTCCAAAATAAAATAACAGAATTTTGCAAAGCAAGTGATGAAATATATAAAGCGTACGATTTTCTGGAGAAAGGAAAATTTACATTACCGAAATTGAAAAATATTGAAAAATCACTAGAGAATGATAAATTTTTTGTAAAAGATAACTTTATATATTTAGATGGCGGATTTGAAATAAAAGACTTGAATTCTTTATCTAGTAAGATTAAAGAAATAGAAGAAAAAATTAAAGAGGTTCCTGTATTTCAGGAAATTGAAAAATTATTAAGCGATGCAAAAGGGATAGTTCTAAGAGATATAATTGAGAATAATTCTGATATAATACCATATTTAAAAATTGATAAACTTGACACATTGAAGGAACAAATATGGATATCTTATATTCAAAAAAACAAAGAAGCTTTTGAAGAATTACAGAAACAATATTGTCTATTGGAAAATGAAATTGATAATATAGATTTTGATGATACACAATGGAATAATGCGCTAGAAATATTTGAAGAAAGATTTACCGTTCCATATAAAATGAAAATTTCAAACATAAAGAGTGCAATCATTGGAGAGAGTGTGCCAAGGGTTTGTTTTTACTTTGAAAAAAATGGAGAAATTGTTACATTGAAAAGAGGAGAGTTGGAGGATAAAGATATTTTAAGTCAAGGCGAAAAAAGAGCATTATATTTACTGAATATTATTTTCGATGTTGAAAAACTAAAGGACTCTAACAATGATATTCTATTTATTGTAGACGATATTGCAGATTCGTTTGACTATAAAAACAAATATGCTATAGTCGAATATTTATATGAAATGTCTACGATTGATAATTTTAGACTTTTGATTCTATCACACAATTTTGATTTTTATAGAACCGTTGCCAGTAGACTTTCACTAAAAAGAGAAGCAAGATTATGTGCTGAACATAGCAATGGAGAAATAATACTTAAGGAAGAAAAATATCAAAATCAACCGTTCAAATTTTGGAAAAATAATTTAGGTTATATTAATATCCTTGCTCTTATTCCATTTGTGAGAAATATAATAGAGTATAGAAGCAAGGAATCTGAATTGGACGAAGATGAAGATTATATGACATTGACTAGTCTACTGCATAAAAAGGATGGAAATACTTTGATTACATTTTCTGACATTGAAGATATTTATAAAAAATATCTGAAGTCAATAGAATTTAAAGAAGAAGTCGATGGAAATACCGTAGTCTTAGGAGAGTTAATTAAACAAGCGGAAGCAATAAACTTAGAAAATGCTGAATTAGAACATAAAATTATTATGGCGATGGCTATAAGGCATAAAGCGGAACAGTATATGTTTTCTGAAATTGGTAAACATACCGGACAATTAACATGGTCAATAAAAAGAAATATGAAAATTGGAACGGTAAGTGAGTTTATAACTCATATAAATAATTCAGGAAATCAAACTAGAGAATTATATAATGGTATAAAACAATTTGCAGAAAAGGACATAGTTAAAATACTTGATGAAGTAAATATAATGACTCCAGAGAATATTCATTTAAATTCTTTTATGTACGAACCATTATTAGATATGGATATTATTGAGTTACATAAACTATATCAAAATATAAATAATTTGGAATAAAGCTCATATTCTCTATCTATAGAAATAAATAAGTATTGATTGGCAAAAACGTGAGTCTGCAAGGGCAAAAATGCGTATGCTAATTAAGAAGCTTTTGAAAAAGCATAAGTATCCGCCTGAAGGTATGGATGATGCGGTGCAGACTGTTATGACACAGTGCGAATTATGGACTGATAATTATAACTTCGAGGAAAAAGGCAAAGTTTATTCGTATATAAATCATGCAGAGAAAACTCTGCCGTTGGTTGCAGAAGATATAGGAAAATATGATTAATTAGTTTAAGCTTAATAAACTGGTGTATTGAGAGAGGGTAAGTTATGGCAAAAGGAATAATATATTTAATGTCTACAGTCGTTTCTGGTCTTATCAAGATTGGTAAGACAGGAAATGACCAATTTGAAAATAGAATGAGATTTTTAGAGAACAATGGATACGCTAATATTACAGGGTTAAAAAGGGAGTTTGCTATAGAAGTAGATGGATATGATGAGAAAGAAAAACTTATACATGACATTTTTAGTAAAAGTAGAATTGTAGGTACTGAACTATTTGCGTTAGATATAGAGGTTGCAAAATCCTTATTATCATCTTTAGATGGTAGACAAATTTATCCCAAAGACAAAAGTAAAAAGGAAGTATTCAAAGAATCTACAGAAGAAATAATACTTAAAACTGAGGTTGGATTTGTTCCAGATGGGGAGTATGTATTAAATCGTAAGATAAAAGGTTTCGGAAAAGTGAATGGGAAGGCTATAGTTAAAGATGGAGTTTTCACAGTACTGAAAGGAAGTCTTTGTGGTAACACCGGCAAAGGTTATATACCATCTATCAGAAGAAATGCAAAAATAAAAGATAATATATTACAAGAAGATATTGTATGTATAAATCCATCAAGTGCCGGTTGGATAGTTATTGGTAAATCTAATAATGGCTGGGTAGAATGGAAAGACTTACAAGGGAATTCTATTGAAAAATATAGAGATAAAGAAGAGTAGTCGATAGATAAGTTATCTATTATAGAAAATAACATGAGGTATGTGTACGCCAAATTTAAAAGCAAAAGAATATAAAAAATTTGAAGATATTAAGTATGTTAGAGAAGATGAAAGCGAATATTGGAGTGCAAGAGAACTTGCTGCAGTACTTGATTATTCCCAATGGCGAAACTTTCAAAAGGTCATTGATAGAGCGATGATTGCTTGTGAGAATAGTGGACATGAAATAGAATACGATTTTGCTGAGGTCAGCAAAATCGTGAAAGCAGGTGCTACCAGCAAGTCTATTAAAAAATTCATTGATAGATTTAAATCCTAGTTATAGAGGTATAAATAGTATTATTTCAGATAAAGACGGCTATGTATCTGGGTTTTTATTCCACACAATGTAATCTTTGAATATAGAGGAAGTTAACCATAAATCATATAAAGAGGCAAGATTAAAAAAATAAGCAAGGCGATACGATTAGCATTATATGAAGAAATGAAAAAATATAGGAATACCTATGCCACCTGATATAAGTAAAATTAAAAATAAGTAGGTGATAATATGAAATATCTAGTTGATATAAGGGATGAAATTTTAATAAGAGAAAAAGAACCTTTGTTATTGGAAGCTTATTCTTACACTAATGAAGAGTGGGTTGAAGGAGATTGGTTGGTTGGGGTTTATGATGGCAGTATAACAACAATAGCGATCACTGAATTAGAAGCCAAAGAGTTGATAAGAAATAAAGAACTGTATAAAAGCATAATAAAAAATAATATAGAAAAGTAATTGTTGGACTTATTTTTCTTCGTTATATATCCAGTGCCTTTGAAAAGCGTTATGAGGAACTCATATGTCTAAGGTTAAAAAAGAAACGATTGAAGCAAAAGGTTTTGCTATTCAAATTTATACTGAAGACTTTAAAAACGACTATATAAGTCTAACAGATATTGCTAGGTATAAAAGCGATGAACCAAGTGATGTAATTAAAAATTGGATGAGAAGAAAAGATACAATTGAATTTCTTGGTTTATGGGAAAGCTTAAACAACATGAATTTCAATTCGGTCGAATTCGACCGAATTAAATCGGAAGCTGGATATAATTCTTTTACACTGTCCCCTAAGAAATGGGTAGAGAAAACTGGAGCAATCGGAATTATCTCAAAAGGCGGAAGATATGGTGGTGCATTTGCACATACAGATATTGCCTTTGAATTTACTTCATGGATTTCTGCTGAATTTAAGATGTATGTAATTCAAGATTACAAAAGACTTAAGTCAGATGAAAATTCTAAGCTATCATTAGGATGGAATCTGAATAGAGAAATCTCCAAGATTAATTACAAAATTCATACTGACGCAATCAAAGAATATCTCCTAGAGGATCTTACCAAAGAACAGTTATCTTATAAGTATGCAAGTGAAGCCGATATGCTCAATGTTGCCTTATTTAACAAAAGAGCAAAACAGTGGCGTGAAGAAAATCCTGACTTAAAGGGAAATATGAGAGACTATGCAAGTCTGAATGAATTATTGGTACTAGCAAATATGGAAAGCTATAATGCAATCCTTATTGGTAAAGGAATGGATCAGAAAGAAAGAATGATAGAACTTAGAAAGCTTGCCAGAACTCAACTGATGTCAATTGAAAAACTCAATGGTACTGGTATTAAAAAATTAGAGGGGAAGAAATAATTATAATAGTATTGATAAAGAAAATATTTTAATTGACATTGATACTTTAAACAATAAAGAGTTTATAAAAATGTTAGGTTAGATTAATACTGATAAAAAATATCAAATGAAAGGGGATGGAGCTAGTGTCAAACAATAATTATGATGATTTTATCAATAGATTGGAAGAATATGCTTCCGAACCAGACAATACTGTTTTTGAAGATTGTGATATAGAGGGTATGAGCAACTTTCATAAGGATGGTAAAACAAATAAGGTATGGTGGGTAAGTAGGTTAGATTCAGTAGGTGAGTTTTTATTTAGTTTCGATAGAAAGAAAATATATAATTTGTTTGCTGATTATCCTCATAATCTTACAGAAGATGAGATTGAAATTTTTGATAAAGAAAATCCATATTGGGCTGATTTTTTCAGATATAGAAAAAAATAATTAAGATATGATTAGGTGGCTAACAATGATATGGAGGTAATAATATATAAAATTTCAAGTCATTTATATGAAAGTATAAAATTGTGGCATAAGACTTGTTTGAATGATATTGCTTGGAGATATAAGTTATTTGACATACACTCGAAGTAAATGGTAATGTATTTATTACTATTTGTTAGGACATAAAAGTTTGTTTGTATTTTGAAGAAGCATTTAACCTAAATTATAGTGGTTAAGGAAACGAAATTTAGAAAGATGCTTTTATCTAGGAAGAAATAGTAGCGTACTGATTTATATATTTATTAAGAGAGGATAATCCAGTGAAAAAAGAAGTTAAAACATATCTAAAACCCTTAAAAGAACTGCTGGCTAGCAATAGTGGTGAATTGCCCTTGAATATTCCAGACTATCAACGCCCCTATACTTGGAAAGCCAAAAATGTCATTCAACTACTGGACGACGTTGTAAGGTTTTCTAAATATCCAGAGTATAGAATTGGAACTATCATTTTGCATGATAATGGTAATACACTAGACATTGTTGATGGACAGCAAAGAATTATTACAAGTTTACTAATTGCAAGGTATTTAACAAAAAAACAGCAAGAAGACATAATATCAATTAATCTTCCAGGACATCAAAAAACTATTGAAAATGTTGTAAATAACAGTAAAGTCATACGTGAATATTTTGAGCGGAACAAAAATAATCAAAAGATAATTGAGGAATATTTTCTTTCCAATTGTTCTGTTCAAGTCTTGAAATTGATTAATCTTGATGAAGCCTTTCAGTTATTCGATTCATCTAATAACCGAGGAAGAGAGTTACATCCAACGGACTTATTAAAAGCATTCCATCTTCGTGAGTTAAAAGGAAGTGAAGATAGAAAGCTTGAAATGGTTGAACTGTGGGAAAATATTCCACCTAGTCAGATTCATACATTGTTTTCAGACTACCTATTCAGAATAAAACAGTGGTCTAAAAATAAGGATGTTCCGAATTTGGGATTTTCTAACAAGGATATTGACTTATTTAAAGGTATTAGTGAAGGGGATAATAATTCTGAATTAAAATGGGCCTGGACGCTTATAATGGCAAAGAAATATGTTGATACTTTAAACCAACAGAATCAAATGATCATCGAACTAAAAGGCATACCTGAAATAAATTACGCATTTCAGATTGATCAACCGATGATTAATGGAGAATATTTTTTTAAGTTTGTTGATTATTATAATAGGGTTCTTGAAAAACATGATTTCTATTCTGAGGCTATAAAAGCGGAAGATAACTCTATTTTATCCATATGTAGACAGGTAGAAAATAAGAGGTATTTTCGCTATGTTCACTCCTTATTCAAAACGTCTATGCTATATGCCATCGATAGATTTTCCGATAGTGAATATGATTTGATAGAAAATGTGTGTTTTAAATATTCATACTTTCCACGATTTTACCTTGAGCAGGTTCAGAAAAGGAGTATTAATAAATTCGTCATTAATAGTGATGTAGGAGTAGGGAACTTGTTTAACTATATAGCTGAATCCTTTTCAGTAAATGATCTTTCATATTTTGAAATACCTATTGATAAATATCGACTAAAAAATATTGATAAAGTAAAAGATAAGTCTAAGGAGATATATGAAAAATATATAGGAGGTTAGAGCTGATGGAAGAATTTAGTGTGTATAAAATATTCGAAAATGAATATACTATTCCAATTTATCAAAGGGCCTATGCCTGGACAGAAAATGAAATCAATACGCTGATTGATGATGTATATGACTACCATATTCGTGGTGGAGAGCAAAAATATTATATTGGTTCCTTGGTTGTTCACTCTGATAATAATGGAATAATCAGTGTGATTGATGGGCAGCAGAGACTTACAACTCTTTGCTTGTTGATTTGTTACTTAAAAAATGAATCACCACACTCTAAATTAGCTGAAAAAATAGATGTTAAGTTAAATTTTGAAAGTAGAAAACGATCTACAGAGATTTTAAGTATATTAAAGAATAAAGATGACTTTGAAAAAATATTAGATCTAGACAATGAATTGGTTGATGCTTATAGGATAATAAGGAAGAAATTTCAAGAAAAAAAGGGCACAGATTCGTCAAATAAGTTTGATGAAGAGTATTTTAATTACCTGCTTAAAAAAGTTATATTAATAAAAAATGAGCTACCTAAAGATACTGATTTAAACCATTACTTTGAAATAATGAACGACCGTGGTGAGCAACTTGAAAAGCATGAGATTGTAAAAGCATACTTACTGGGACTACTAGCTGAAGAGGAAGCAAAAAAAAGATCTGTTGTATCTGAGATTTGGAATGCCTGCCAAAGGATGGATAAATATGTCCAATTAGGATTTGATCCAGATATTCGTGGTGAATTATTTTCTGGATCTTGGGATGTGTTTTCTCCGACAAATTTCGAGGAAGTCTCAGAGGCATTTAATGATGACAATAGCCAATCAGTTTCTAAATCAATTTCTCTAGATGCTATCCTAGAAATGACCCCAAACCCAGACAAGGCTGATGAAACAGATGATACAGGTAGGTATCATTCCATCATTAATTTCCCTAATTTTATTCTCCAGGTTTTGAAGCTATATAAAGACAAGGAGCCCTTTGATTGGAATTACGAATCAAGAGGTATTTCCTTAGATGATAAGCGCTTGGTTGAGCAATTTAAGGATTCTATTAAATCAGATAAAGATGTTTATGAATTTACGTATTTGTTACTAAAAACTCGTTTTTTATTTGATAATTATGTGATTAAGACAGATAGCATAAATGATAATTCATTAGATGACTCTAATTGGAGTTTGCATAAACCATATATGCTTAAGAGTGGAAATAATAGGAAACTTTCACCTCGTAATACATTTTCTGACAATGATAATACTCAGGATATAGTGGTCAAGATTGAGTCAATGTTTCAGGTAACTGATCCACGTCAAATTTATAAGAGTTTCTTGTTTGGATTATTGCAAATACTTAGTGACGATGCTATATTGAAAGACGAAGACTTGCTTATCAAAAAGCTAATAGGTTTTGCAAATCAACGATTCATATCACTAACTAGGGACAAATCAGTATTTGACAGAGGGGTAAATACACCTAACTACGTCTTCAACTTTCTAGATTTTGTTTTATGGTATAATGAAACTCATGGAACGGGATGTGGAGTTAATGCTTCAAATTTTGATTTTAAATACCGAAATTCTGTTGAGCATTTTTACCCTCAGAATCCTAATGAGAGTGAAGGACATAAGAGATTAAATCCAGACATACTGAATAATTTTGGTAATCTATGCATCATGTCACGCAGTCATAATTCCTTACGTTCAAACTTAACACCGAATTCAAAAATTGGAGAGTTTGGGTCTACAGACCAAAGCTTGAAATTTGAGTTAATGCAACAGATGACTATTGATAAGAATGGTTGGGGTACTGTACAGATAAAGGAACATGGGGAAAAAATGAAAGAAATTTTGACTGATTTTATAAAGAGTATCGAAGCTAGTTTAGAAATATAAATTTAAAGTTTTTTTAGTTTGTATTGAGTGCAAATCTACTAGACACACAGATATTTTAGACACACAGATATTTAAAAATTTGAAAGAGGGTGCTACAGTGAAGCACAGAAATATCAGAAGAGAATGTGAAGACCTATGGGCAAAAAACAAATATTATGTCCTAAGCAAATCGCATAAAGTATACCTAGAGATAAGAGAATACTTGAAAGAAAAAGAAGTAGATATTACGCATCTAAACCAAAAAATAGAAAAAGTAAGGAAGATGGAAGAAAGTAAAAAAGACTTTAGCAATGCAGTCCTCCACGTGTGGGGATACTTCAAAAAAGAGGCAAGTGAAATTGAAAAAATAGAATTTTTTAAAAGACTGAAAGAATATATGGACGGTAAAAATGAGCAAAAATATGTAATTGAATACATTAATGTATTGCTAAATAAATACCCTAATAAATATTTACAAGAGTCAACCTTACTAAGAGGAGGAGAGTATCAATGAGTTACACAACCATATAAAATAGGATATCATAAAAAGACACTGAGAGTCTTCAAATAGACTTCTAGTGTCTTAATTATTTGTTAAAGAAAAGTAAATAGTGCTTATTTTGACAATATTTCATGCTATAATCTAATCAAGAAACAAGCTTTAAAACCTACAATACTTATTAATAAGAAGAAACTAAAACTATGAAAACAAAACTAATAAAAATAACAGCCCTAATCCTACTAGTAGCCACAAGCATCCTCCTAGGAGCCTGTGCCAACACAAAAGAGGACCAGGCAAAGATAATCAGCTACCTAGACAGGAGGTTTGGCAAGGGCACATATACCATCAAACAGGAAAAATACCATCCCCGCTGGTTTGTGACACTAAACCAGTATCCGGATATTAGTGTTTACTACACGGTTTCCCACGACCCCCTATCCATGAGCTCACCATACATATCAACCAACTTTGATGATGTATTTGGTCAGATGGTGGTTAAGGACTTCAAGAAAACTACTAAGTTGGGCAAGGACGACATCCGCTATGACACTGATGTGGATTATGTATATTATGCAAGGTTGAATTCTATTGAAGATCTCAAGGCTTCTTATGATAGGCTGATGGCCTTTGTTGACTTTATGCGTGACAAATACCCAATAATCCTTGAGGAAAGGTACCTGCATATAGATATGAGTATGAATGGCTTAGTTCTTAAGGGATTGACTGATGATGAAAAGTATGTAAGAGAGACTATTGTAAATGTAGAAAAGGGTCAGTTAAATATTAAGTCCTATGAGGACCTCTACAACGAATTAAAGCCAAAGTTAAAGACTCATAAGGATAAGCCAGATGGATTGACTATCCATGCTGATATTGGCAGGATCTTTATCTTGGGCAGTGATACATTTGAGGACTTCCTCTACAAGAGTCTTGACCTAGAGGGTGTAAAGGTTGAAGATTTAAAGGACCTTGTACTTCAGCCAGGTGAGACCAGTCCTATCTACGCCTTTAGGAGTCCTGATCAACACGATACAACACGTATATTTATAGAGGCAAAGAATTTGACAGATTCGCCTTGTAAATTATTTGATGCTACCCTAGTCAATGTTACTGTAGATGGTGGAGGGAAGATTTTTATTGATCCAAAGTGGGTTAAGCTTGGTTATGACGATATAAAGGATTGGAAGGACCCCTATGACCAGCTAAAAATTTCTCCACCTAGAACTGAGGCGGAAAAGGCAGAGGGGGTAAGCTATAAAAATACCAAGATACTTTTTGTAGAGAAGATGTATTCTAAGGCAATTTCAAAGGTTGTATTTAGATATGAAAGATAGTTATGTGTAATGTGAATTACAGGAGGTTTGTATGAAAAAGCTTTATAGAGTGTTAATGATTGTTTTACCTATATTTGTTGGAAGTGCTTCACTGGTAAACCTAATATTCTACCTTTCAAACCAGAAAACTTTTATGAGTCTTATCTTGAGCATCATATTTTTCTTGTTGGCCTATGCAGTAGGTATAAAGAATATATTAGACATATTAAAGGAAATGGACTAAGGCGACAATATATTTTTATCTACAATATATAATTCAATGAATAATTCATGCAGAAGTAGACCTATAAATTTATATAAAATGAATAATTCATGCGGAAGTAGACCTTATAAATTTATGTAAATAGAATTTTTACTATGTTTAAATTATGAAAAGTATTATATAATGGTAATACTATATGTGCTAATAATTAGCGATAAGACTTGAACTAAACGATTATATACTAGGTATAATCTGTTGGCCAATAAGCCCCAGGCTTGTCTTGGCTATCATACAATCAGCAGCTTGTCTGCTTATGTATTTATAAGAGTATCTTATAGAGTATTAGAAAGAAGGTAGTAGTATGAATCAAAAGGTATTTAAAATTTTAGGATGGGTAGCGACTTGTACAGCAATGCTTATGTACATTTCATATTTCCCACAGATTATGAACAACTTAGCGGGCAATAAGAGTGGTTTCTTACAGCCAATGGTAGCAGCCATAAACTGTACTCTATGGGTATGCTATGGTGTCTTCCAGGAAAAGAAGGACTGGCCTATAATAGTAGCCAATGTACCTGGAATTATATTTGGAACTCTAGCAGCAATTACTGCCCTATAGGAACTTTAGAGGTAAGGTGGAAAAATGAGGATACTAAATATAGACAAATAACTTGTATAAAAACTAAAAATTTAACTATATAACTTACTTTTAAAATATAAGATTTAAAAAATAAAAATTCTAAAAACAGCTATAAAAGGTGATAAGGGAGACTTTATCACCTTTTTGCTGTAAAAAAGATCTTGAAATGCTATAATAGTATCAAGCATAAGGCAATATTGATTTCATGATGAGGAGACTGGAATATGAGTGCAAGACAAGCTATTTTAGGACTAATTGCCCTGCTAGGGCTTGGATTTTTGACAATTGTATTTTCTATGTATAAGTTTATGAAGAACAGAGGCATAGCGGGTAAAAGCTTGATGGAGTCACCTGTAAACGACCAGGCGGACGATTCAAAAATGGGGTTGGGAGAACTTTTTATCTACATATCATTTATAGCTATACCTCTTATATACGTAATCCAGATGACAAATGAGGGGAGTGCTGGCTCTCCAATTTTGGCCAAGTTTATTATTTTGCCACCAGTGATGGCCCTTTTTAATGCCAGAAAGCGTACTGGAAAAAGTATATTTTTGTGCATGGTTGCCGCAATTTTCTTCTTTTTTATGCTAATGGTCTATGCAATAATTGGTCTTCCAGTCAAGGAACCAGTTTTGACCATTGATAATACTGAAATAAGGCTAGCCCACACAAGTCTAAATGATATAAAAGACCAGGGCTTTGATATATATGTCAAGCAGAGGGAGTCCACAACTAGTGACTGCGACAAGCTCCTGACTTCAGGCGACTACAAGAGGTACCCACTAGATAGGAGTATTTATGTAGACAAGGGCTTTAAAATCTACAATGATGTGGTCTACAAGGCTCCCTACCTACTAGTCAAGGATGGACTGGTAATGGGAAATATTGGCTTCTATGGGGATATGAATAAGAATGTGGTATTAGAGGATTGTAAAATAGTATATTTTAGGCTCGACGAAGATTGCCTTGCATCTGTCAGGTCAAAGGATATAGATTATAAGCTCGATGGCATGGACCTAATGGAGACCCTGAAAGAGGATAGCTTGAAAGAGACCTTTGGTGACAAGCTATGGTTGGTGCCACCAAGTGGGACTAGGGATGTAAGCCAGTTACATTACGGAATCCAGTGGACTAGTATGAGTGACCACCTTTTCTGGAACCAATATTTTGCTTATATAGATTTTGACATGTCCAACAAGATGACTTCTTTTAACCTGTCAACCGAAATAGGCCGTGACAAGTATAGGTAATATGGCGAAAAATTCTATAAATAAGATCAACTTTGGGTAAGCAATATTAAAGTAGCTTTTTAATGATACTTGGAAGGATATCAGGAATTTAATAGTCATACCGTATAAAGGAGGGAATGAATGGACTTAGAAAAGAGATTTGAAAGAAACAGTTTAAAAAGGTTCCAAGTACTGAATGGAGCCCAGTTAAAATATATTGCGTTTATATCAATGCTTATAGACCATGCTAATAATGCCTTGATAACCCCCCTACTAGATGGGCAGGGCTTCTTGCTACACCTATCAAACCTATTTTCGATATTGGGTAGGATAGCCTTTCCTATATTTGTTTTCTTTATAGTAGAGGGCTTCTTTAAGACTAGGAGCAGGAAGAAATACCTGGCAACCCTATTAATATTTGGTGTAATTTCAGAGGTTCCCTTTGATATGTTCACGTCTAGAGTCTTCTTTGACCCATATTGGAATAATATGATGTTTACATTGGCTCTCAGCCTAGTTACTATTTGGGTGGTTGACATCCTGAAGGCCAGGATAAAGAATAGACCGCTCTGGTATCTTGTATCGATAATTATAGTGGCAATTTTTGCCTTTTTAGCTATGCAGCTAAGTCTTGACTATGACTACCATGCTGTAATTGTGGCCTACCTATTCTATGTATTCTATGACAAGCCAATCATAGGTGCAGGTCTGGGCTACCTATCGATTATAAAGGAGCTATATTCAATTTTAGGATTTGGTCTGACCCTTACATACAATGGTCAGAGGGGCAAGCAGTACAAGTGGTTCAACTACTTCTTCTACCCAGTCCATATCCTGATATTGGGGCTTTTACGCTTCTATTTTAATATTTAAGTTGATGAAAATTTAATGATTTTTTATATATAAACATCGGGGGTTGACTAAAAACTTGACCTTCGATGTTTTTTATTGACAAGTTACAGTAAAGGTGATAATCTCTTAAGTAGAATATTTTGGGGTTGATGTTACCCCGCGTGCTTTAATTGGGTCCTGTGAGGCCAAAAGGAGGAAAAATGTTGAAGAATAGACATTTGGTTAGACCAGAAGATTTTTCTGTAGCAGAGATAGACTCTGTATTAGATCTGGGCTTGCAGATCAGCGCAAACCCACATTCTTATTTCAATACATGTGAAGGTAAGATATTGGCTACCCTATTTTATGAGCCATCTACTAGGACTAGGCTGAGCTTTGAGGCTGCCATGAATAGGCTAGGTGGTAGGGTGATTGGATTTTCAGATCCAGGAGCCTCATCAGTATCAAAGGGAGAGAGCCTAGAGGATACCATCACAACAGTTTCGAATTACGTAGATATAATCGCTATGAGACATCTCCAGTCAGGAGCAGCCAGTCAGGCATCTAAGGTTTGTAGGCTACCCTTTATAAATGCTGGCGATGGTGGAAATCAGCATCCGACTCAGACATTAACAGACTTATTAACTATAAAGGCCAATAGGGGCAGTTTAGATAATTTAACTATAGGTATGTGTGGCGACCTTAAGTATGGGCGTACAGTTCATTCTTTGGCCAAGGCCATGTCCAGGTATACAGGCATTAGGTTTGTATTTATTTCACCTGATGAGTTAAAGATGCCTCAATCAGTAAAGGACAATATAGAAGGAACTGAATATATAGAGACAGACGACCTTGTGGCCGCTATGCCTAGTCTTGATATACTGTATATGACTAGGATACAAAGGGAGAGGTTTGAAGATAAGGCAGAATATGAAAGGCTAAAGGATAGCTATGTCTTGGATATGGAAAAGATGGGGTCTGCCAAGGAAGATATGATGGTCCTACACCCACTTCCAAGGGTAAATGAGATAGCTACTGAGGTTGATTCAGACCCAAGGGCCAAGTATTTTGAACAGGCCCAGTACGGAATGTACGTAAGGATGGCCTTGATTATGAAGATGTTAGGTTTATAGGTGGATGATATGGAATATAAGGTGATTGAAAATAGATATGTAGGCGAGGGTATGTACTACATAAAGATAGGGGGGAGCTTTGAAGCCAAGATGGGCCAGTTTTATATGCTAAGGGCCTGGGACAAGTTTCCACTCCTTTCTAGACCAATTAGTATATACCAGATAGACGATGAAGGTATCAGCTTTTTATACAAGCTAGTAGGTGAGGGTACTAAGATAATTTCAAACCTAAAACCAGGAGACCCAATCAAGTTAGAAGGTCCATATGGTAATGGTTTTGAAAAGGTAGAGGGAAAAGTAGCCCTAGTTGGTGGAGGAATAGGAATTGCTCCCCTTTATATGGTTGCTCAGAATATACCAAACTGCGATATTTACCTGGGTTTTAGGGACCAGGCAATTATGGTGGATGATTATAGGTCTGTCTGTAAGGAACTATACACTACAAGTGGAGACACGCTTGTAACAGATATTTTAAATGTTGAAGACTATGACTATATACTTACATGTGGACCAACTCCTATGATGAAAAAGCTAATGGAGATGGTAGAGGGAACTAAGACTAGGATCCAGGTATCTCTGGAAAACCATATGGCATGTGGTGTAGGTGCCTGTCTAGTATGTACCTGCAAGACTAAGTCGGGTAATAAGAAGACCTGTAAGGATGGACCAGTATTCTGGGGAGAGGATGTGATCTTATAATGGCAGATTTAAGAGTAAACTTGTGTGGATTTGAGCTTAAAAACCCAATTATAATGGCATCTGGAACCTTTGGATTTGGCAAGGAATACGGTGAAATATATGATGTCAGCATTTTGGGTGGCATTAGCTCAAAGGGACTAACCCTAGTGGCTAAGCCAGGTAATGAGGGCATGAGGGTCCATGAGACTCCATCTGGTATGATGAACAGTGTAGGTTTAGAAAATCCTGGTGTCCATGGCTTCATAGACAAGGAACTACCTGATTTTTCAAGGCTAGATACATGTAGGATAGTAAACCTTGGTGGTGGTTGTGAAGACGACTATGTTGAGGGGGCTAGACTACTTGATGACAAGGATTTTGATATTGTTGAGCTAAATATATCCTGCCCTAATGTAAAGCATGGTGGTATGGCCTTTGGTATCAAGTCAGAGGTTGCTAGAGAGGTGATTAGGAGCGTGAGGAAGGCTACCAAGAAGCCTCTTATAGTCAAGCTATCACCAAATGCAGAGGATATAGTGGAGATGGCCAAGGTTTGTCAAGAGGAGGGGGCCGATGGCATATCCCTTGTAAATACCTTCAAGGCCATGGCCATAGATATACATAAGAGAAGACCAGTCTTTAACAATGTGACAGCAGGCCTATCAGGACCAGCTATCAAGCCTATAGCCCTAAGGATGGTATACGAGGTTTGCCAGGCTGTGACTATACCGGTTGTTGGTATGGGTGGTATCATGACTGCTGAGGATGTCATAGAGTTTATAATGGCGGGTGCAACCTGTGTCCAGCTGGGAACTGTAAACTTTGCTAATCCTAGGATTGGCCAGGAGATAATAGATGACCTAAATAGGTTTATGGATGAAAATGGAATAAAGTCCCTAGATGAGATTAGGGGTATAATATAGGAAAAACATTTTATAAAATTATGGAGGTAAAGTTATGGCAAATGTTGATGTAATACAGGTATTAAAGGATTGTGATGCACTATTGGAAGGACACTTCCTACTATCTTCAGGCAAGCACTCAAACAGGTATGTACAGTGTGCCAAGGTGTTGAGGTTTCCAGACCAGGCTGAGAAGGTCCTAAGCGTAGTAGTAGACAAGATCAAGGACCTAGACATAGACCTAGTAGTTGGACCGGCTATGGGTGGTGTAGTAGTATCATATGAGCTAGGAAGACAGCTAGGCAAGGAAGCCATCTTTACAGAAAGAAAGAACAATATCATGGAGTTAAGAAGAGGCTTTGAGGTAAAGCCTGGCGATAGGATAATAATAGCTGAAGACGTTGTTACTACAGGAAAGTCAACTAAGGAAACTAAGAAGGTTCTAGAGGAGTTAGGTGGCCAGGTAATAGGTGTAGCTTGTATAGCCAACAGGACTAAGGACGATATAGGTATGCCAATCTACAGTGCTATAGACCTAGATATTCAGGTTTATGATGATGGTGCTTGTCCTCTATGTGATGCTGGCCAGATAGACCTAGTAAAGCCAGGTAGTAGAGAGTTCAAGAACGAGAAGTAGAAATACAGAGAAAAATAAATAATAAGTAGTAAAAGCAAATTAGACAGTATCTAGATAGGTTTGACCTCTGGCTACTGTCTTTTTTTATATTCCTTGTAAGAAAATAGAAATTATTTTCAAAAAAAGTATTGAAAAATATTAAAATGTGGTATAATAAAACAATCAAAGATAAATAATAGTAATAAATATATTTTGAGTAAGAGGAGAAGAAAAGTGGAAGAGAACAAGACTTTGTTGAAAATCAACAACCTATATACGAGTTTTCGTATTAAAGATGCATATTATCCTGCTGTGGACAATGTCACGCTTGAGCTTAACAAGAACGAAATACTTGCAATAGTTGGAGAATCAGGTTGTGGAAAAAGTACACTTGCGACGTCTGTTATAGGATTACATAATCCTATAAATACGAAGTCGGAAGGAGAAATCATCTACAAGGGAAGAAATTTACTCACTTTGACTGAAGCTGAGTATAATGAAGTAAGAGGAAATGACATAGGAATGATATTCCAGGATCCCCTTTCAGCATTAAATCCCCTGATGAGAGTAGAAGAGCAGATAGAAGAAGGATTAATCTATCACACTAAGCTGACAAAAGCTCAGAGAAAAGAACGTGTTCAGGAATTACTTGTACAGGTTGGAATACCTAAACCTGAAAGAGTGGCACGACAGTTTCCCCATGAGCTTTCAGGAGGAATGAGACAACGTGTAATG
>ERZ772906.407-NODE-407-length-25689-cov-31.372006_pt1 | contig 25689 bp, 19 predicted proteins | sample MGYA00511338_ERZ772906 | MGnify/ENA primary metagenome ERZ772906 (study PRJEB29015, sample SAMEA2738076) | human oral metagenome | biome: human oral; feature: human-associated habitat; material: saliva | place: China | collected 2212 ... | reverse complement strand
TTAGCTTTTGCCTTTGGGTCGTTTGGGTGTAAGTCTGGATGAAACTGCTTAGCTCGTTTTCTATAGGCTGCTCGTACATCCTTTTGAGGGATGTTGCGGTCAACACCAAGTATCTTATAATAATCTATAAATGCCATAATATCTCCTCTCTAATTAAAGTTTAATACCGTTCTTAAGGTAGCAAATATTGTGCCATTAGTCCATTCTGTCACGATAATCCTCGTAAGTATATTCGCGTAGCACTTCGAGTTCATTATCTGTATGGAGTAGGGCGATAGCGGGATGACTGATACCATTGAACATATTTGTCTTAACCGTAGTGTAGTGAAGCATATCTTCAAAGATAATGTTCTCGCCTACTTGCAGTGCATGATCAAATGTCCATGAACCCATCCAGTCGCCACTCAGGCAGCTGTTGGCTCCTAATCGGTAAGTATATTCGCCCTTTGCTGAACCATCTTCGTCAGCAAGTTTAGCATTACGGATGGTTGGATGGTAAGGCATTTCAAGACAGTCGGGCATGTGGCAAGTGAAACTTGCATTGAGGATAGCTGTTTTAATGCCATGATCTTCTACTATGTCTACTACTTGTACTACCAAAGGACCAGTCTGCCAAGCAAAGGCACTACCTGGCTCGAGGATAACCTTTAACCACGGATAGCGTTTGCGGAATCCTTGTAGGATACGTATCAGTCGTTGAACATCATAATCCTTGCGTGTCATGAGGTGACCACCACCAAAGTTAATCCACTTAAGTTGAGGGAACCACTTGGCAAACTTCTCCTCTATATGTATTAAGGTACGCTCAAAGACATCGCTGCCACTTTCGCAATGACAGTGAATATGGAAGCCATCCACATCCTCTGGCAATGTTTCTGGTAGCTTATTGGATGATATTCCGAAACGAGTACCAGGCGCACAAGGATTATAAATGAGCGTTTCCACCTCTGAATACTCAGGATTCACACGCAAGCCGAAGCTCAACTTCTCATTTTCAATTTTGGCACGTACGTGATAACGCTCGTACTGTGTCAATGAATTAAAGACAAGATGAGACGAACAGCGAGCTATGTCATCAATTTCGTAATCAGTATAGCCCGGTGAGAAGGTGTGTGTAGGCGCTCCAAATTCTTCAAAGCCCAGTCGAGCTTCAAAGAGAGAGGAAGCGGTTGTAGCTTTGATATACTCACGGAAAATAGGAAAGGTACGCCATAAAGCGTATGCCTTGAATGCAAGAATAATCTCAACATCAGCCTCTTTTGCCACGTGGGAAATGAGGTTTAGATTTTCTCTGAGCCTTGCTTCTTCCAGCACATACATTGGGCGGGAAAGTTCGGCGTATGTTAATGGATTTATTTTCATGGTGCAAATATAAGGAAAAATTTGCAGTTATGGGAAATAATCTCTACCTTTGCATTACAAATAAAGTAATGGAATGAAACTGGTCATCATGACTAAGTCCACATATTTTGTGGAAGAAGATAAAATTTTGAGTATGCTTTTCGAGGAAGGACTTGATAGTCTGCACATCTCGAAGGCAGATTCTTCCCCACTTTATTTGGAACGTCTTCTTTCACTTTTGCCTTCTGAATACCATCGTAAAATCATAGTACATCAGCATTTTAATATGAAGGACGAGTTTTCTCTGGGTGGAATTCATCTGGATAACTCAAGTGTTGCTGTGCCTCGTGGTTACCGTGGTTATTTGAGTAGAAGTTGCAATGACGTGATGCAACTAAAGGCTATGAAAAAGCAATCGGACTGTGTCTTTCTAAAGAATATCCACCAACCTCGCGAACAGTCGGAGCAAGAGGAGCGTGTACTTTCTGACTTAGAGTTAGATGAAGCTTATAGACAAGGTCTTCTTGGGCGTTATGTCTATGCAATGGGTGGTATTACGATAGATGATATACCAATTCTACGTGAACTTGACTTTGGTGGAGTAGTGGTTAGAAACGACCTTTGGGATAAGTTCTGTATTCATAGTGAACAGAATTTTAGTTCTATTATTAACCACTTCCGTAAGTTGCGTGCCCTCTGTTAATGGTGCAGAGACTTAAAATGATTTATACGTTATCAATATAAACAACTAAAAGAAATGAGTGAAAATAACTCTTTTTTGGTATTCTCTGGTACAAAAACGAGATACCTTGCTGAGAAAATCTGCGCCAGCCTTGGCTGTCCGCTTGGCAACTTGGTGATGACCCGCTTCTCTGATGGCGAATTTGTCGTTTCCTATGAGCAGAGTATTCGTGGTAAGGATGTCTTCCTTGTACAGAGCACTTTTCCAAGTTCTGACAACCTCATGGAACTTCTCCTGATGATTGATGCTGCTAAGCGTGCTTCTGCTCGTCAGATTATTGCCGTTATGCCTTACTTTGGTTGGGCACGTCAGGATCGTAAGGATAAACCACGTGTTAGCATTGGTGCAAAGTTAGTAGCTGACTTGTTGAGTGTTGCTGGAATCGACCGTCTGATGACAATGGACTTGCACGCTGACCAGATTCAGGGCTTCTTCAATGTTCCTGTTGACCATCTCTATGCAAGTGGTGTTCTTCTGCCTTACGTTCAGAGCCTTCACTTGAAGGATGTAGTTATTGCAAGTCCTGACGTAGGTGGTTCTAAGCGTGCTAACACTTACGCTAAGTATCTTGGTTGTCCACTTGTACTCTGTAACAAGACTCGTGCACGTGCCAATGTCGTTGATACTATTCAGATTATTGGTGATGTGAAGGATAAGAACGTTATCATCGTTGATGATATGGTTGATACAGCTGGAACTATCACTAAGGCTGCTGATGTTATGAAGGAAGCTGGTGCTATGAGTGTTCGAGCAATTGCTTCTCATTGTGTGATGAGTGGCCCTGCTACTGAGCGTGTAGAGGCTTCTGCATTGGAGGAGATGGTCTTCACAGACTCTATTCCATACACAGATCGTTGCTCAAAGGTAAAGCAGATTTCTGTTGCTGATATGTTTGCTGCAACTATTCAGCGCGTATTGAACAACGAGAGTATATCAAGTCAGTACCTTATATAATAAGGAATAACGTCGAATAACTTCTTTTTAAAAAAGGAAATAGTATAATGTTGGGGCGCACAAGATGTGTGTTCCAACATTTTTATTTGTTCTAATCCTATGGAAATACGTCTTTTATCTTATGATATTAGCTTGCTATTATATTCCTACTTACACGACCTTTCTCTTGACATTTTGCTTAATATCGCCCTTGATGTATATCAATAAACGTTGTTTTGGATAAAAATAATTGTGAAAATGTTTGGCTGTGTACGCAAACAGTCGTACCTTTGCATCGTCAAAAGACAAATATAGATTGTTTAGGTTAGTAGTAATAGATTTAGGTTTTTAGTTATTATTTAAAGGTAGAACAAAAGAGATTGTTCAGGTTAAAGTTTAATAGGTTTAGTTAAGGTAATAAGAAGATTGATTAAAGGATAACAATGATGCAAGATGATTGGGGAACGCCGTGAGGCGCGAACCAAAAATCAAGCTCAAGTATTTCACAGAGATGTGGATATTAAAGGGCACAGCAAATTAGTTGCTGTGCTCTTTAATTTTTTAGTAATGCTTTCTTTGGCGGTTTTATTCAAACATTCAGTCTATGTGTGTCTAATGTGTTGTCTTTATAAAGCCTACCAGTAAAGATATATACTTAGTGTTTTACTATATGCAGTAATGGTAACATAGAGTCAATCTGTTTATCTTTGCTCAGTGTGCTGATGATGAACACATGTTGTGCGGAGGCTTAGCACATGTTGTGCGGATGGTAAACACCATTGGTGTTGAATATCCTTTGCTTAGTAAAATATTGTCAAAGTAGTTGCTATTTATTGTTGTAAAAGCGTTATATAAGGCAAAGTATATAAATGTTTGATATTGAACGTGTTTATACAACGACATAGGATATAATTCAGTATCTTCTTTTTTTTAGTGATGCATTTCGATTTTTAAATTATAAAAATAGAACTTTGTTCTTTCGTTTTAAGTTTCTTAATTGCTTTTTCTACTCAGTTATCCCTTTGTTTTTTCTGTAGTTTCCGTTTCTTCTGTCTAAAAGTAAATATTTACAAATGTAATTTTAAGAACATGGCTTAAAAATGTTTTATAAATTTGTTGTTCTCACTTGAAATCGGTATCTTTGCATATAGCTTATTTTAATTTAATAAACTAAAAACGATAAACGTGAAACATAAATATATCATCATATTGTTACTTTTCATTCCTTCGTATCTCTTTGCACAAAACATAGAGGTGGGTACTTGTACAACTAAGGATGGAGGAATTTATCGTGGACAGATGTTTCGTGGTAAACCTAATGGTAAGGGAAAGGCTACTTATAAGAAAGGCAATGTTTATGAGGGTGAATTCATTAAGGGGTTGCGCCATGGAGAGGGTACTTATAAGTTTGCAGATGGTGAGAAATATGTAGGTCAGTGGTTCCAAGATCAGCAGCACGGGCAAGGTGTTTACTACTTTGCCAATGGTAATCGCTATGACGGCTTGTGGTATAAGGATTATCAGCAGGGGCAGGGCACAATGTATTATTACAATGGTGATAAATATATTGGAAACTGGGATCATGACAAGCGTAGTGGTGAGGGTAAATATATCTTTGCTAATGGAGCGTTTTATGAAGGTTCATGGAAGAATGATATGAAGAATGGTCATGGAAGTTTCAAATGGCCAGACCACTCATCGTTTACAGGAAATTGGGTGAATAACCTAAAGGAAGGAAGAGGAATCTATATTTATGCAGATGGTGATGAGTATAATGGAGAGTGGAAGAATGATCTGCAGAATGGTAAAGGCATCTATAAATTCAAAGATGGAGAAGTCTATGAGGGTGAATATTTAGATGGTGAACGCACAGGGCAAGGCATCTTCCGTTATAAGAATGGCGACCAATATTCTGGTCATTTCCTTAAAGGACTTAAGTCTGGCTATGGTACAATGTCATGGAAGAATGGCGATATCTATGTAGGTTACTGGGAGAAAGATATGCAGAACGGACAGGGTAAACTGACCAAGAAGAATAAGGATGTGTATGAAGGGCAGTTCCGAAATGGTTTATTAGAAGGGCTAATCATCATACACTATGCTGATGGCAGTAAGTTTCGTGGCAGCTACCACAATGGCAAACGAAATGGAACAGCTGTTGAGGAGTCTGCAGATGGTGTACGTTTTGAAGGTAACTATCGTGATGACCGCCGTGATGGAAAGTTCATTGAGCGTGATAAGAATGGTAAAGTAACTGCCAGCGGTTATTATGAAAGAGGAAAACGCTATACGAATTAGCCTTTACAAAATATAACAAATAACATAAAGCTTATCTACCATGGTTACAAAGAAGACCACAACAAAGAAGGCTCCAGTCAAGAAGACTTCTGTCAGAACGGCAAAAACGAAGGGAGCGTCTCATATAGGACTCGTAAAGAATGATGCCTATTTGGCGCCTTATGAGGATGCAATCCGTGGACGTCACGAGCATGCTCTTTGGAAGATGAATCAGCTCACGCAGAATGGTAAGTTGACACTTTCAGATTTTGCAAACGGCCATAACTACTATGGTTTGCATCAGACGGCTGACGGATGGGTATTTCGTGAATGGGCTCCTAACGCTACTGAGATTTATCTTGTTGGTGATTTCAATGGTTGGAATGAGCAAGAAGCCTATCAATGTCACAGGATTGAAGGTACTGGTAACTGGGAACTTACGCTCCCACATGATGCTATGCAGCATGGTCAGTACTACAAGATGCGTGTACATTGGGAAGGTGGAGAAGGTGAGCGCATCCCTGCTTGGGTACAACGTGTGGTTCAAGATGAGGACAGCAAAATCTTTTCTGCACAGGTGTGGGCACCTACAACGCCATACGTATGGAAGAAAAAGACCTTCAAGCCACAAACTTCTCCACTCTTGATTTACGAATGCCACATTGGTATGGCGCAAGATGAAGAGAAGGTTGGAACCTATAATGAGTTTCGTGAGAAGGTCTTACCACGTATTATTAAGGATGGATACAATGCCATTCAGATTATGGCAATTCAGGAACATCCTTATTATGGTAGCTTTGGTTATCATGTTAGTTCTTTCTTTGCAGCAAGTTCACGTTTTGGAACTCCTGAAGAGTTGAAGGCACTCATTGATGAAGCGCATAAGAATGGCATTGCTGTAATCATGGATATCGTTCATTCTCATGCTGTTAAGAATGAAGTGGAAGGCTTGGGCAACTTAGCTGGCGACCCTAATCAATACTTCTATCCGGGTGACCGTCATGAGCATCCAGCATGGGATTCGCTATGTTTTGACTATGGTAAAGACGAGGTGCTTCACTTCCTTTTGTCTAACTGTAAATATTGGTTAGAGGAATATCACTTTGATGGTTTCCGCTTTGATGGTGTTACATCAATGCTTTATTATAGTCATGGATTAGGCGAAGCATTCTGCAACTATGCTGACTATTTCAATGGACATCAGGATGATAACGCTATTTGTTATCTGACACTTGCCAACTGTCTTATCCATGAGGTAAACAAGAATGCAGTCACGATTGCAGAGGAAGTGTCGGGTATGCCAGGTTTAGCAGCTAAGTTTAAGGATGGCGGTTACGGCTTTGATTATCGTATGGCGATGAACATTCCAGACTATTGGATTAAGACTATAAAGGAGTTGCCAGACGAGGCTTGGAAACCATCATCTATCTTCTGGGAGATAAAGAATCGTCGTTCTGATGAGAAGACTATTTCTTATTGCGAATCACACGACCAAGCTTTGGTGGGCGATAAGACTATTATCTTCCGATTAGTAGATGCAGATATGTATTGGCATTTCCGTAAGGGAGACGAAACAGAGATGACTCATCGTGGCATTGCACTACATAAGATGATTCGTCTTGCTACTATTGCTGCTATTAATGGTGGCTATCTGAATTTTATGGGTAATGAGTTTGGTCATCCTGAGTGGATTGATTTCCCGCGTGAAGGAAACGGATGGAGTCATAAGTATGCGCGTAGACAATGGAATTTGGTTGACAATGAGGAGCTATGTTATCACTTGCTTGGCGACTTCGACCGCAAGATGTTGGAGGTAATTACAAGTGAGAAGAAGTTCAATGAGACTCCTATCCAAGAGATTTGGCACAATGATGGAGACCAGATATTGGCGTTTAGTAGGGGAGAGCTAATCTTTGTATTCAACTTCTCGCCAACACGTTCTTACTCTGATTATGGCTTCTTAGTACCAGAAGGTTCTTATAATGTAGTATTAAACACTGATGCTAAAGAGTATGGTGGCTTTGGCTTTGCTGATGACACAGTAGAGCATTTCACTAATGCTGACCCTCTTTATGAGAAAGATCATAAAGGCTGGCTTAAGCTCTATATACCAGCTCGTAGTGCTGTAGTATTGAGAAAGAAGTAAATTCAATGATGGAAAGTAAGTTTATGCGTGTTATCTGCACGGTGCTATTCTGTTTATTCACATTCTGCTATCTGTATTTCTTTCAGGCAGATGTGATGACTGTAGTGCAGCATTTGGCTTCAGGGAAGCAAACCTTCTATGACCCATTGTTAGGTGCAGTGTTGATAACGCTTACTTTAAAGTTACTTCAAGTAGGTGTAAGCTCATTGTTTAAGTTAAATAAGCGTGGCTTTGGCTTGACTTACTTTCCATCTTTTCTTGTTCTGACAATCATCTCAGACTTGCGTCCAACAGCTGATAGCGTAACGTTTGGCAATTGGTTATGGATAGCTCCATTGCTCTTATTGGTTTATGCTTTTGTAATGCTTGCTGTCAAACGCTTTGAACCTTATGAGCCAGAATTGCGTAGTTATGGTCCATTTTCTCAAATGATTTGGATAAACCTATTGCTTTTTCTTGGCTTCTTCTTATTTACTGGACTTTTCAGTAATAGTGATCGGTATTTCCATCAGCGAGCTAAAGTTGAGGCTTTGATAGATAAGAAGGATTATGCGGGTGCGCTTAAAGTTGTGCGTACGATGCCACATACGGATTCTGTAACATCTATGCTAACCATTTATGCTGTTGCGCGTAGAGGTCATTTAGCAGATAGTCTTTTCCATTACCCTTTGGTAGGAGGTTCACGAACTTTACGTCCTGGAAAGGTACATTCGTGGTTACAGCCTGATAGCGTGCTCTATAAGGTTACTCGTAATTCGGCTAACTACCAGCTGACAGGATTCTTATTAGACCGTAATCTCTATGATTTTGCTCGCTATCTTCCGCAGTATTATCCGTCAGATAGCCTTCGTCCACGTTACTATAAAGAAGCTCTCAAGATACTCTCGCTTAAGAAACGAGGATTAAGACTTATTGCACCTTATAAAAAAGGTAGCTATGCTGCCTATTACTATGCAAAGTAATTAACTTCTTTATATAAGGATTTCTGTTTCGAAATATCTTTACGAATACTTTGATAATATTCGTATAAAAGCCAAACAAAGCGTGGCTTTTTTGATATTTGTAACTATCAGCTTTTCAATGTATTATAAGGTTGTATAGGAAAAGATGCTTAACTGGATTTCAAAAGGGCGTTAGTTAGACCTCAAAAGGGCATCTTTTGCAAGCCTATTGGGCGTCTTTTTGAAGCTGATTCAGCATCAATTAAAATCCTTACTATGAAAATGTATTACAAAACAGAATGTAAAAGTTTTACTTCTTTTGCTTAGAACTGTTTATCCCAAATTGGTCATTAAAAACTTATTCTCTATATATTCTAATGACCGATTTGGACTTAAAAATATTCTACTCAATTGGTGTAATTAAATCAATTTTAGTTTTTTGTTTAACAATATTAGAGAAGCGTAAAAGAACATCATCAGTTGTTTTTTGATTTATGATATCCTCTATCTTAAATCGAAAAACAAGGAAAGTAGATTTTTTGACCACATTATAATCAACCAAATCTTCGGTTGATTGTACCCATTTTTCCATGTTTTTTTTATCAACATCCCATGTTGGTTCAATATTATTGATTTTACTTTCAGAACATTTTAAAATAAAAAAACCATAACTATTACTATTTTCAACATCTGCATATTTGTGAATGGCAGTCCATGAACGTTTATTATCTAATGACTCATAATAGCCTGTATCTGTCATCTGTACAAATGATAAGCAGAAAGACATTGTTTTTCTGTTAGTCCATCCTAAATAATATTCCATAAGATTTGTGTAAATATAGTCCCAAGGCCACATGTTAGTCCAAACTTTTAGATTAGCTTTTGGATAGTCATTTGTGTGAGCTTTTGTTTTTGAAAAAGCATCAGAGTCATGTTTGCGAGCTGCTATCTGATTTTCGTCTAGTCTGAATTTCATTTTAAAATATGATATGAATTCCAGTATTCTCTTTTGGTATTCATAAGATAATCTATTTGCAGTTCGAATAGCTGCAAGTAATTCTTTTCCGGTTATTTTATCCTCCATAGTCTTCTTATTTCTTTTATATAATTATTATCGATTGCTGTGAGGTGGGTTGGGATACTTTCCATCCATAGTGTTACTCTTTCACCATAAATGGAAAATGCTTGTTCTACCCTATGAAGTATTCTCAATGTCTGTCCATCGAATTTATATGGCTCTGAATTAAGAAAATCAATTTGCTCATGTATAACTTCTAAAAGTCTTTTCCAACTACAGTTGTATATATAATACCCTTGTGCTTTTCCTTTTGTAAGAGTATTTGTTTCTAATGATTTATTACCTCCTAATGCTATATATACTAAAGGCTTGGAAGATTTTATATTTGTTTGATAAGCGCATATTTGATTTATCCATTGATTTTCATATTGTAAATTTCCATCAAGTTTTACTTCTATGATAGTATTGAAATTTTCAAATTCAATGTATACATCAGGTTCTACTAATTTGCTGTTTGTAATATCAGTGTCTTTTTCATTATTGTACCAATGGGGCCAAAATTCAATATTTAAAAGATCACCAGATGATACTGGTAAATTTTTCGGTTCAGATAGACTATTCTTTAAGAGTTTCCAAAACAATTCTGCAGGAAGAAGACTCATCAATCCTAAAATGCTAGATGTTTTTGTATCTTCATTTAGACGTATTTCTGTTTTTTTCTTTAGTACTGCATTAATCATAGTTCCTCTTGATTATTTTATTTGTATAGAACATATTTTGTTTTCTCTTATGATATAATTCTTGTCATGTAATCTTTTATAAGAAGTAATTTTCTAACTCCTTTATCGATGTTTCTGTTATATTATCAATGTTCTTGATAATCTCACCTTTCTCCATCAATACAATTCTGTCACTGATGTCTGTTGTATGGTGTAGATTATGACTTGATATGAGAATAGAAGACTGATATTGCTTTTTATATTCTATCAAAAGCTTCTTCAGGTGATTTTGACTACTTGGGTCAAGGAAGTTAAAAGGCTCGTCAAGGATAACGAACTTTGGACAAGAGAGTAGGGCAGCAACTATGCCAACCTTCTGTTTGTTTCCTGCAGATAGTTCACGGATATATACTTTTCTGCCAAGCACCTCATCACTAAGGAAAGTCTGTAAGCGGTTAAGCCTTTCTTCCACCTCTTGTTCTTCAATGTTATTGACTTTTGCAATAAAGGTAAAGAACTCTTTTGGTGTAAGGAACTCTATTAAAAAGTTCTCGTCAAGATAAGCTGATATATAACTTTTCCATGATTCCTCAAGATTAGAAACCACAGACTCACTGGTTTTACAACTCTCTTTGTCAATATTGCTCTTTTCTTCAGTAAGACAGAAGTTTACGATACCACTATCAGCCTTAATGAGGTTGAGGATTAGTCGGAAAAGAGTTGTTTTGCCTGCACCATTATTACCAACAAGACCAATAATCTCGTTGGACGGGAAACAAAATTCGGGGATAGACACAGCTGTCTTATCCCCGAATGTTTTTATAAGTTTATTAACGGATATTGCTACCATGGCAATTCTTAAACTTCTTACCACTACCACATGGACATGGGTCATTTGGACGTGGCATCTTATCTGCACGATATGGAGTGTGGTTTACCTCCTGTGCTCCTTCTCGGGTGTCATGGTGTGCTGCAGCAACCTGATCAGGATCATTCAATTCAACCTTCTCCTCTCTGTACTGCTGGCTATGCTCCTCTGGTGCAGCCTCCTGAATGTCCTCAGCTGGCTGCATCTCTGGAATCTGACCACGCATGAGTACGCTTGCAGTACGATTGTTCATGTCGTCAATCATGTTGTCCCACAACTTCACACTCTCCAACTTGAAGATGAGCAATGGGTCTTTCTGCTCGTAAGAAGCATTCTGTACAGAGTGACGGAGGTCGTCTAACTGGCGGAGGTTCTCTTTCCAATCATCATCAATGATGTGGAGGAGAATAACCTTCTCGAACTGCTTAACAACAGACTTAGCCTCGCTCTCGTAAGCTTCCTTCAAGTCGCATGGAATGTTGTAAACGCGCTTACCATCTGTGATTGGAACCATGATACGCTCATACATTGCGCCTTGATTCTCATATACCTGCTTGATGATAGGCCATGCAACAGACTTAATACGCTCAGTCTTGCGTGAGAAAGCCTCCATTGCAGCCTGGAAACTGCGCTCAGAAAGTTCAGAAGTGTTACCACCATTGAACTCTTCTTCAGTGAATGGACATTCCATTGCAAGAATCTTCAAGAATTGTTCCTTGCAGCCTTCATAGTCATTGTTCTCAATGATATTTACACAACGGTCCCAAATAATGTTAGAGATATCCATACCGATACGCTCACCCATCAAAGCATGACGACGCTTTTCATAGATAACCGTACGCTGTTTATTCATTACGTCATCATATTCCAACAGACGCTTACGGATACCGAAGTTGTTTTCCTCAACCTTCTTCTGTGCGCGCTCAATACTATTTGAAATCATTGAACTCTCAATACGCTCACCATCTTCAAAGCCGAGTCTATCCATTACCTTAGCAATACGCTCAGAACCGAAGAGACGCATCAACTTATCTTCAAGTGATACATAGAATACTGATGAACCTGGATCACCCTGACGTCCAGCACGACCACGGAGCTGACGGTCTACACGGCGGCTCTCATGACGCTCTGTACCGATGATTGCCAAACCACCAGCATCCTTCACTTCCTGAGAAAGCTTGATGTCGGTACCACGACCCGCCATATTGGTAGCGATTGTTACGGCACCAAGACCATCTACAGAACGACCTGCCTCGGCAACAATCTGAGCCTCCTTTAAGTGCTGCTTAGCATTCAAAACCTGGTGTGGAATCTTACGCATGTTAAGCATCTTACTCAAAAGCTCACTGATTTCGACAGATGTTGTACCAACAAGACAAGGACGACCTTGATTTCTCATTGCCTCGACCTCGTCGATAACAGCTGCATACTTCTCACGTGCTGTTTTATAAACGCGGTCTTCCATATCCTTACGTTGGATTGGACGGTTGGTTGGAATCTCAACAACATCGAGTTTATAGATATCCCAGAACTCACCCGCCTCAGTAGAAGCTGTACCCGTCATACCTGCAAGTTTGTGATACATACGGAAGTAGTTCTGTAATGTAATGGTTGCGAATGTCTGTGTAGCAGCCTCTACCTTTACGTGCTCCTTTGCCTCAACAGCCTGGTGCAAGCCATCGCTCCAGCGACGACCTTCCATGATACGACCGGTTTGTTCGTCGACAATCTTAACCTCACCATCCAAGACAACATACTCATCATCCTTATTGAACATTGTGTATGCCTTCAAGAGCTGCTGCAACGTGTGTACACGTTCACTCTGAACTCCATAGTGAGCCATCAACGCATCTTTCTTGTCGATATATGTCTGCTCATCAATAACCTTATCATCCTTCTGCTTCTCAAGCGCAGAAAGCTCTGTAGTAATATCAGGTAATACGAACAACTGGTCATCCTTTACCTGTGCTGCCAACCATGCTGTACCCTTATCTGTAAGGTCACATGAGTTCAACTTCTCGTCTGTCACGAAGTAGAGAGGTTCGATGGCCTTTGGCATTTCACGGTTGTTATTAGCCATGTAATACTCCTCTGTCTTCAACATACCAGCCTTGATACCTTCCTCAGAGAGGTATTTAATGAGGGCTTTGTTCTTAGGCAGTGCCTTAAATGAACGATAGAGGGCAAGGAATCCTTCCTCCTGAAGCTTCTGGAAAACCTCTTTATTATTTGTATTCTTCTGTGCCTCAGCCAACTTGTGGCGAGCTTCTGAAAGAAGTTCTGTAGCCTGCTTGCGTTGAACCTCATAAAGGCTCTGTACCAATGGCTGGAATTCTTCAAACATCTGTACGTCACCCTTTGGTACAGGACCACTAATAATAAGAGGTGTACGAGCATCGTCAATTAACACAGAGTCAACCTCATCGACAATAGCATAGTTGTGTTGACGTTGTACGAGGTCGGCTGGTGATACAGCCATATTGTCTCGCAGATAGTCGAAACCAAACTCATTGTTGGTACCGAAGGTAATATCTGCTTGATAAGCCTTACGACGTGAAGGAGAGTTAGGTTGGTGCTTGTCAATACAATCAACTGAAAGACCGTTGAACATATAGAGAGGCCCCATCCACTCAGAGTCACGCTTTGCAAGATAATCATTGACAGTTACGACGTGAACACCATTACCAGTGAGGGCATTAAGGAATACTGGAAGGGTAGCAACAAGGGTTTTACCTTCACCAGTAGCCATCTCGGCAATCTTACCTTGATGAAGAACTGTACCACCGAATACCTGTACATCATAGTGAACCATTTCCCATTTAAGGTCGTTGCCACCTGCTGTCCAGTGGTTGTGGTAGATAGCCTTGTCGCCATCAATGGTAATAAAGTCCTTTGAAGGATCTGCAGCTAACTCACGATCGAAGTCGGTTGCTGTTACGATTGTTTCCTCATTCTCAGAGAAACGACGTGCTGTATCTTTGACAATAGAGAATGCTACTGGCATAACCTCATCGAGAGCCTTCTCATAGTTGTCAAGAGCTTCTTTCTCAAGTTTATCTATTTGATTGAAAATAGCTTCACGATCTTCAATCGGTGTAGCTTCAATTGTTGTACGAAGTTCGGCTATCTTCTCACGTTGTTCCTTACCTGCATCCTGGACATACTTCTGGATTTCCTTTGTCTTTGCACGTAATTCGTCATTGCTGAGTGCTTTAATCTCTGGATATGTAGCCTTTACCTTATCTACGTATGGCTGTATAAGCTTCATATCACGTGTTGACTTATCTCCGAAAAGTGCCTTTAATATCTTATTGAAATTCATTTGTTCTAATTGAGTTTTTTATTTATATTAGAGGTTTTACCTCTTTATTTACTTCTATATATTTATGTCTTGTAACATTGTTTATTACACTATAGGAAGTAAACTGGGGGCACGAATCTTGATTCCAGTCCTTAAGGAAGGATTAGGAAGGAATAGTTGTGATTCCTGATTATTATTTGATTGAGATGTTAAAGCTATGGAATAATTGTTGTATAAGTCTGTCACAAAGACTGCTTTACTTTGTGCTGGCTCTGTTTCTTCGTCCTCTTTAATCTGTTTAAAGGCTTCAAGAACTGATAGGATTTCCTGTTCAACGCCCTTAAATGCTTGTTGATGACAAAGTTCTTCGATGTTGACATTACCCAACGCAATCTTTAGCGCAGACTGATAGCTCTGCGCCTCGACTCCTGTTGCCGCAAGGACAACAAGTAATGCGGTGATGTATTTATTCATTATCTTTTATTTCTTAGAATCACTCACGGTTGTTGCAACCGCTTTGTTAATTTGCAAATGTACTATGCAATGTAATAGCAAGAATGATGCCACAATTAGTATTGGCAGTGGTATCTCTTGGAATAAACTTCCGAAAAGTCCTAAAATAATGAGGACTCCCCATATTTTCCACCATGTTACTTTCTTCTTTTTCAGTGTACTATAAAGGAAGAACAATGGTAAAGGATTAAAGAATAATAGGATGAAATTCAAACTAACACATGGATGTTGTGAGAAAATCATTATAAAGAAGATAATTCCCATGAGCCCTGATGTTAGCATTAAAACTAAATCCCACACCCAATAAACCTGCTGTCTACGATAGCTAAAGAGCATCATTACAAGACTGATAACTGCAAATATGAGTGCTATAGATAGCGGAGAAAGTGGAAAAACTGGTTCAGCCACTTCTGTTTCAGCATCCAATAGTACGTTAGTTTCCTTTACTAAAGGTTTTCCGTTGTAACTTGCTTTGTCAAAGTCACTCCTTAAATTCTCTGGAAGAAACTGCTGCTCAGACTTTGTTGTCTTACGATCAGCATTCACACCGAGTAGAAGGTCTTCTCCGAACTGTGACCATTTATATTTGTTGTTCCATTTATGAATCATAGAACGGAACGTTGCGTCTTCTTCTGCTGGTGGATAAACAACCTTTCCATGGAGGTGATTGACGAGCATATCACGTGCCCTTGTGGTACAGTTATCAAAGAAGTAGTTGTAGCGATAAACTACATTTTCAGGCTTCATGTTCTCCTGCAATGCTTTATAGATAACCTCTTTATCTTCAACTGATAAATTAAGAACCTGTTCGACAACTCCTCGCCCTTCATAACTATATTGAGCAAGGAATATATCCATAGGTTGAACTCCCATGCGATAGTCTGTCATACCAAGAACAAAACGAGGGATAAAGTAGGTTTGGTCGAGAGAGAAAATACCGTAGTTGATGGCAAAGTCTTCTCCACTTTCTTTGTCGTAATAGCGAATAGCAGTATGTCCGTATTGTGCCCAGACTTCTTTACCAGGTGAACAAGTCAAAAGGGATATCTGAATGCTATCAGGATTAGTCATAGACTGAGCCCCCGCTGTAGCGTTAACAACAGACAGGATGAAAGTCAGTACAATATATAATAATCCCTTTCTCATTTTCTCCGCAAAGGTAGTAAAAAAGCATGAGAGCACAAAGAAAGCTTATTAAAAATCAAAATCCTTTCTTGTTTTTCTGCAATATAGATTTTTTTTAATAACTTTGCGCCAATATATTGTTTAGACATATCGTCAGAATAAGAAAAAGAAAGCGAATGAAAAAGATAATTGCAGCAGCGTTCCTTGCAGGTCTTGCAGTACAGGTGTCAGCTCAGAGCGGAACTAACTCTCCATATAGTCAGTATGGATTAGGTGCTTTGGCATCTCAGGCAACAAGTTTTAATCGTGGTATGAATGGATTGGCATATGGTTTTCATGAGCGTAATCAGGTGAACTATGCGAACCCTGCTTCATACGCTTCTGTTGACTCTCTTTCATTCATATTTGATGCAGGTGTTAGTCTTCAATTGACTAATTTTGAGGAAAACGGCAATAAAGTTAATGCTAAAAATGCTGATATTGAATATGTTGTTGCGTCGTTCAGAGCATTTAAGCATGTGGGTATTAGCTTTGGTATTTTGCCTTATACAAATGTTGGTTATAATTTTAGCAACACTCAGAACGTCAATGCTTTCCCAAGTACATCTTCAACCAATGCTACGTATTCTAATACATACAATGGTAATGGTGGTTTACATCTTGTTTATTTAGGTGCTGGTTGGGAGCCTTTCAAGGGTTTCTCATTTGGTGCAAACATCGGTTACTTATGGGGAACATTGAATCGTAACTCAACAAACACATATAGCGATAGCTATGTAAATACGTTGTCAAAGAATTACTCTACACAAGTTAAGAGCTACAAGGCAGACTTTGGTGCGCAATATACTTATGCTATTGATAAGAAGAATGAGTTGACCTTGGGTCTTACTTATTCTCTTGGACATAGTTTAGGAGCTGATGCTGAGTGTAACCTGATTTCAACAAATTCACAGACAAGCGTTTCTGATACAACCCGTTATGTTGTGTCAAACTCTCTTGAACTTCCTCATACTTTTGGTGTTGGTTTGATGTGGAATCATAATAACCGCTTGAAGTTCGGTGTTGACTATCAGTTGCAGAAGTGGGCTAACTTAAAGTATCCACAATTAAGCACAATCAATGGTACGACAAGTTATAACCTTGTTGATGGACAATTCAATGATCGTCATAAGTTAACACTGGGTGGTGATTATTGTAAAGGCGAACGCTATCGTGGTTTCTTTAGTCGTATGCACTATCGTGCAGGTTTTAGCTATGCAAGTCCTTATTTGAAGATTAATGGTGTGGATGGACCACGCGAGCTTTCAGCAAGCTTTGGTGTTGGTATTCCAATCCTTAATGCCTATAATAACCGTAGTATGTTGAATATCAGCGCAGAGTGGGTAAACCAGAGTGTTACGGGAATGGTCAAGGAAAATATGTTCCGTATCAACGTTGGTTTCACCTTCAATGAGCGTTGGTTTGCTAAGTTCAAGGTTGAATAATATGCGTTCAAGCCTTTATTCACTTTTCATTGGATTGGTGCTATTAACAGCGAGCTATGCCATGGTTTCCTGTTCGGAGGAACGTGAGCATACCGCTCCTGCTATTCATGACCGTGACTCTGTGCCGGTTATGACAACATACGGTGTCAATACGCTTATTTCAGATTCAGGTGTAATCAAATATCGTATTGTTACTGAGCGTTGGGAAATTAATGAGAATAGAAAGCCTTCACGATGGACTTTTAATAAAGGAATACTGCTTACTCAATTTGATTTGAAGAAACATGTAGTGGGTTATATTCAATGTGACTCTGCTGTTTACTTTGATAAGGATCGCCGTTGGGAACTAAGAGGGCGTGTAAGAATCCTTACAGCGCAAGGGCTTAATTTCTATAGCAATGAACTCTATTGGGATGAGCGTAACCATGAAATGTGGTCTTATTCTTATTCACATCTTAAGACTCCTGATAAGGAGTTGCAAGGAAATTGGTTCCGTAGTGATGAGCAGATGACAAATTACGAGATACGTCAGACAAAGGGGTGGGGCATTTTCTCTAAAGAAGAGTTTATGTCTCCTGCTAATCCTCCTTTTACACCTATTGATACCACACGTGTTGATAGTATGAAAGGACCAGTTGTAAATCAAAAGTAATTGTTGCAGTTCTATAAAATCTTAAATAATAACCCTACCATGCATTAGCTCTCAAAACAGTATAGTATCGTGTTGTCTTAAGAATAGCAAGTTAATTCGTAGAACTTCTTTTCTAACAACAAGTTGCTCTCCTCTCATTAATCTGTTGCATTGCATTTGATGCTCCGCACCACTGGTGCTAAGCCTTAGCACGATATGTGTTGGGTGTTAACACAATAGCAGAAGACGAGAAAATAGGTTCATAACTGTCATAAACAGAAAGAAACTTATGGCTAACATATACGGGGAACTGTTTACCAAGTCGCACTAAATAGTAATAGAAATTGGATATAAGTTTAATTATAGGAATAATAATCACAATGGTACTCTCTGCATTCTTCTCAGGAATGGAGATTGCCTTTGTTGCGAGTAATCGTCTTCTTGCGGAGATGGACAAAGAGAAGAATGGTATTGCCCAAAAGTGTCTAACCATCTATTATAATAATCCGAATGGTTTTGTATCTACGATGCTTGTAGGTAACAACATAGTTCTTGTTATCTATGGTATCTTCTTTGCTCAGATATTTGATACGACGCTATTTGCAATGTTCGATTCTGCTACACGTGTTGTATTAGATACTTTGGCGTCGACACTTGTTATCCTTTTTACAGGTGAGTTCTTACCTAAAACGCTATTTAAGAGTAATCCTAACCGCTTACTTACTTTTTTTGCCCCATTGGCGTATGTCTTTTTTATTATCCTTTGGCCTATTAGTCGCTTTGCAACCTTTCTTGCGCGAGTTCTTTTGCGTCTTGTTGGTGTAAAGATGGATGAGAAAGAATCAGACGGAACCTTTACGAGGATAGACCTCGACCACCTTGTACAGAGTACTATTGAGAATGCTCAGAGCGATGACGATATAGAAGACGAGGTAAAGATCTTCCAAAATGCTTTGGAGTTTCAAGATACCAAGGTGCGTGATTGTATGGTGCCACGTACTGAGATAAAGGCAGTTGAAGAGAATTGTACACTGGAAGAACTACAGCAGATGTTCATAGAGAGCGGTAACTCTAAGATTGTTGTTTATGAAGGAGATATCGATCATATCAAGGGTTATATTCACTCTTCTGAGATGTTCCGTTCTCCAAAGAACTGGAAAGACCATATCCGACAGATGCCGTTTGTGCCAGAGACGATGGCAGCACATAAACTTATGCAGGTTTTCCTTCTTCAGAAGAAAAGTTTGGGAGTCGTTGTGGATGAGTTTGGTGGAACAAGTGGTGTTGTTTCATTGGAAGACATTGTAGAGGAAATCTTCGGTGAGATTGAGGATGAGCATGATAATACAAAGTATATTGCTAAGCAAATAAACGACAGCGAATACGTTCTTTCGGCTCGTTTAGAGATTGATAAAGTGAATGAAATGTTCAATCTTGACTTGCCAGAGAACGATGATTATATGACCGTTGGAGGCTTATTGTTGCACGTCTATCAAAGTTTCCCAAAACTGAATGAAATCGTTACCGTTGGACAATATGAGTTTAAGATAATCAAGAAGACCATGACAAAAATAGAACTCGTACGGCTAAAAGTCAATGGTACAGAGTAATTTCTGAATGAAAAATTATGATACTTGCCCTTTTTTTTGTATTTTTGTGGGCAATTTGTCATATTGAATAGAATAATTAAAATCAAATAATAAATCTAAAATGGCAGCATTAGGAAAAATCAGAAGCAAAGGTGGCATACTGGTAGGCGCTATCGGTATTGCTTTGTTTGCATTCTTAGCTGGAGATGCGGCTCGCTCTTGTGATGGTATCAAGGGCGAAGCACGTCAGCAGATTGGAGAAATCCTGGGCAAAAAGATCAGCGTCCAGGACTATCAGAAGTTGATTGATGAATATCAGTCAGCAATTAAGTTCACTATGCAACGTGACAACCTCACCGACCAAGAACTTAATCAAGTAAAGGATCAAGTTTGGCAGCAGCTTGTAAGTAATCGTGTTATTGAGGCTGATGCAGAGAAGGTTGGTCTTACTGTTACAGAGGCTGAGATTCAGAACGTATTGAACGAGGGTACTAACCCTATGTTGGCTCAGACTCCATTTGTTAACCAGCAGACTGGTCGTTTTGACGTAAACGCACTTAAGCAGTTCTTTGATAGCTACAACAAGGCAAAGGCTGCAAAGTCTCCACAGTTGGAGCAGATGCAGGCTGTTTATGACTACTGGCTCTTTGTTGAGAAGAACCTTCGCACACAGTTGCTTGGGCAGAAGTATCAGGCACTGCTTGCAAGTTGTGTTCTCTCAAACAAGGCTGAGGCTAAGATGGCTTTCAAGGATAATAACGAGGAAAGTCAGATTCAACTTGCTTCTTTGGCTTACAGCACAATAAAGGATGCTGATGTTAAGGTGACAGACGATGACCTCAAGGCTAAGTATGAAGAACTCAAGCCAGCTTTCCGCCAGAATGTTGAGACACGTGATATCAAGTTTGTTGACTTCCAGATTAAGGCAAGTGCTGCAGACCGCAGTCAGGTTGTTAAGGAGATGAACGACTTCCAGAAGCAACTTGCTTCTGCAGTAGATCCTGCTGCTGTTGTTAGCAAGAGTGGATCTGAGATTCCTTATCTTGGTCTTCCTGTAAGCAGTAAGGCTTATCAGCAGTATCCTGACATTGCATCAAAGATTGATTCACTTTCTGTGGGTACAACTGGTGTGATTGAAAACGCTCAGGACAATACATTGAATATTATTCGTGTACTTTCTAAAGCACAGTTGGCTGACTCTATTCAGTTCCGTCAGATTAATATCGCTGCTACTACTATTGATGAGGCACGCGCTAAGGCAGACTCTATCCAGAAGGCATTGGCTGGTGGTGCAGATTTCGATGCACTCGCAAAGCGTTATGGTCAGACTGGTGAGAAGGTATGGTTTACTGGTCAGCAGTACGAGATGGCTCCAAGTATGAATCAGGATAATCGTACATTTATAAATGCTCTGCTCAATGGTGAGGTGAATGCAACGCAGAATCTTGCTCTTACACAGGGTAATATCATTCTTCAGGTACTTGATAAGAAGGCCTTTACAACAAAGACAACTGCTGCTGTTATTAAGAAGATTGTAGACTTCTCTAAGGCTACACGCAGCAATGCTTACAATAAGTTCTCTGAGTTTGTTGCTAAGAGTTCTACTGTAGCTGACCTTGAGAAGAATGCTCCTAAGTCTGGTTATCAGGTTCAGTCACTCAATGATCTCTCAACAGCAGAGCACTATATTGCAGGAATCCGTGGCACACGTGACGCACTCAAGTGGCTCTTCGAAGCTAAGCAGGGTCAGGTTTCACCTCTTTATGAGTGTGGTGACAATGATCACCTCCTGGTTATTGCTTTGACAAGTATTCATCCACAGGGCTATCGTTCATGGGATGATGCTCAGGTGAAGGAAATCCTCAAACGTGAGGTTATTAAGGATAAGAAGGCTGAGAAGCTTATGGCTAAGCTCAAGGGTGTAAACTCTATTGCGGCAGCTCAGGCTAAGGGTGCTAAGGTTTCTCCTGTTAATCAGATTACTTTTGCTGCTCCAGCTTTCGTACAGGCAACAGGTTCTGTTGAGCCAGCTCTCTCAGGTGCAGTTGCAGGTACAGCAGCAGGCAAGTTCTCTAAGGCTCCTGTGAAGGGTAACGCTGGTGTTTACGTATTCCAGGTAGAGAAGAAGACTATGCGTGCAGGTTCTAAGTACGACGAGACTTTGACGATGCAGCAGGCTGCTCAGATGAATATGCAGTTGGTAGGCAACTTTATGCAGGATCTTATCCTTAAGGCAAAGGTTGTTGATAACCGTTATCTTTTCTTCTAAGAGATTATTTCACCTTATATATAAGACGGATGTACAATTAAAGTACATCCGTCTTTTTGTTTTCGATATAGCTTTCTTCTTTGGTTTTAAGAAGATTCACTACTATGCGTATTTTAATTCTTAATGGTGCTATTTAAGCTTATCTTTATACTTTTCTGCACATAATATTTTGAAATGTGCTTATAAATATGTATCTTTGCACACAGATTGAAATATTGTGCAATGGAAAAGATTCCAAGTTTTAATGAATTAATAGAGAAGAGTATCATCGAACATTGGGACCGTGATGCTCTTACAGATTATAAAGGTAAGACCCTTCAATATCATGATGTTGCAAGAAAAATTGAAAAGTTGCACATTATGTTTGAGGCAAGTGGTGTAAAACGTGGTGACAAGATAGCACTCTGTGGAAGAAACTCTTCAGCATGGGCGGCTGCATTCCTTGCAGTACTTACATACGGTGCTGTTGCTGTGCCTATCTTACATGAGTTCATGCCAGAGCAGATTCATAACATTGTCAATCACTCAGATGCAAAGCTTCTCTTTGTTGGTGATGTCGTTGTGACACAGGTTGACGCAATGAAGATGCCAAACTTAGAGGGAATTATCTATATTCCAGATTATTCTTTGGTATTAAGTCGTACGGAAAAGTTGACTTATGCACGCGAACATCTTAATGAGGAGTTCGGACGTCGTTATCCAAAATATTTCCGCCCAGAGCATATTCACTACTATCGTGAACAGAGTCCAGACGAACTTGCTTTGATAAATTATACCAGTGGTACGACTGGTCGTTCTAAGGGTGTAATGCTTCCATATCGTTCTTTATGGAGTAATGCAGACTTTGGTAAGCATGTATTAGGTCATGTTATCAAGCCAGGAGATAATGTTATCAGTATTCTCCCTATGGCTCACATGTACGGAATGTCATTTGAGTTTATCTTTGAATTCCTCTCTGGTGTTCATATTTACTATCTGACACGCATTCCTTCTCCAGCGATTATATCTCAAGCACTTCAAGAGGTAAAGCCTGTCATTATGATTGCAGTACCTTTGGTAATTGAGAAGATTATTCGTAAAAAAGTATTCCCAAAGATTCAGAACAATCGTATGCGTCTCCTTCTGAATATGCCAGTAATTAATAAGAAGGTACGTGCAAAGATTCGTGAGCAGGTATATCAAGCATTTGGTGGCAATCTTTACGAGGTTATTATTGGTGGAGCTGCGCTCAATGGTGAAATTGAGAGCTTCTTGCGTCGCATAGAGTTCCCATATACCGTAGGATATGGTGCAACGGAGTGTGGCCCAATTATCTGTTATCGTGACTGGCAGACTTTCAAGCAGGGGTCTTGCGGTCAGGCTGCTTTACATCAGGAAGTGCGTATCAATAGTTCTGATCCTGCGAACGTGCCAGGTGAGATTCTTACAAAGGGTCCTAACGTTCTTTTGGGTTACTACAAGAATGAGGAAGATACAAGTCAGACAATTGATAAGGATGGCTGGTTCCATACGGGTGATCTCGGTTTGATGGATGAAGATGGTAATGTCTTTATTAAGGGTCGTTCTAAGAATATGCTTCTCGGAAGTAACGGACAGAATATTTACCCAGAGGAGATAGAGGACAAATTGAATTCTCTGCCTCTCGTAGCTGAATGCTTGGTTATTCAGAATGGTGAAAAGCTTATCGGCTTGGTACATCCTGATTACGATGAAGCTCAGAATTTAGGACTCAATGCGGATGACCTCAAGAATATTATGGAGGAGAATCGTACTCAGTTGAATACAATTGTACCAGCTTACTGCAAGGTCGCTGAGATTCGTATTCAAGAAGAAGAGTTTGAGAAAACACCAAAGAAGTCTATCAAACGATTCTTATACAAAGAATAACTCTCTTATCTATTAGAATATCGGGGATATAAATCCACTTTTATCCAGCATTTTATGCTACTATGGATAGAAGGAGATTTATATCCCTCTTTTATTTTTTCCCTTTTGTTATTTCGAGTTATAGTAGAGAAGGGTATAACGTCGTCTTTTATAATAATGCTACTATAAGCATGTAGTGTAAAATAAATTCACATCGTAAAATTTAATAGAGGCTTAATAGGGGACCAATAGATGCTTAATAGGCTTCTAAAAGATGCTCTTTTGGAGTCTTACTAACGCCCTTTTGAAGTCTTACTAAGCGTCTTTAATAAGGCTGTCTTGTAACGTTTTGATTGTCAGATGATTGTGTTTGCGCGAAATAAAGCTAATTTTACGTATAAAATAGCACATTGGACAATGGATTTTGTAATAAATTTTACAACCTATTGGTAGGGAAATTTTAGTCTACTTTTAGTGTGAAAAGATAAGTTTAATCACTGTAAAAAGTTCTGGTTTTGGGTAGCATGTATGCAATGACAGGTAGATTTATGATTTTGTCAATGATCTACCTGTGTCCCATAATAATCTTTTTGCCCAGCGGAGAACAACCAATGCGCTGACAACAGCAACTGCTGAGTCAATCCAAGTAATGTTCCAAAACATTGCACAGAGGATTCCGATGATGGCACCAATCTCTGTCAAGGCATCAGAAAGGACATGAAGATAAGCCGCATGGCTGTTGTAGTCTGCCGTACCATGATGGCCATGAAGTACTGATGCACTGATAGTATTAGCAACCAAACCTATTCCTGCTGTTGTCAATGCAAGTTCGTAGTTGAGGATTTCTCCATGTGTTGAGAATCGCTCTACTGCTTCTACAATGATAAAGATAGCTGTGAAAACCAGTAATATACCACTTGTGAATGCAGCTAAGTTTAATATCTTTTCTGTATCGTAATGCGTTGTACCCTTACTTTGCAAGTAACGTACTAATACGTAGGCAGCCCAGTTGAGTCCGATAACTAATACGTGTGAACCCATGTGTACGCCATCTGCAAAGAGTGCCATCGAATGGGAAGATAGTCCCACGATAATCTCTGCAAGCATCACACAGAAGGCGAAGACTACCACAAAGGCAGTACGTTTTTCTTGTGAAGAACGTTTTATATTATTTGACATTGTTTTCTTTTATTTCTAATCAATGACTCAGTTCACCTCTGAATTGAGGTTTAACAGCCATTATCTTTAATCCTTAGTTGTTTATAATTCCAAAGTGTATGAAAGCATTACGTATTCCGTCTTCATCTACACTTGTTGTAACGTAGTCAGCTACAGCTTTCACTCCTTCATAAGCATTTCCCATTGCTACGCCAATACCTGCTGTCTGGAGAATAGTCATGTCGTTTCCGCCATCACCAAAGGCGATACATTCTTCAAGGCTGATGCCAAGATGCTTTGTCATCTGCTTCAATGCGTTTCCTTTGTCAGCTCCCTGCACGGTAATATCGATGAAACTTGGATGCCAACGTGCCGAAACACAATGTGGCATTGAAGGGAAAATATCCTTCTCATATTCTTCACTGAAGAAAGGAGTGAGTTGAAGAACAGGTTGGTTAAGTAATGGTTCTACTGGTCGAGTTATGTCGATATTAGTAACACCCAGACCTTGAACGAAGATTTCATCAAAGATTGGTTTATGATTGTGGAGTGCAACCACATCTCTACCACATACCAAAACGGCATAGTCGCGACGGCTGGCATCCTCAATCATAGCTCGTACCTCATTTTCGGGAATAGGCATCAAAGCTATATCTTCGTCGCCAATGAAGGTGCGTGCACCATTAAAGGTGATATATCCATCAACAAGATGACGGATAGCATCAATGTTATTGATGATAGCTACAGGACGTCCTGTGGAGATGAAAA
>ERZ772906.406-NODE-406-length-25755-cov-16.635447_pt1 | contig 25755 bp, 26 predicted proteins | sample MGYA00511338_ERZ772906 | MGnify/ENA primary metagenome ERZ772906 (study PRJEB29015, sample SAMEA2738076) | human oral metagenome | biome: human oral; feature: human-associated habitat; material: saliva | place: China | collected 2212 ... | reverse complement strand
ATGTTCATAGACTCGCCGAAGGGCACAGACTTATACTGTGCGGGGTCCCACTCCCCAGCGATAAGGGACTCGTCGGACACTCGGATGCAGACGTGGCAACACATGCGCTTATGGACGCACTGCTCGGGGCGGCATGCTTAGGCGATATTGGAAAGCATTTTCCTGACACAGATGAGAGTTATAAGGGTGCGGATAGCGTTGCGCTTCTTCGTGAAGTCAAGAAGAAGCTTGGTGACGTAAGAATTGGCAATGTTGATATCACGATAATTGCTGAGAGACCTAAGCTTGCACCGTATATATATGAGATGAGAGAGAACATTGCCGAGGCACTTGAGATGCCTATTGGCGCGGTGAATGTGAAAGCCACGACGACAGAGAAACTAGGCTTTACCGGAAGAGAAGAAGGCATTGCAGCTCAGGCTGTTTGCACAATAGAAGGGAGATTTTAACTATGAAATTATCGAGGCTCCACCTCAAGACTTTGAGAGAAGCACCAAACGAAGCGGAACTAATCAGCCACAAGCTGATGATCAGAGCTAATCTAATAAAGAAGGAAGCTGCTGGTATATATACATTCATGCCATTTGGCTGGAGAACAATCAGAAAGATCGAAGATATAGTAAGACAGGAGCAGGACAGAATTGGCTGTCAGGAGCTTCACATGCCTCACGTAAATCCATCTGAGCTCTGGAAGGAGTCCGGCAGATGGTACGCTTACGGACCAGAGCTATGGAGAATCAAGGATAGAAACGGTAGAGACTTCTGCCTCGTTCCTACATGTGAAGAACTATGTACTAATATCGTTAAGCAGGAGGTTTCTTCATACAGAGAGCTACCTCTTCAGCTATATCACATCCAGTTCAAGTACCGTGACGAAGCTCGTCCAAGATACGGCTTGATGAGATCTCGTGAGTTCATCATGAAGGATGCATACTCATTTGACAGAACACCTGAAGATCTAGAAGTAGCATACAGATTGCAGTACGAAGCATACGTGAGAACATTCTCAAGATGTGGTCTTGACTTCAGAATCGTAGAAGCTGATAACGGTCCTATAGGAGGCAGCAATTCACACGAGTTCTCTGCTCTATCTAACGTTGGTGAGAGCGAAATCGCTTACTGTGAGAAGTGCGATATGGCAGCTACTATTGAAAGAGCTGAGTGCATAGATGAGAAGCCTGTTGATGAGCCAGAGCAGGATCTTGAGGTAGTTTATACTCCAGGCACGAAGACTATCAAGGATGTATGTGACTTCCTAGGTGTCGAGGAGAAGCAGACTGTTAAGGCTCTTATGTTCACTACATTTGACCAGGATTTGAATCCAGCTGATTACGTTTGCGTATTTATCAGAGGAGATAGAGACGTTAACATGATTAAGCTTGTAAATGCTCTTGGAATCCCTGAGCATTACATCGAGTTTGCTGATGAGGACGAGATGGGACCTGTTACAGGAATCGTTGGAGGCTTTACAGGGCCAGTTGGAATTCACAACTGCAAGATCGTTGTTGATAGCGAGCTAGTTGGAACTAAGAACATGGTTGCTGGAGCTAACAAGGAAGACCACCACATGAAGGGTGTTTGCTACGGCAGAGACTACGTTGGAGATATCGTCACAGATATCAAGACTCTCAAGGAAGGCGATCCATGCCCACACTGCGGAGCTCCAATCAAGCATACAAGAGGTATCGAGGTTGGACAGATTTTCAAGCTCGGAACTAAGTACTCAGAGTCGATGAGTGCAACATACAAGGATGAGAATGGTGAAGACCAGATTTACTGGATGGGCTGTTACGGTGTCGGTGTTACAAGAACTATGCAGGCTATCGTTGAGCAGAGTCACGATGATAAGGGAATTATTTGGCCAATGTCAGTTGCGCCATATCACGTAATTGTAACGGTTATCAACCCTGCGGATGAGGTTCAGATGGAACTTGCTAACAAGATCGAGTCTGAACTCGAAGCTAAGCGTGTTGAGGTTCTCGTAGATGACAGAGATGAGAGAGCTGGAGTTAAGTTCAACGATGCTGACCTAATCGGTATTCCTGTTAGAATCACAGTTGGAAAGCTCGCTAAGGACGGAAACGTTGAGTATAAGCTAAGACGTGAAGAGGGTAACGAAGTTATGTCGGCTGATGAAGCTATCAAGGCAGCGACAGAACTCGTTGATAAGGAGATTTTCGGAATATAATCCGATAATTACGAAGAAAAAAATAATTACAAGGTGATTTAAAGTCCTGAGAATTAGGAGGGAAAATGCTGGAACTATTCGTCACATTTTTCAAACTGGGCTTATTCACAATAGGGGGTGGGGTCGCTATGATTCCCATCCTCTCTGATATTATGGTCAAAGACAAGAAGTGGTTCTCTGAAGACGAGATGATAGATATCGTCGCTATCTGTCAGGGGTTACCAGGTGTTATCGCCATAAATATGGCAACTTATGTGGGATTCAAGAAGCGAGGTCTGATTGGATCCTTTGTTGCAACATTCGGTGTGATACTTTCCTCGTTTGTGATAATCGTTATTATAGCGAAAGGTATGAATTTCATAGATAGCAACCCGTACATCCAAGGGGCGCTTGGAGGACTGAGAGCAGCAGCTCTTGGGCTTATAATCATAGCTGTATATCAGGTCGCTAAGGGCGTCATTAAGGATGGCTTCAGTGCAATAGGCTCAGTGGTCAGCTTCGTGCTAATCGCTGTATTTAAGATAAATGTTGTTTACATTATCCTACTGTTCCTAGCTCTGGGAATTACTCGCACCTATATTATGAAATCATCTATTGAAGGCGTTGAAACTCCAGTGTCCATAGACGATACGGAGGTCGTAAAAGAAAAAGCTTATGTAGAATCATCAAAATTCAAAGTTGATGAAGGAGCATACAGTTTGAATCATAATGTAAAGAGAAGAGAGGGCGACAAGTGATGATTTTACTAAAACTTTATATTGCCTTCTTCAAAATAGGTCTTTTTGGATTCGGCGGCGGTCTTGCGATTATTCAGCTCATATACGATAGCATTAAGGAGTTTGCAAACATATCTCAAGAGGAATTTGCGAATATTGTCGCTATCGCACAGGTGACACCGGGACCAGTTGCAGTAAATTCGGCAACCTATGTGGGATATGAGGTAGGCGGATATCTAGGTTCAGCTATTGCGACACTGGGCGTTGCAACCCCTGCATTTATAATTATATCTTTAGTTGCAAAGGCTGTTAATCGCTATAAGGAAAGCATTGCCGTTAAAGGTGCTTTAGAGGGTATAAGGCCAGCGACAGTGGGACTTATTGCAGGTGCGGTGATTACCATCGGAGGTGCGGCAGTTATGCCAAAGAACTCTCTAGGTGGAAACTTCGCAGTTCTAAGAGGATTGTCGCTTTCAGTCGGTAATTCACACATAGATTTGATTGCAATATTGCTTTGTGGGCTGACTATTTTGCTGATTCAAAAGTTTAAGGTAAATCCAATGCTCGTACTTATCATTATTGGGTGCGTAGGAGCTGTCCTTGGTGTATAATTTAAACAGCTATACCCAAAAGGGGATGACGAATTAAGTCGAGATATGATTTTGTGGAGGAAAGAAATGAAGATTTACAACTCTATGACTAGACGCAAGGAAGAGTTTGTACCTGTACAGGAAGGGAAAGTCAACATCTACGTTTGTGGTCCTACGGTTTACAACTATTTTCATATAGGTAATGCCAGACCGTTCGTAGTGTTCGACACTATTCGCAGGTTTTTTAAATATATCGGATACGACGTTAAGTTCGTGCAGAACTTTACAGATGTAGATGACAAGATTATCAACAGGGCTAAGGAAGAGCAGCTACCGGCACTTGAGGTTTCGGAGAAGTACATCAAAGAGTACTTCAAAGATGCGGAGGCCCTCAACGTCATAAAGGCTGACGTGCACCCTAAGGTTTCCGAGCATATTGAGGATATCATCGAGTTCATCAGCACTCTTATTGAGAAAGGGTATGCATACGAGGCAGATGGTGACGTTTACTACATCACTCGTAAGTTCCCAGAGTATGGAAAGCTATCAGGACAGAACATAGATGACCTAGAATCGGGAGCTAGAATTGCCATTGGTGAGGTTAAGAAGGATCCGCTCGACTTCGCACTATGGAAGGCTCAGAAGACAGACGATGAAATCGCATGGGATTCGCCTTGGGGAAAGGGCAGACCTGGTTGGCACATCGAGTGTTCAACTATGTCCAAGAAGCACCTTGGCACAACGATTGACATTCACGGTGGTGGACAGGATCTAAAGTTCCCTCATCATGAAAATGAAATCGCTCAGTCTGAAGCTTGCAACTGTGCGCCTTTTGCAAACTACTGGATGCACAACGGATACATCATGGTCGATGGCGAGAAGATGTCAAAGTCACTCAACAATTTCTTTACAGTGAGAGATATCCGTAAGGAGTATGACGGTGACTTTATCAGATTCTTCCTTCTCAGCGTTCAGTACAGAGGACCTATCAACTTCAGCGATGAGGGCATGAAGCAGGTTAAGCAGGGGTACGATAGACTTGTAAATGCTACCGAGACTTTGGAGTTCCTCATACAGAATGGTTCTGAAGCGATGACAGAACAGGAGGAGCAGACAGTTAAGTCGTTCGCAGATTATAAGGAGAAATTCGTTGAGTGCATGAGCGATGACCTCAATACTGCTGGTGCTATAGGAGCTCTCTTTGAGCTAGTTTCGGCTATCAACGTAGAGATAGAAGGCGGAGCATCAAAGGAATTTGCAGGCAAGGCACTTGAGATAATCCACGAGCTCGCTGATGTTCTCGGAGTTCTTCAGAGAAGCAATGAAAATGCAATCGGCGATGACATCCAGGCTCTCGTAGACGAGAGACAGCAGGCTCGTAAGGAGAAGAACTGGGCAAGAGCTGACGAGATAAGAGATCAGCTAGCGGATATGGGATATACACTCAAAGACACACCACAGGGAGTTCAGATAATTAAAGCAGATGCATAACGATATCAAGAGCATGAATACGACGGCGCTAGCCTACATTGGAGATGCTGTCTATGAATTACATATTAGAGAACTTCTGATTGGTAGAAACAAAGGCGATGTCGGCAAAGTGCACAAGAGAGCCGTGTCATATGTTTCTTCGGATGGACAGGCGAAAGCTATCAAGTTCATGATGAAGGATTTTCTCACAGAAGAGGAACAGAAGCTCGTCAAACGTGCGAGGAATAAGCGTGCGACATCTAGGCCAAGGAACGCAGATCCGCGTAAGTACAAGCTTGCTACGGGATTTGAGGCGCTGATAGGCGCACTTCATATGGATAGTGATAAAGCTAGACTAGAAGAAGTGTTAGCTGAAGCTATTCGAATTATCGAGGAGGATTAGAGTGAGTAAAGCAGATAAACTGTTTGTGAGTATGTGTGAAGATATAATAGCGAACGGATTCAGTTCAGAGGGACAGAAGGTAAGGCCTCACTGGCCGGACGGAACGCCTGCGCATACGATTAAGAATTTTGGTGTTGTAAATAGGTACAACTTGCAGGAGGAATTTCCAGCGCTCACAGTAAGACCTACGGCTATTAAGCTTGCTTTTGATGAGCTGCTCTGGATATGGCAGAAGAAGTCTAACAGGGTTTCTGACCTCGGAAGCCACATCTGGGACGAATGGGCCGGTGAAGACGGCACCATCGGTAAGGCGTACGGATACCAGCTCGGAGTGAAGTATAAGTTTAAGCAGGGTGAGATGGATCAGGTCGATAACATCCTTTGGCTGCTTGAGAATGATAAATTCTCCAGAAGAATCATGGCTAATATGTACAACTTTGCTGACCTTAGTGAGATGAACCTTGAGCCTTGCGCATATAGCATGACGTTCAATGTAAAGGGAGACACTCTCAACGCTATTCTTAATCAGCGTTCGCAGGATATCTTGACTGCAAATAATTGGAATGTAGTACAGTACTCGCTGCTTCTAATGATGTTTGCTCAAGTTAGTGGACTCAAGGCAGGAGAACTTGTTCACGTGATTTCAGATGCTCATATCTATGACAGACATGTGGACATAGTGAAGGAGCTTATAGAACGACCGCAGTATCCGGCACCTAAAGTGACGCTAAATCCAGAGGTGAAGGACTTCTATGATTTCACAGTAGATGATCTAATCGTCGAAGATTACCAAAAAAATCCACAGGTGAAGAACATTCCGGTGGCTATATAAATTGAGATTAATAAAGGCGGTGCCTGCATCAATTGCATAGGTGCCGTCTTAAGTATTTTTAAAACGAGAAAACAAGAAACGAAAGTACATAAACAGAGGTGAATGATGAATCTAATAGTGGCTGTTGATGAGAAATGGGGAATCGGATGCGACAACGACCTTCTCGCATCGATTCCAGGTGACATGCAGTATTTCAAGGAAAAGACGACTGACGGAGTTGTAGTTATGGGGCGTAGGACTCTCGAGAGTCTTCCTAAACAGAGAGGTCTGCCAAAACGTATCAACTACGTGCTCACTTCCAACAAAGAGTTTGAGGCTGAGAGATGTATAGCCGTACATAGCGAGGATGAACTGTTAAAGGAACTCGAGAAGTATGATCAAGATCGTGTGTTTATCATCGGTGGAGAGAGTATTTACAGAAAATTCTACAAGCACTGTGACAAGTGCTTTGTGACGAAGATGCACGCAGATCTACATGCTGACAAATTCATGGTTAACCTCGACGAAGATGAAGATTTTAAAGAGACGTGGAAGAGTGAGATGCATAGTGAAAACGGCATCGACTATGAGTTTACCATGTATGAGCGAGTTTAAGGCTTGATTTTACAATCCGAGTATTTTTAGTGCAAATTGAACGATTATAAATGTGGTGAAGGTAGAAGAATGGAAGATAGAAGGATAGAGGACAAAAGGATAGAAATCAATAGGCGCCTTCGTGAAATACAGGATGAAGTTGCTCTAAATAAGAAGGAGCAAGCCTGTATAAATGAGATTATTGATGAGATAATCGATATGAAACACATGTACGCTAGCTTCAATGAGGAAAGACTAGCATACTGGGCTGGTACCGAGTTTGGCAGAGAGGTCGCTGAACTGAATGCCGAAAGGGAAACCTTATATAGAGATCTAATAAGAGATGCGGAAGACGGAATTGAAGAGCGAAGACACGCAATTCAGACGCTTCTGAAAGAGGAACGTGAGTGTGAAGATGAGCTTATGCAGATGAGGAGGGACTATTGATATGAGCAAAAATATAGCTGTAAATAATTCGCTTGCTAAAGATCATGCGGAGAGAATACGCAGGGAATCAACGAAAATGGGAGAGGTATCTTTAAGTCGCCCGAATGGACAAGTTGATGCAGGGTATACTGCACTAACAGATGTTAAGAGATGCTATGAGGAATTAAATACTATTGCACCGAGATTGCAGCGTAAGTTGCAACAGGACTGTGCCAATATAGCTAGAGTGGCAGAAGTGTGGAAGAAAGAAGACAAGGAAGTTGCAAGCTGTTTAACTATAACTTTCGAAGATATAGGTAATAGTAAGGTTAAAATATAAGAAGGGAACGAACATATGTCAGGCGGAAATAAAGTAATTGGCAAGAAAGCAGCTATCATCATGCTTGATGAGATGAGCAAGCATATAAATGAACTCAAGAAAAGCTCTACATCTATACAGCGTGCGATAGACAATATGCTTGAGGACTGTGGCAAGGGGAAACCTCTACAAGGCAAGGGGTTCGAAGCAATAGAGGAATATTTTAATAAGACATACAAGGAGCTTTTACACGATTTAAATAGTGTATGTGAAGTGCTAATTATAAGAAATGAAGCACTTGCAGATGCAATTCATAAGAATATATTTTTGGAAACATCTGGAGGCGTAACTAGTCAAGCTGATTTATATAAGGAAATAAAAGAGCTTAATAATGAAATACAAAGATTAGATAGACTAATGGAAGTTGGCAATAGTTCAGGTTTAGGATTGGTTCTTGGATTTGCCTCTTATAAGTACACAGTTTTTGAATCAATGGAGAAAAGGCAGATTCAAAAAATAGAAGAACAGATAAAGAAAATGGACGATTTAGAAGATCAAACGAAAAGTTTCTACATAGAAGTAAATGGACTCCTTACGTCTATCAAAAATAATGTTAATAAAATCTGCACTGACAAGCATTTTGACAGCAAAACGGGCATGTTTAAGCCGTCAAATCTAAATTTAAGCAAGAATAAAAAAAAGATAGAGAGCTCAGCAAGAGACATAAGGCTCAACATTGAAGCCCTTGATCCAGTAAACATGGCTACCGGAAACTACATGTACCGAAAGAACTTTCTTGAGACGCCTGGTGTGGCTCCTCTCGTTTTGGAGATCACGTATAATAGTGTGGATAACTTTAGAAGGAGATTCGCCTCTGCTGGATGGACTCACAACTATAGAAATGAACTCACGATTTACGAGTCTAAGATTGTGGTTAATATAGACAGCGGCAGGCAGGAGACTTACGTACTCAAAGGAGACGTATATGTAAGTGAAGACGGATTTACTTCAAGAAAAATCGAGCGCCTAGAAGGTGAAGAATACAGATATAAGTATACTAACGAAAGGCAAGAGCAATTCTTCTTTGATGATATAGGTAGATGCATCAAGAAGCTCACAGGTGAAGGTAGAGTTATACAATTCGAGTACGACGAATTGAAGCTTAAAAAGCTCAGCACCGAATTTGACACTGGATATGTATTTGACTACGAGGAATCTGATGACGGCAATTCTTATGTGACCAAGGTATTCGACTTGTCAGGCCGCAGCATTGAACTTAAGTACGAAGATATAGATGATAAGTTCAGTAGGACTGGCAAGATGCATGTTCTTACTGAAATTCACGATGAAATGGGCAGTGTATACTCGTTCAAGTATAACGATTTGTGCAAGATGTACACTGTCATCAACGCGAGAAATACCGTAAATCTTATCAATGAATACGATGGCAGTGGAAGGGTTACTAGGCAGATATTCCCGGATGGCGGCGAGATAACGGTTCAGTACTATGACATAGGTAGAAAGGCTATCGCTACTCATCAGAATGGCAGCCAAACTGTCTATGAGCATGATGAGAAATTCCGAAGCACCGTATCCAGATATACAAGTGGGTATGAAGAGTTTACATACAATGATACCAATGATCGAACCTCGCACCGCGATAAGAACGGCAACATTACATCGTATGAATACGATGACAAAGGTAACGTGATCGTGGAGAAGACCCCTGTGGGAGATGTTATTAAGACTGTTTATTCCAAGTCGGACAGGCTTGTTTCGGTTGAAGTAAATGGCGTAGTCGTGGCGCAGAATGAGTACGATGACGATGATAACCTAGTATCCTCAAGCGATGCTCTAGGTAGAACCATCGGATATGAGTATAACGAGCATAAGCTTCCAGTGAAAATCATAAACCCAGACGGCACCAGTCTTTCTCTAAGTTATGATGACAGAGGAAACCTTTACGAAATCATAGATGAGCTCGGTAACACCAGCAAATACAACTACGATAACTTAAATAGAGTAACTTCTACAGTTGATGCTAACGGTAACCTAGAGAAGTTCGCTTATAATGCAAGAAATGAACTGACAGAGAGCATAAATCCGCTTGGAGACACAAGGACGTTTGAGTATAACGAAAGCGGAAAACTCACGCACGTTGTTGACTACGACGGTAATGAGGAATTTACCGAATATAACGAGCTGAATAAGATATCTGCATATGTCGATAAAGATGGTAGCAGAACAGAATACTACTACAACAAGATGTGGCAGATTGAGCAGATTAAAGATCCGACAGGTGCGAAGACCTTATGTCTATATGACGCCGAGGGAAACCTAACAAATATCACAGATGCATCATATTCAACAATCAGGTACTCTTACGATTCCTGTGGCAACATAACAAAGGTTAGGGATCAAGAAGGATACGTCACCAAGTATACGTATGACAAGATGAACCGCATGACCTCAGCAGTAATGGCGGATGGAAGTACAGAATACTATGAGTACGATGCTTTCGGAAACGAAACCAAATTCATAGACGCCCTTGGCGGTGAATGGATAAATGAATACGATGCAGCCGGTCAAAAGATAAAGTCCATAAACCCAACTGGTGTAGATACAGTGTATACATACGACCTACGTGGAAACCTTATCGAAGAACGAAGTGCAGGTAAAAGTATCAGGTATAGTTACGATGCAGCCGGTAGATTAACAGAGATAATCGATGCGGCAGGGGTGGTAACAAGCTTTTCATATGACAACAATGGTAATCTCTTATCCAGGAAGGTAGGAGATGTAGAGAAGTCATTTGAATACGATGCCATGAATAGAGTTACTAAGGAGTTTATCGCAGGAGCATTAACTGCAAGCTACACCTACGATGCTGCCGGCAATATAAGTTCTGTGACAGATGGGCTTGGAAATCAGACAAAGTATATCAGAACAAAGGGCGGTGATATTGCTGCTGTAGTTGATCCGCTAGGCAATGTTACCAGATACAGATACGATAAAGCCCATAGGCTTATGAACATCGTACAGGGTGCAGGGACTGAAGCGGAAGATATTAATTTAGAACTCCTTGAAGATGCCGAAGAAGTTCTAAAACTCAACAAGAAGCATAACAGCATAAGAATTACGTCTTACGCAAGAGACGTCCTTGGAAGAGTAACATCTGTCATGGATGCACTCGGTAATGTCGAAAGCTATGAATATGACCGCAAAGGCCTTATCAAGACCAAGACGGATATGGACGGAAACAGAACCAAGATTACAAGAACGCATCTGGGAGATATTTCGCGTATTACGTATGGAGACGGAGAGGATATAGAGTATTCATATAACGCTCTCGGACAGCTTAAGGCTATAAAGGATTCTCTTGGATTAACTAAGATAGATAGAGATCTCCTTGGAAGAGAAAGAAACATAACCGACCATAAAGGTAGGTCTATTTTGTGTGATTACGACGATGCAGGTAGCAGAACAGGTGTAAGATACGCTAATGGCAAGAACGTCAGATACATATACGATGACAGGGGCCTACTCACTGACATAGAAGTCACTGGCATAGATGGAGCTGCACCTAAGATGAACTTAGAGCACTCATTAACACCCGAGCCTGCGCCAGCATCAGTAAAAGCAACTACTACGGTATCTCTCTCATACGATGCATACGGCAGAATAGCGTCAAAGGTAGTAGGCACTGCTGAAACTGCATACACATATGACAAATGTGGATACCTTGCAAGCCTTGTAAATAAGAAGAACGGCACAGTTCTAGATTCATATGAGTACAGCTATGACCAAGCAGGCAACCTAGTGGCATCTAGTCAAAAGAGAGAAGGCATGCCTGAGGCTACTGGAAGCTATGAGTATGGATATGACGAAATAGGAAGACTTAATAGGGTAGTTAAGGACGGAAGTCCGCTCAGAAGCTACACATACGATGCCTTTGGCAACAGAACCATCCTAGATGAAGCAGGGGCAAAGACAGAGTATCTGTATAACAAAGCGAATCAGCTAATGAGAACAGACACTCCGCATGGCACTACTATCTTCGAGTACGACAAACGAGGCAATGTTATACATAAACACACGGAAGGTACACAACACCGCGTTTCTGTAAGCTATACATACGGAGCAAATAACAGGCTCATACAGGCAGTAAAGAATACTGACGGCGAATCGCTCACAGCAAGGTATGCATATAACGGTCTTGGAATGAGAGTATCTAGAGCTACAGATACAGGAAGCATAGACTACATCCTTGACCAGACGAAGATGTATAACAACTTGCTAGAAAGCATACAGGTAGATGACCTAGGCAGTATGGGAAATCCTAGCAAATCGGAAGACTGTACGTGGCTTGGTAACGAGCTAGTAATGGCAGATGAAACACCAATACTAGCTGGCCGATTAGGGACACCAGAGAGGTTATTAGGAAATACTGAGTCAGCTTTCATGCATGATGAATTCGGAAAACCAGAAGTGGCCAACATGCCTGAAGCAATTAAGATGCCTAGAGTATCTGGCGAACTACCTCTAGGTTTTACAGGGTACATGCGAGATGATATCTCCGACACACTATTTGCACAGGCTAGAGAATATATGCCAGAAATAGGGCGCTTCATGGGAAGAGATATCCTGAAGGGCAGAGTAGGGCAGCCAAGAAGCCTCAACGAGTATGCGTACTGCCATAACGATCCGGTAGGGTTTGTGGATTTGAATGGAATGGAGGAAGAAAAAGTTAGTACTATTGACTACACTACAGCGATGGTGCGTGGTGGTGCAGAGAATATAGGAACAGATATAGCGGATAATAAAATATCTAGTTTTGTGAATAAATGGCAGGTAAATAAAATTAATAAAGTATATAAGCAATATGATCATGATATAAGGGTTAATCTTGGGCGTTCAATTAACAACATGAGACCTGGACGAGCGGCAAATGCATTAGCAAAACTTGAAAGCCTAGAAACAGCTAAGGCCGCAAAGGTTTCAAGTGTAGGAAATGCTGCAAAGCTTGGTAGATTTACTGCAAAAAAAATACTACCAATCGGAATTACTGCTGCTGGAATTTATGCTGATTACAGAGCAGACTACAATGCTGGGTTGTCGGATACTAAGATTAAATCGAATATGGGAGTTAATGCTGCATATGCTGCTACAGGAACAGGGGTTGTAGCAGGGGGAACATATGGAATTGGAGCTCTTGCTACTGCATTTAGTTTAGCGAGTCCGCCAACATGGATCGTGGCAGGGATATTGGGTTCAGCCTGGGCATTAGTTACAATATTCACCTCAGATAAAGTAGGTGACTGGATCAACAGCTTGGACTAGGAGGATTTGAAATGAGAAAACACAATGAGCAAGCCATAAGGAATTTCATTTCGGGAAAAGGCTCAGTAATGACAGAAGAGGGGAAAAGAAAAGCACAAAAAGACAAGTCTGCGAAAATCAGTTTGTGTTTGATATTAGTAATGTGCTTAATTTTTTCTATTTCAAATGCAGTACAATGGAGCGATTTTGTTGTAAGGTGTATATTTGCTACACAGATGGCTATTACTGCAATCTGGATGGTGATATCAAAGTTCTGCTTTGGAGTGAAGTTATATTCAGCAGCTGCTCCACAAAGCAAGGTGTACCAAATTATTTCAATAGGTTTTCTTCTGATAATTATTGATCTGATGTTTATAGGTGGTTTTAGAGGTCTTTACAGAGGCATAAATATCTTAATGCTAGTAATAATTGTTTTTTTGCAAATAGTGATATCATTTATTTTTGAAAGAAAACGAATTTTAAGTGCAATAGAAGATAATGATGGTATTAAAAAAAGACCTTTCGAAAATGAAAGAGACATATCTAAAGGGCTAGAATATATGGTATTTTCTATTATTTTTCTATTAGCCATAAGAGGGCATATAACTATATTTTCAGTTATTATCATTATTTTGGAAACTTATACAACGATATGGCTATCAAGATCGCTCATAGAGCATATATATAAACTGTATTTTGCCAATAAGTACGATATGAGAGATGAGTTATTTAAAAACATTCTATAAAAGATAGTAAATTTAGTGTTGTTTGCCTGTCTTTTGGAATAACTCATAGGCAGATTAAAAAGCTTAAATGATTTTTGATGAAAGAAAGTGAAATGGAAAGCAAAGAAAAGATAGCAAGTTTTATAGCGAATCATAACATTATTAGACCAATTGAATATCCACTCTTTGCAGTACCTTTTCTTTCTATAATCATGAGTGTCTTATATCTAATAGGATGTTTTTCTGAGTATAAATATTCTACGGCAAGAGAAGTTTGTATTGTTGGACTAATTTGTTCTACTATTTGCTTTTTTGTAAGTATGAAACTAAGAAGAATATGCTTGCAGATACTCCCAAGAAATCCGGGAAAAGGTATGTATTCAGCAGAAATTATACAATACGTTGGTCTGATTTTTCATTCAATTATATATATCGAGTTTGTTACATCATGGTGGAAAAGAGATTTTTATTTGATTGTCGCAATACTTTTTATCATGCTACTAATCAGTGTTTTAATATGTGCAACAGTGTGGATAATTAAGTACAGAATAAATAAAGGAATTTATTTAAATAAGAAACGAATAGACTTTAACAAAGTTGCCATTTTTTCATCGACTTCGTTTATATCTGCTGTATTTATTATTAAAAGTGTTGTATTAAACAATTTAGAATCAAATATGCCAGTTCTTATTTTGCTTATGCTAATAAGCTGCATGGGGCTGTCTGTAATTCTTTCTACAGCGTATTACCTAAAGCTAAAGTATGCCAAAGAGTATGGACTTGAAGAATATTTGCCAACAAAGGCACATCCTAGTAAGTTTACTGGATGGAAATAAACTTCATAAACGATATCTTCACTCTTATGAACTAAAACACATATATTTTAAGCAGAATAACCAATGGGATATGGTTCTTAGGGAAGTGATTACGACTCTATGAACATTATTGCATGATACGCAATAGATATCCTCGAAAGGGATAGTATATGGAGCAAAATATAAAACACATGGCCGTTAGTTTAAGTTAATAATAAAGGCCACATGGTGAATAAAATGAAGAAAAAAATATATTCAAAAGACCAATTAATAGCTTTTCTTGGATACTCGCCTAGATGGGAAACTAAAGACTGCTGGATATGGACACTTCTTACCCCTATCCCGTTCGGTATTTTGTTAATTACTATTCCGCTAGCTGTAACAGAGGGAGATAATGGCTATAAGTTAAATATTCTGTCAAAATGGATATACGTGATTACTGTTAGTTGTGCAGTTCTAGGAAGTGTAATTTTATATATCATTTCAACTAGACGGCTAAAGGAGCATAGAAGGCGTGCAAGGATTGGATATGAGCGAGATGTGTACATTGTACTGTTAATATGGGCAATCCCGACGTTACTTGCATTCGTACAAGGCACAAATCCTGAATTGAAAGTTGGAGATTATATTATCAAAGTAATAATATTATCAATTGTTTTTATGTCAATTTCATATCTAGTTGGGATACAAATATTCATGATGCTGATAGGCAAATCATATTATTCAACGGAATTTGCAAAAAAGAAGGTGCACTATTTCGGCAATGACGAAATTAAACGTGTTTTTGCTGTGGGCATTCCATTAATCTTAAAATATACTGTCGGAAATGCAGCGATGCTATATTCTTTTTTAGCGTTAGTGCTCATTGCACTTCCTGTAACTGTAGCAGGATATCAACTTAAACTAAAATTAGCAAAAGAGCTTAATATGGAAGAATACCTTATAGGTTTCGGGTCATATTATGATCACGAATGAGGACTATGGTAGATAAAGAAAAGATAGCAAGTTTTATAGCGAATCATAACATTATTAGACCGATTGAATATCCACTGCTAGGATTACCATTATTTTCAGGCATCTCCAGTATTGTGTGGCTGATGTTTCTTGTATTTTCACCTAATAAATATTTTGAAGAGCGTGTTATAAGTTATATAGGAATGTTTATACTTATATGTTGCTTTATTTTAGGAATAATATCTCGAAAGAAGTGCACAAAACTGTACAATACGGAACAGGCAAAAGTTTGTACTGTGCAGAAATATTAATACATTCCTACTGTGTAGTAATTGCACTATTATTTATGATTTATTTCTTGCTTATAGATGATGAGTTAAAAGAGGCTATTATCATATTCATTTGTGGCTTGAGTATAATTGCTATCACGGTGTGCATAACTACAATTGCTATAAAATGAAGAATAGCAAAGGGCTTATATCTGAAAAAACAGAATGGTAACTATAAAGTAATTCAAATTTTTTCATCAGGAGCTTCAGTTGTTGTATTTATTTTATTAAAAAATATTATAATTAATAATCATGATATAAATGTGTCTTTTGTAATTTCTGTTTTGCTATTTATTCCAGCAGAGATAGCAAGTATATTGGTGGTGCTGTATTACCTTAAACTTAAATATGCCAAAGAGTATGGACTCGAGGAATACCTACCAAGAAGACCAAATCCTAGCAAGTATACGGGATGGAAGTAATGCTTTGCACTAGTGTAAGTTAGTAGTATGAGCAAATTGCTTTATTAGATTGATGAAAAGCAAGTGAACTTATAAAGGGGTTAGAGTGTGGATAAGAATATTAAATCTTTTGTTGAACATAATTACATCACGCTTTCCGAGAAAGATGTGAAAGTTCAATTGTATTTCCTTACTGTGGTGATACAAATTGGTTTACTAATCTGTCTTTTTTTTGGTACAGAAGGCAATATAAACGGTGTAGATATAGTTGCTATAATATATATTTTTGCAATACTGCCAATAGCAATATTTGCAGTTTATCGAACAGATCGTTCTGCAAGTAACAAGCGATTCCTCGTGCTACAGATGGTATATCTTATAGTTGGTTGTATTAATCTTAACACGGCTATTGTATATCTAGTTTATAAAGGTATAAACGGGGGAAGTGCGTTAATTTGTATAATGTATACTCTTTCTCTTGTAGCGGTAACATTCTACATTTCTTTTAGAAAGCAAGAAAAATGGATTAAAACGGGAGCTTATGCTGTATATTCGTATGAACTAGCAAACTGGGACATGATACATGCAAAAATTTGGCATAAAGACAGTTATATCCATGTAATTGTCTTCGGGGGGGCACTACTTCTTGGCAGAGTTACACAAAGTGTTGCTGTAATCGCATTTGTTGCTCTATCAATACAAGTATTTATAGTGATCGATTTAGTAAAATATTATATGCAACTTAAGTATGCGAAAAAATACGGAATGTTAGACTTGCTGCCATCTGCACCGAATGAGGAGTTAACACCATAGTAATACAATGATATATGGACAGTCATAAAGAGATGAGACGGTGTTAAAGCCAGAAGCTTAACAGCATAAGAATTTCGTCATATGCAAGAAATAGGGCGATTCATGGGAAGAGATGTCATAAAGGGCAGAGTAGAACTGCCAAGAAGCCTTAACGAGTATACATACTGCCATAACAATCCTGTAGGGTTTGTGGATCTGAATGGTATGGATGCTGTCTTGGTTAACAAAGAGTATCATGAGGCGTTATACGTAAAAGGAGACTTTTCAAAATCTATACAAGAGGGGAACAGGTTGGTTGATGAGTATAAAAACAATAAAAATAGAAATAGAATAAGAGATAAAGTCTTAAGAGCATTTAATATCGAAAATGTTGAATACTCTTTTTTACGCAGAAACTGTGGGCAAGTTACAATGAATTTGTTTATGAAAGGCAAACTAGAGTCAGGTGAGATTGTCAAAGCCTTTCTGAATAGAAGGGGATACAAAGAAGCCTCTGTATTGCCAAATATTAACATGCATATAGTACAAGCATATTTTGGAAATTCTGCAGTTAATAAAGAAGAGTATTACGAGCAAATTAGTTTAGACTAAATGGGGGAGAAGAAATGTTAAAAAGAATATTTCAGATTAGAGAGGTTAAAATAGTAGTTGTAATATTTGTGTGCTTAGTAGCTTATATTCGCACACCATATTTTAGCTGGAATGTTAAGAGTGCTAGGGTTGAGGCAGAACAGTACATTGAACAACAGTATAAATTTAAACCAAAATACGTATCGGGGGTATATAGTTCGAACTTAGATGGAAGCAACTATTTTATGTACTTTGTTGATAAAAAAAATGGTATTGAATTTACAGTTACGTTACAAGGGGGGAGGAGATTTTTTATAAAACAAGTTAAACAATATGTTGAAAAGGATGATTACCTAGAAAAACTATTAATCAAAAAGATGAGAGAAGAAATCTCACCTGTTGTGAAAAAAGAATGGGGAAAGAAGGTAGAAGTAGAAGTTATAACAGGTGGTAGTAGAACTTGGGAAACTTATCAGGAGCCTACTCTGAAAAATATAGAAAATTTGTATAAAAAAAACTATACGATAAAAATTAAAGTCAAAAAAGCTGGAACAAAGCAAGAAGAGTCAGAAAAGCTGTTTGAAATAGTTAAGTTCTTAAGAGCAAATGATTATCTTCCTTATGATATAGACGTAGATTTTGAAGGTTCAAATATAAAAGGCATTAGCATAGACAATATAGACCAAATAAACAGTTCAAACGACATATTAGCCCTTATGAACTAAAGTACATATATTTTAAGTATAGATAATTGATGCGACAGGAGTGGTAACAAGCTTTTCATATGACAACAACGGAAATCTCGTATCAAGGAAGGTAGGAGATGTAGAGAAGTCATTTGAATACGATTCCATGAATAGAGTTACTAAGGAGTTTATCGCAGGAGCATTAACTGCAAGCTACACCTACGATGCTGCCGGCAATATAAGTTCAGTGACAGATGGCCTTGGAAATCAGACAAGGTATATCAGAACAAAAGGCGGTGATGTTGCTGCTGTAGTTGATCCGCTAGGCAATGTTACCAGATATAGATATGATAAAGCTCATAGGCTTATGAATGATGATGCTAAAGACATATTTGATGCCAATGATAAAAAAGATGAGCTTTTAAGGCTAGGATGAAATACAGCGCAGAGAATATCTCTACAAAAAAGTTTAATAAGATTATACAAAAAATAATAAATGATTGGAACACACAGAGATTTGGAATAATTGAGAAAGACTATGATAACGGACTGTCCTCATCTAAACGAAATACTAACTTGCTGGTGAATGGTGGATTAATGGGGGATGATATGATTGAGAATATTAAATCTTTTATTAAGCATAACTACATTACAGATTCTGAGAGCAGAATAAAATGGCAACTATATGGAGCAACAGTTTTTTTTATTATACTCGCATGGTGTTTTTCATTTTTCTTTAAGAGAGGCAATATGATAGTTGACATATGCATGCTTGTATTTTCAATAACTGTATTGCCGATTATTGCTATATTAAGATGCCAAGCTAATATGTCTAATGACAACACACGATTTATAAAACTCCAGATTATCTATAATTACATGGCGTGCATAGTCATGGATGTTGTTTTTACATATATTGTGTATGAGGCACATGGTGGCAAAAGTGCTTTGATTGTTGTTTTATATCAAACAACCGTAATATTTTTTACATTTATCAAAGCATTTAGAAAACATGAGGCGTGGATCAGAATGGGTGCATACAAAGATTATTCAGAAGAAATTTCAAAATGGGATCGATGGCATACTAAAATATGGCACAAGGATAGCTATATCAGTGGAATTGTTTTTGGAGGGATGCTTATATTAGGGGATTTGGCAAAAAGGGGAATATTTCTAATATATATTGCTGCATTTTCAATACAAATTCCAATAATAATTGATATAGTAAAATATTCTTTGCAGCTTAAATATGCAAAGAAATATGGTTTGCAAGATTTGCTACCATCTGCACCGAATGAGGAGTTAAAGCCATATTAATATAATGTACATAGACAGCCATAAATTAACGAGAATGTGTTAAAGATAAAAACTCAACAAGAATACATAATAAAGCTAATAAGGCGCTTGTATATGATAAAAATGTTGCAATAGGCAAAGTAAAACCTGCTACACTAGGGGGACTTCGTGAAGCTATAAAGAAAGGAGCAATAAGAGGCGGAGTAATTGGAGGCGTACTTGATGTGAGTACGGGTGCAGGCCAAGATTACTTTACAGGTGCGTCTAGAAGCGAGCTCGTTTCCAATGCAAAGGTTAAATTCGCATTTGGAGCAATAGAGGGGGGTACATTCGCTGTAAATCCGGCAATTGGAATTGCTGCAATAATTGGAATCGGATTATATGAATACTTTTATTCAGAGAGAGATAGGATTAAAAAAAGACTTAATTGTTTGGGTTAGGAGCAAAATAATGAATGATAAGGAAATGATATATATTAGGGAATTTATAAAGCACAATAATATCCACCAAACAATAGAGTCATTAATGTTTGGCACCCACTTAATATCAATTTTATTGATATTAATATACTTGAGATTTGCAATATCACCTCCAGATAAAGCTGACCCAATAGCACTATATATCTCGTTATGTATTCCAGTTATGTTACTAGTTGTTAGTATATTGTTGAGGAAAAGAATCTTTTATCTTAAAGAAAAAGAATTTGGTAAGAGTTTATATATTGTTCAAATAACCATATATATATATTGTTTGATTATAGGCATATTATTTGTCACGCTTGTTGTACTATGCGAATATGGTGCGAAAAAAGTTCCAAGTGCAATAGGATTTACTATTTTGGTTGCTGGTGTTACTGTTGCGAGTACATATGTCCGTGTAAAACTAAATATAAAGAGAGGGCATTATTTGCATAGAAAAAACATAATTAATGAAAAAATAATTGCGTTTATTTCTTCAGCGATAGGGATAGCAATATGTATAATTATTTTTCAATTTATCAAAATGAATTTTACGGGAATTGGATATGGAATTATGTCAATTATGCTAGTAACGTCATCTTCAGCTCTATCACTTATATATTATCTTAAACTAAAATATGCAGAACGTTATGAACTTGAAGAGTATTTGCCTACTAAATCTAATCCTAAATAATTTACAAGATGGAATTGGTAATTTAATCACTATAAACACGCCTTGAGTCAGAACTTGAAATAGGAGTATCGCGATACTATGCATAAGAAATACAATGAGCAAGCCATAAGGAATTTCGTTTCAGGGAAAGGCTCAGTAATGACAGAAGAGGGAAAAAGAAAAGCGCAAAAAGAATTTTCAAATAAGATTAGCGTTTGGTGGGTATTATTATTATTTTTCGCCCTTACGGTAACAAATGCTATACAGTGGAGCGATATAAACGTAAGAATTATATTTGCTATACAGATAGTAGCTATCATTATTTGGTTTGTTGTATCTAAATTGTTTTTTGGACTAAAAAACAACCTACAAGCCCCTATAAATAAATTGCTCCAAATAAGCACGGCAATACTATTTCTAGTAATTGTGGATCTTGCATTTATTGGTGGGTTTAGAATTCTATATACTGACTTTAATCTCGTGATACCCTCAACGATACTGCTTTTACAATGTTGCGGAGCTGCTGTTTACGAGAGAAGGGTAATATTAATTGCTATAAAAAAGAATGATGGCATTATGAAAAAACCATTTGAAAATATGAAAGACTTATCTCAGGGTGGTATCTATGTGATTGTAATGATAGTAACAATGATTGCGTTGAGAGGATATTTGAATTTGTTTACACTCTATATTGTTATATCAGCAACATTCATTACAATGGTTTTTTCAAGAACCATTATGCATCAGATATATAAACTGTATTTTGCCAATAAGTACGATATGAGGGATGAGCTATTTAAGAATGTTTTATAAATGATAGTAAACTGAGGCTGATTTATCAATCTGCGGTAAGGGGGTTATAATTAGATTGAGAAAGCTAAATGATTTTTAGATATATGAGAGAAAGCAAAATGGAAGACAAAGATAAAATAGCAAGCTTCATAGCGAATCATAATATTATAAGACCGATTGAGTATCCGTTAATTGCGATGCCGTTTTTAACTACATTAACATTCGTTTTTTACACAATATTCTATATATTGTCATCTGATAAGACATCTGGTGAAAGTATGTTATATATCGTTGGAGTTATATTTTCTATAATAACATTTGTATTTTCGATGTGGATGCGTAGAAAATATTTAAAGGCTTTTAATGAAGAACCAGGTAAGAGCATGTATGCGGCTGAGGCGTGGCAGTATACGGGATTTGTATTACATACGTCTCTTTTAATGTTGAGTTTTTTTTCGTTGGAAGAGGTACAAATAAGTCTACTAACATCAATATGCTTTTTAGTGGTAATAATTGTAATAACAATTGCTGTGACTATCATCGTTGTTAAAACAAGAATTGGAAAGGGCTTCTATCAAAAAAACAAAGATATAGGTACCAAAACAATGAGATATTTAGGGTCTGGTTCATTCATTGCAATCATGCTATTCATAAAAAGCATTGTAATTAATTCAGAGGCAGATGGACTAACGTTTTTTATTTGCATACTATTAGTTGCTTTAGAATTTTCAATAGTATTAGCGGTTGAATACTTTCTCAAACTCAAGTATGCCAAAGAGTATGAACTCGAAGACTATCTACCGACAAGACCGCATCCTAGCAAGTATACTGGGTGGCAGTAATAGATTCTGATAGTACAATTGGACAAAGTGTGTAGAATCAAGTAGGCAAATTCACTTTAACACTTATGAACTAGGAGTATAGCAAGCGAAAAAAGATTAGGAAGAAACTATGACTACAAGCATTGTTTGTGTGCTTCCGTATATGAAACAACAGAGATAAAGACTTATAGACGATTAGGATTAATTCGAGTAACATATAATAATAGTCATGTTTAAAGATAGGATGTGAATTAGTAATGGCAAAATCAGATAAAAAGAAAACAAGTGCTCGTGGCAAGAACAGACGTGATGCACACGGAGTGTATCAGAGACGCGCGGAGCGAGGAAAAGCTGCATTCAGACCTTATGACGGAGAGCCTGCGGAAGAGTTCCGTAGCAATAATGGGCGGAACACAGGAAGAACTAAACGTACTAGCGGCAACGCTGGCGGATATGGTAGTTCGCAGCGTAATGTCAACTCAGGGAGTTATAGCAATTCTCAGCGCGACAGAAACTCAAGCAGCCGCCCGCGAGATAACTACAAAAATACATACCGCAGCAGTGAATGGGACAGCCGTGGCGGCAGCTTTGCCGAGGGAGAGAGTGCTCCAGCCGCGAATCTGATAGCCGGCCGCAATCCGGTAATCGAAGCAATCAAAAGCGGCCGCGAGATTGAGAAAATCTACATGGCGGCAGGAGCTGAAGGTTCCGTCGTAAAAATCAGAGCGATGGCTAAGGACGCAGGTGTAGTAGTGGATACAGTACCTAGAATTGTGCTGGATAGAATGGCACCAGGCGAGAAGCATCAGGGCGTGGCAGCGGAGATATCTGCATACTCATATTCAACAGTTGAAGAGATCATGGAACGAGCAGCAGACAGTGATGAACCACCATTTATCATGATGCTCGATGAGATTTCTGATCCACACAACCTCGGAGCGATTATCAGAACTGCAGAGTGTGCCAATGCTCATGGAGTTATAATTCCTAAGCGCAATGCTTGTGGACTTACAAGTACCGTTGCTAAGACTTCAGCAGGAGCACTAGAACGCATGCCGGTTGCGAGAGTGACCAATATATCTCGAACCATCGAAGAGCTGCAAACACAGGGTGTGTGGGTAGCAGCAGTGGATATGGATGGAAAATCATATTATGAGACAGAAGGCGTGATGAAAGATGCGATAGCTCTAGTGATCGGAAATGAAGGAAAAGGTATCAGCAGGCTTGTCAAGGAGAAGTGCGATCTCACGATATCAATTCCGATGAAGGGAAGCATCAACTCTCTAAATGCATCTAATGCAGCAGCTATTATGATGTATGCGGTTAGACGAAGCAGGGACTGTTAGCCTAATATATTTAGTACTTGTACAGCATTAAATATCAAGTAAAATGCTTGACATTGACATCTGCACAGCGTATTATTATAAGGCTACTTTATGAATTCACGACAGAGCTTGCGAGGCGGGCTCTGACTTTTGAGTTGAGAGAAGCAATTAGCTTACATATATATTTGCAAAGGAGGTCATCACCTTGAGAAACAAGATTACACTAGCATGCACAGAGTGCAAGCAGAGAAACTACAACACAACTAAGAACAAGAAGAACAATCCTGATAGAATTGAGCTTAGAAAGTTCTGCAAGTTCTGCGGTAAGGAAACACTCCACAAGGAGACTAAGTAGTCGAGGGAACATCATGGCAAACAACAATGAAACCATATCCAGAGATGGCAAGGATACTAAAATAGAGAATAAGACCAGCAAACCGGAACAGCGCAAAGAGCGTAAGGGCATCATTGGATATTTCACTGGTGTTAAACAGGAGATGGCCAAAGTAGTATGGCCTACGAGAGCGGAACTGACCAAGGACACAGTAGTTGTTTTTGGCGTGTGCATCTTCTTCTCCCTGTTGTTCTGGGGGATGGATACAGGCTTCTTAGCAGTGCTCAAGAAGCTTCTCGGAATTACGCTATCGAAATAGGCTAGAAGGAGACATACATGACAGAGAAGACCGAAAACTTGAATACGGGCGGCACAACGCTGTCACCACTTGAGGGCGAAGGTCTACGTGGCGATGGTACTGCAAAGTGGTACGTAATCCATACGTATTCTGGTTATGAGAACAAGGTTAAGACTAACATCGAGAAGATGGTAGAGTACAGAGGAATGCAGGATCTCATCCTTGAGGTTACGATTCCTACTGAGGATAGAGTGGAGATTAAGAATGGCCAGAGAAAGGTCAAGACTAGAAAGCTTTATCCTGGCTACGTAGTCATCAAGATGATTGTCAACAACGAGACTTGGTATCTGGTGCGTAACACAGAGGGCGTTACTGGATTCGTAGGTCACGGTTCTGATCCTATTCCACTAACTAAGGAAGAAGTGGTTAGGATGGGCGTTGAGAAAATGCGCATCGACCTGGATGTTGAGACTGGCGACACAATCCGCATTATCGGTGGACCTTTCGAGGGTCAGATGGGTATCGTTGAGGATATCAGTCCTGATAAGCAGATTGTTAAGGCGAAGGTATCGATGTTCGGTAGAGATACACCTGTAGAGCTCGAGTTCTCGCAGGTGGGAAAACTTAACTAACTGGGAGCTATAGTCTCAGAGAAAGGAGAATAAGATGGCAAAGAAGATCGACGGCTATATTAAGCTTCAGATCCCTGCAGGAGGAGCAACACCTGCACCACCAGTTGGACCTGCCCTAGGTCAGAAGAGTGTTAACATCATGGACTTCTGTAAGCAGTTCAATGCTAAGACTCAGGATCAGCAGGGAATGATTATTCCAGTTGTAATCACAGTTTACACAGACAGATCATTCACATTCGTATGCAAGACTCCACCAGCAGCAGTACTTATCAAGAAGGCAGCAGGCATTGATAAGGCATCGGGCGAACCTAACAAGACAAAGGTAGCATCGATTACATATGCTCAGGCAGAGGAAATTGCGAAGACTAAGATGCAGGATCTCAATGCGGCTACACTTGAAGCAGCTACTGATATGATCAAGGGTACTGCTCGCAGCATGGGAGTTTCTGTAACAGAGTAATCAGTGGGAGACATTTTTAAGAGATGTCGATAGAACCACAAGGAGGAATTATGGCTAAGAAAAGCAAAAGATACAGCGCAATCATGGAGTCGTTCGACAAGACACAGACTTATGATGTTGCAGAGGCTGTAAAGAACGTAAAGAGCTTTGCAAATGCGAAGTTTGACGAGACTGTTGAGATGCACATTCGTCTCGGAGTAGACGGAAGACACGCAGACCAGCAGGTTAGAGGCGCAACTGTACTTCCACACGGAACAGGTAAGAGCAAGAAGGTTCTTGTTTTTGCTAAGGGTGCTAAGGCTGAAGAGGCAGAAGCAGCTGGTGCAGATTACGTAGGCGCAGAGGATCTTGCAGAAAAGATCCAGAAGGAGAACTGGTTCGACTTTGATTCAGTAGTTGCTACACCGGACATGATGGGCGTTGTAGGACGTCTAGGTAAGGTTCTCGGTCCTAAGGGACTCATGCCAAACCCTAAGTCAGGTACTGTAACAATGGACGTACAGAAGGCACTTGAGGAGATCAAAGCAGGTAAGGTAG
>ERZ772906.397-NODE-397-length-26199-cov-14.248126_pt1 | contig 26199 bp, 40 predicted proteins | sample MGYA00511338_ERZ772906 | MGnify/ENA primary metagenome ERZ772906 (study PRJEB29015, sample SAMEA2738076) | human oral metagenome | biome: human oral; feature: human-associated habitat; material: saliva | place: China | collected 2212 ... | reverse complement strand
TTGAACCCTGCTAGCCAGGTGCGGTAGGCAAAAGGTAAACCTACAAATGAATCCAAAGTTTACTGAGACACAGTTCCTATCAAAAATTTTGCCAATTTTCATTAGCTCCTTTCTTGTTAAGGATAATATAACCATATACCATTTGTGAGTGATTGACATCGGTCTCAAGGCTGATTTTTGGAGAAAATTATGGAAGATAAAATCATAGAACTCGCTGATTACTTTATCAGCGAGAATACAACATACAGAGAAGCTAAAATAGCGTGTGAGAAGCTATTGAAACAAGTTAGCCATGAGATCGAACTCAGGGCGCTGGAAAGTGAGACAGAATGAAAGAAAGAACGAAAGAAACAATAAAGGAATTCCTGAAATTCAGAAGCCAATTTACAATACGTGAATGGTTTGAAATTAACCAAGCTGTCGAAGCTCGTTTAAATCAAAAAGTCCCCCAGTTGAAACTGGACGACTTAGATGTAGAAATCATCTCTAAAAGACTAGAAAGGAAAATATAATGAACGATATTACTCGAATCATATTGACAAGTGTGAATGTAGTTTGCGCTTTAATAAATCTATTTTGCTTTATTAAAGACAGGATGGATTGATTTATTTTTAGAAAGATAATGAATTTGTCTGTTGGTTTTAATCTTGATAGTATGCGGTGGTTCGTTTAGGTAGTATGAAAACTTATGGAATGAGTATGGATTTAATTCTATCTCATCTTCAAATGGATCAGAGTACCAATCGACATTTAAAAATGTCTGAGTACTGATAACCAAACCAAGTGGATCTGGTTTCTCCTCAGGAATAGCAGTGGCTGGATTAAATCCGTTGTCAAAAATTTCTTTTCCGTTTTTGTCAAACAGTTGGATATTTTTGATTAAAACATCTGAATTTGATTGGTTAGACAAAACAAAGCTGTACTGATAGCAAGAATATTCGTTCATTCTTGCTTTACGGAAATTAGAAATGTTCAATTTCACTCTATTAACTTTCAAAGAGTAAATCAAACTAAAAACACCAGTAATAGCTCCAATCCATGCAGCAGAAACATTCAAAATATCAATCAAACTAAACATCAAAATTACCTCGATTTTATCTTTATTATACCAGACTTATAGCAGAAAGAGAGCACGAAAAATAGAAAGGGGATGATAAAAATAACAAGAGCAAATAGAAGATATTATTGGCTACAACTTAGAGAGGATTTTTTCAAAACTAAAGAAATGAAGTTGATGAGAAAACTTCCAGGTGGAGAAGAACTCACAATCATTTACTTGAAAATCATGCTTGTCAGCTTAGCAGATGAAGGGAAAATTTTCTTTGAGGGAGTTGCTGAAGATTTAGCTGAAGAACTATCTTTGCTTATTGATGAAGATGCTGAAGCGATTAGAATGGCTTTAATCTTTTTAGAACAAAAAAAACTACTTACAACTTCGGATAAATATCAATATAATTTAGAACAAGTTCCAGAAATGATAGGTAGTGAAACCGCAAGCGCCCGTAGGGTTCGCAAACATAGAGATAGTCAAAAAGTGTTACATTGTAACACCGAAGTAACAAACCGTAACGGAGAGATAGATATAGAGATAGATAAAGATATAGAGATAGATAATAATAATAAAACTATCAGTCCAAATTTAGCTGAAAATCTAAAAAGTAGTGGTATTCGTATCAATGAAAAACAACATCAACAATTACTTGACTATGTAGGACTTGACGGAATGAGTTTTGACATGCTGAACCGTGCTATCGAAATCACTTCGGGAGTTCATCAACCTAGTTTTAACTATCTAAAAGCAATTTTAGAGAAATGGAAAGAAAAAGGGTTTACTTCACTTGAGCAAGTGGACGAACATGAAGAAGAAAGACAGAGTTCTAAAAACTCAACTTCAAGAAAAGTCGGAAATTCAATTATTCAAACATATGACGACCCGTTGCCGTTTTAGAAAGGAGAAATAATGTGGGAACAATTAAATAAAATCATGCAGGAAAGAAATTTAAACGGCAGTCAGTTATCTAAAATGGCTGGAGTTAATCGTAGTTTCTTTTCTGACCTAAAGACAGGAAAGGTAAAATATCTTTCTTGGCCAAATATATGCAAAATCGCTGATGCGTTGGAAATCAGCATAGATGAATTAAGGTAAGGGGGTTGAATGGAAAAATTAAATTTAGAACCTATCTATTTCGTCAATGAAAACGAGATATGCAAGAAGCATTCTTGTTATATGTGGACTTTCAAGCATCCAGTTAGAGCAAAAGGAAGAAAAACACCTTATCAGCCTACCTTTTGTCCTGAGTGTCAGCGTGAAGACATGGCAAGGGAGCAAGAAAAGAAAATCGGAGAAATGTATATCTCGTCTATCTTGTCAAGTACGTTTGGAGTGCTAGAAAGAAATAGCATCATGCCAAGCGATATGAAAGATGCTAGCTTTAACACGTTCACAGTCAACAACGAAATTGACGAGCAAGCGAAAAACTACGCATTGAGAGTTGCAAGACATTATTTCAATGACGGGAAAGGCAATTCAATTATTCTTGGAAAAGCTGGACGAGGTAAAACGCATTTAGCTATTTCAATCGCTAAGAAGTTAAACATTGACTTTAAAGCGAATAACAATCCTAAAAGCGTGTTGTTTATGAACGTTCCTACAATGTTTCAGAAAATCCAAAGTGGATTTAGTCAGAAAGATGCAAGGACAACGGATGAATGGCTGGAGTTGCTTAAAAAAGTTGACTACTTGATTTTGGACGACTTCGGAAAAGGCGAGCAAACGCCTTGGAAAATGGATTTTATGTATAACTTGCTGGATGCTAGAGATAAGACGATTATTACAACCAACTTGACGGGCGCAGAAATGAAACAAACATTTGATAGTAGTCTAGTCAGTCGAGTTGCAAAAGGCGCAAAGGATTTGACTTTTAAATATCCTGATAATTCGGAAGATAGGAGAACACTACCATTTTAACGACAGAAGAAAGAAAAAAGTTGATAGCAGAGTTCGAGAAAAACCACTATCAACTATCAACGTTATTGAAAGAACGCTTACTAGTTACAACGGACGAGCGTTTCACTCACAAACTGGAAGAAATGGCTTACTATTCAATGAACGGTAGCATTTATCAGTTTGCAAAATAAAAAGTACCTACGGGGATAGGCACTTATCAAAAATTACTACTTAAATTATAACACAGAAAGAGAGGAATTGCTAGTGGCAATAGAACTTTTTGGCAACGAATGGAAAGAAGAACTTTTTGAAGATTTAGTAAAACTTAATATTGAAGCGATAAATGAAGCAAACAGAAGAATTTCAAAACAATTCAATATGGTTCCAATCAAAGAAGTCATGAAGGCTACTGGATGGGGAAGAACAAGAATTGAAGATTTTCGAGATCAAGGAAAATTCAGCTATCAACAAAACGCAAAAGGTGGAAAATACTTGTATGACTTGGATGATGTACTGAGGTTCCAACGGCAATTGATGAAATAGGAGTTTAACATGAAGCTATTAGATAAACTTACAAAATGGTTTTTTAACACAACGAAAATCGAAGTCAACACAGACTGGCGATTAGTTGCACTTGATACTAATAGAAAGCTAATCGAAGTAGAAGAAAAACTACAACAAGCAATGCAGATTATTGCTGACAAAGACAAAATTATTGAAATATACAAGGAAAAATCAGAATGACAGAACCAACTTTAACAAGTCAACTTTTAGGAGTTGCAACAGTCTTCATTTGCATGTTTGTAGCAATGCTTATTGTGGCGAATAACGAGCAAAAGCGCCAAAGACAAGCAAAAGAACAAGAAATGTTAGATAAAGCAATTATTGAAGTTTATCAACAAGGAAGAAATCAATTTAATAACATTGCAAGGGAAAATATCAGAAATTGCGATAGACAATTTACATTTGATACACAAGCGCCAGTAGGTCTTAGACCTGACTTACTAGCACTACCGCAACCAAAGGAGCAATAAACATGAACATTTATTTTTGGGATTGTGGTTGTTGTGACTGCGGATATGAATTTGAATGGATTGACAGTTATCCGCCTATCGAGTGTGAAAAGTGCGGAAGTACAGAATTAAGATGCGTGCTTATCGGGAGGGAATATGATTAGCAGAGAAATGGACGAACTAGAAACAAGTGTATTTAATTACATTAACAATAACGGAACATTTGAAAAGCCCGCACAATCAAAAAATATTCGTAGGGATTACAACCTATCAGAGCGAAGATTAAAAATGATTGTCGAGAGTTTAAGAGTGAATTTCGGACATCCTATTGTCGCTCTTAAAACAAATCCTTACGGGTATTATATACCTAAAAACGAGGAAGAAAGGCAAGCTGGACTTGCTCCATACAAAAGACAAATATTGACTGAACAAAGAACTTTGTCAGTTGTCATGGCAGTGGATTTAGAGAAGTATTGGAAGTTAGAGCATGATTGAAGAACTACTTGCAGAGATTGATCAATGGCGCTCTGACTACATACATCTCGGAGTTGAACTCGGAGAAATCATCAACGAACAACAAGATATTATTGTAAAACTACAAAATGAAAATAAACGCTTGAAGCGTGAAAATTGGAACCTTAAGAAGACGAAAGGAAGAAAGAAATGACAAACGAACTGACACAAAAACAAATTACATCAAATGTTGCAACACGAATTGAAGCCATGAAAGGCGAAGGGTTGCTAATCGCACCAAATTATAGCGTGAGTAACGCCTTAAGTTCAGCCTACTACGCTCTTAAGAACTCAGCTAGTGGCAATTTGCTAGAAAAATGCACACCTGAAAGTGTCTATAATGCCTTGCTTGACATGGTCACACAAGGTTTAAGCCCAGCTAAGACACAATGCTATTTTATCCCTTATGGGAATACAGTTAAATTGAACCGTTCATATTTTGGAACCATGAAGGTCGTTAAACAGTTACCTGAAGTGAAAGACATCTATGCTCAGATTATCTTTGAAGGCGACGAGTTCGAAGCTGAAAACGTGGACGGGCGCTGGAAATTTGTCAGCCATAAGTCAAGCTGGAAGAACCAGGACAATCCAATCGAAGGTGCCTATTGTGTGATTGAAAAAACGGACGGGGAGAAAATCCTCACAATCATGACTAAGAAAGAAATTGATAAGTCCTGGGCGCAATCACGAAACGGAAGCGTTCAGAAAAACTTCCCACAGGAAATGGCCAAGCGTACAGTTATCAATCGTGCGGCTAAACAATTCTTTAATACATCGGACGACAACGACTTGTTTATTGATGCAGTCAATCGAACTACTGAAAATGAGTTTGTTAATGAGCGCAACGTGAAAGACATCACTCCGAGCGAACCAGTAGAAACGTTGGATGCTATCATGGGCGAGGTGGTAGAACCCGAAGAAGTGCCAGAAGTTCAAGAACCTGAAAAACCTAAAAAAGCACCTCGTAAGAAAAAAGAGGTCATTGAGCAAGAAGTGACAACCACTGATACAAGCTACCAAGCAGAAGAAATTCCAGACTTCGATGAAGAAACAGGCGAGGTTTTTGAAGAAATCAGTTTGCTAGAAGGCAACACGACCAATATTAAGGAGTAGGATCCATGGAAGAGCTAACACAAGAGAACTACTACCAAGACATGAGCTACTTGACCAACTCACGGTTTAAACGTTATCAGCAATGCCAAGCGAAGGCATTTGCCCTTGACAGTGGCCAATGGGTAGAAGAGAGGGATGAAACCCCTCTCCTGCTCGGTAACTACGTTCATAGTTACTTTGAAAGTCCAGAAGCACACCAGCAGTTCATGGCTGAGAATGGCGAGAAGCTACTTGCCAAGACTGGCAAGAATAAGGGAAACCTAAAATCTGACTTTGTGATTGGCGACAAGATGATTGAGAGCCTGAAAGATGACGAAGGTTTCAACCGCTTGTATCACGGCTACTCATCGGATGAAGTTCAAAAAGAATTGATTGTCTATGGCGAAATTGAAGGCGTGCCAGTCAAAGGGAAACTTGATAGTGTAAATCTAAGCCGTGGCTATTTTGTGGATTTAAAAACCATGAAGTCCATCTATGCTGAAGAATGGAGTGTAGAACTCAAGAAACGAGTACCTGCTGCAGTCAATAACATTTTGAATTTTGGGTATCACGGTCAGATTGGCCTATATCGTGAACTCTTAAAGCAAATGACAGGGAACGATTTTAGACCTTACATCGTAGCAGTCAGTAAGGAAAACGTGCCAGACCGTGAAATCCTGAAGATTGACGATGAATGGCTTGAGGAAGGATTAGAAAAATTCAAGTCTGAAATTGTCGAAGTTTGGAACGTGATCCAGGGCAAACAGAAACCTAAAAAATGTGGTCATTGTGACTACTGCAGAAGTCAGAAAAAACTAGATGCAGTCGTTACTTTGAACGATTTGATTGAAATGTAAACAAAGAGGTGATTTGATGAAAAAACAAGTAAAAGACATACTAGAAACTCACGACACAGGTTGTCCTCATGGCATCACATTTGCAATACATCAAGATAAAGATGAGTGTATTGCTTTGTTTGGTCGTTCTGGTTGGCCTGGACTAAAACCTCGATTTATTCGTTGGAATGAAAGTGTTGAAAACAGAACAATGTATCACACAGAAGAAGAGTTACGGAGTGCGTATGTTGATAAAGTCAAAGTAGTTGAGGAAGATTTTATTATCATTCAATTGTTGCACTTTTAAGAGGGAAAAAATAATCAAAAACCAACAAGCCGTGCATTCTTGTAAAACTGCGAACTAGAAACACGTCAGCAAAGGTTATGTGACCTTGGACGAGCGACTGCCCGTATTTAGCCAAACTCACAACAACATAGGCAGTCGCATTTTTTTGAAAATAAAAGAATGAAATTTTTAGATTTATTCGCTGGCATTGGTGGTTTTCGTTTAGGTATGGAGTCCGCCGGCCATGAATGTATTGGATTTTGTGAGATTGATAAGTTCGCAAGGGCTAGTTATAAAGCAATCCACGATACAGAGGGAGAAATAGAATTACATGATATTACAACAGTTACAGACGAAGAAATCAGAAATATTGGACACGTTGACGTTATTTGCGGGGGCTTCCCGTGTCAATCTTTTAGCATTGCTGGATCAAGAAGAGGATTTGAAGACACTAGAGGAACTCTCTTCTTTGAAATTGCACGATTTGCCGATATTCTTAAACCCAAGTATCTTTTTCTTGAAAACGTTAAAGGACTCCTTAACCACGACAGAGGAAACACCTTCAAAACAATCCTCGGAGCGCTTGATGGATTGGGGTATGATGTCGAATGGCAAGTGCTTAACAGCAAAAATTTCTCCGTCCCTCAAAATCGGGAGCGAGTGTTCATTATCGGACATCTTAGAGAAGGACGTACCAGAAGGGTTTTTCCTATCATCAGAGAAAATACAAAATCTGATAATCAACAGTCAAAAATCGAAATAGTAGGGAATGCTAAAAATCCGAATGGAACACGGCAAGGAACAAGATCAATCGTGCATAGTGCAAACGGCATTGTCGGAACTTTGACCGCAACAGATTACAAAGAGCCTAAACAAGTCGCTATACCCGTGCTATCTCCTGATAGAGTAAATAAAAATCAAAATGGCAGACGGTTCAAAACGGACGGCGAGCCTATGTTTACGCTAACAGCACAAGACAGACACGGAGTAGTCGTAGAAAACGAAATAAAAAAATACGGGACAATCCAACCTAACTTTAACCAAAGCGGAGTCGTCTATGATACAGACGGCATCGCACCAACAATCCGAGCTTATCAAGGTGGAGGGCTTGAACCTAAAATTATTCAGCGCGCACATGGTTATAATCAGGGTGGAGTGCATGAAATAGCTCCTACACTGACAAGTAATAGCTATCACGAAAATAACCATTTATCTTTTGGCTATCGTATTCGCAAGCTAACACCTCGTGAGTGTTGGAGATTACAAGGCTTTCCTGATTGGGCGTTTGATAAGGCGCAAGAGGTCAATTCTAATAGTCAACTATACAAACAAGCGGGGAATAGCGTGACAGTCAATGTCATCGCTGCAATAGCAGAAAGGTTATAAAAAAAGAAAGGGTAAAATGAACAACGAAAGAGAATTTGACTTGTTGCCATTATTAGAGCATATCAACCCGGCCGTTTTATCCTATCAAGAATGGATAAACGTCGGGATGGCTCTAAAACATGAAGGATATACCGCGTCGGATTGGGACAACTGGTCGCAAAATGATAGTCGATATCGTAAATTTGAATGTTTCAAAAAGTGGGACACTTTCAACGAACAAGCCGGCTCGATTGTAACGGGCAGGACAATCGTCCAGCTAGCCAAAGACCACGGGTGGGTGAATCCGTACTCAAGCGATAGCGAGGGCGCTCACGAATTAGACTGGAACGATACCATTGATAGAGATTACCGCGTTATCGATAAAAACTGGATTGAGGTAGCGAAACCTGTCTACTCTTTATCTGGCGCTATGGTTTATGGAGGTCTAGGAGTCAACAAGTGGTTAGAAAATGAGGATAACCAAAGAGTATTTGCTCTAGCTTGGTTTGACGGCTACGAGGTCGAGAAAGAAAAGCGGTATACAGTAAAGATAAAGGGGGAAATTGAAGAAAACCTTTTAGTCTATGGATTAGGTATAAACAGATATTTTTTTGCAAGAACCTACGACAGTTCAAAACGAAATGAACACACCCGAAAACAATTAGAAGAAGCTGGCTTCGGCTGGGTATTTGATTGCCCAGGGATTGAGGTTGAGGAGGTGGAGTAGATGATAAAGTTTAGAGCGTGGAGTAAACTTGCATCAAGAATGTATATCGTTAATGGGTTATATTTTGATAGAGGGATGGTTCAATATGCGAATAACGATAATGCAATAAGATTTATCAAACTTGAAAATATCATCCTCATGCAATCAACAGGACTCAAGGATAAGAATGGTAAGGAAGTCTTTGTCGGAGATATTATAAAATGTACCAGAGGATGTCCTCATGAAGTATATTTAGAAAAAGAATATGGTGGTACATACATAGGCGGAATGCCTGCTATATACCTAAAAGGTATAAGAGAAGGTTATGCGTGGACTGAACATGAAGAAATACTCGGCAACATTTACGAAAATCCAGAGCTTTTGGAGGAAAAATAATGACACGACCAAACAGATATCCATATACAAGAAGTCAATGGGTTGAAGAAATCGCTGATTATTATACATATGCAGACGATATTTGTTTTACGAGTCATATTTTAAAAAATAGACTTACTAGAGAAATTAAGAGCAAGGAGGGTAAGGAATGATTATTAAAAATTATAAATACAATAATTCGGAAGACGGTATTCATTACACAATTGATGTAGATGGTTATGAATTTGAAGTTAACCACACAAAAACAGATTATGGAAGTGTGAAACATGATGACATAGAATATTTTTTGGATGAAATCGCCGAATACGATATGCAAGAAGCTGAATTGATTGAAGATTTTGTAAGATTCCAAAACTACCTGTTAATGTATGGTATTGGGTTCACTCTTAAAAATGCTGATGAGGTTAAGCCATGAAACGCTTCTTAATCGGCTATTGCCTATTAACAACTTGCTTATTATTCATGCAACGTGAAGCACAGAAGCCCTTGCTAGTCTATCATGCTGATAGTAAGTACGCTATTACTGGCAAGGTTACGGAAAAACGAAAAATCGGAAAGTTGTTCACAATCACGGTAAACGGGAACGTGTTTGTGGTGAGTGAGCAGAAATATAATGATGCAGAAATTGGAGATGAGGTGATTATTTGACATTCGTAGAACATAATAATCGTGAGAAAGCTAATAAATTCGCTGAGTATGTGACAGGGAAGCCTTTACGTGAATACTTAGCTAAAAAAGTGAAGCAGTATTGTGGTGAAAATATATCTGTATTTGATGGAGCTGCAGGTTCTGGACAATTGGAGCAGTTTATCAGTATGACTGATTTTCATGCAGTAGAAATTCAAAAGGAAAGTTGTGAAGCTTTAAAAACAAACTTTCCACATGCAACGGTTGATAATCAAAGTTTTTTTACTTATCAATCTGATATCCAGGTTGATGCAATTGCAATGAATCCACCTTATTCTTTAAAACTTAAAGAGCTACCAGAAGAAGATCAACAGGCTATTAAAGAATTATATCCGTGGAAAAAATCAGGTGTCGTGGATGATATTTTTCTGTTGAAGTCTATGACTTACACGAAACGATACGGATTTTATATCATGTTCCCTGGAATTGCTTACCGTCAATCTGAAAAGAAAATGAGAGAGCTGGTTGGTAACAATTTAGTTGAATTAAATGAGATTCAAAATGGATTTGAAGATACTCCTATCAATGTCATATTTTTAGTAATTGACAAAGAGAAGAATACTCCTGAAGTTTCCAAAGAGATTTATGATTGTAAAACTCAAAAAGTTGAATATCAAGAATCTGATAAATTAAATTCAGATTTCAGCTGGGTAATACCGAAGAAGCCAGCTGAGAAAGAAGAAATAGACATTGACAAAGTGAATGCTGAATTAGATCAAATGGCAATTGACCACCTTGAAAAGCATTTAGCAAGTCAATTAGTCTTGATTCAATTCTTTAATGCAGATATTGATATAAAATCCTTTATTACAAGATGTCACAAAGTTTTAGATGATTATCTGTTGGCTTATAATTTTATGGTTGGACTTGAATGAAACCAGAAAAGATAACAACCTATGGATTGCTAGAAGTGTGTGAGCTTATTCCAGGCACTAGAACAAAAGCAACAGATGGACCTTATTTTATCTATGGCGCTGGCATGAACGCAAAAGGTACAACAGACAAGTTTAATTGTGAGAGTAATACAATCCGCTTAACTCGTAAAGGTACAGTTGGAGCAGTTTATTTTCATCTTGAACCATTTTGGATAGACGGAGATAGTTTTAAGGTTGAACCCAAAGAAATAATAGACAAGCGTTATTTATTTCATTGGTTGTTGATGAAGCGTGAAGAGATAGAACGTTGTGCAGATGGCAATAATCAACCAGGACTATCGCTAACTAGATTGTCAAAAATGACGATTGATGTACCTGACATAGAATACCAATTAAAAACGGTCAAGTTATTGGATGAAATGAGTACAGGCTTAGAATTTTTTATAGACAATATCACACAAACAAAAATGAACCAAAGCAAGGTTTTAAGTTACTATAACGAGAAAATTGGAATAGCTTTAGAGAGAGGTGAGTTAAATGAGAAACTGGGAGAATGATTTTGCTTACTATGAAGGCGAAACATTCATAACTTTAGGTTCTTTACAAGAAATACACGAGTATACAGGTATAGCTTTAGAAAAATTAAAAAGATACTCAAACAATTCACGAATTAAACGCTATCCGTTTGGAAGGGCGCTAATTGAAATAGATGAGGAGTTAAAATGAACACACTAGAAAATGTAAAACAATGGTTTATTGATCGTGACCTTGAAAACGGTGGACGATTAGACAAGCAGTCACTCAAGTTGAGTGAAGAATTCGGAGAGTTATGCGCTGGCTATCTCAAGAAGAATGAGCAAGTTATGAAAGATAGCATCGGAGATTGTGCAGTTGTTATTGTCGGTCTGGCCTTGCTCATTAAGGAAGATGTGAATCAGATTTTTAAAGAGTCAGATGGTTTACGGAAGAAAGAAATTACAGAAACATTAATCTCTATCAATGCCAACATCAGTGAGTTTCAACTGTCTCAAGGATTTGCAAGCAAGGAATTGTGCCGACATAATCTAGTACGCTGTATTGGTTATCTAAAAAATCTTGGATATGATTTCGATGAATGCTTTGAACTAGCATACCAGGAAATCAAAGACCGCAAGGGTAAATGGATTGATGGTAGTTTTGTAAAATGGGAGGACTTGCCAGATGAACTACGAGCAAAGATTAAATGATAATCAACGGAAACGTTTTGCATTCATGCTTAAACAAAAACGCAAAGACAGTAAATTGTCACAAGAGGCGCTAGGTGACATTTTAGGATACGGTCAAGCATATATTTATAAATGGGAAGCATGCAAGATAAGACCTAACTTTTATCAAGTGGAAGATGTAGCAACATATTTTAATCTTCCAATGAATATTTTAATAGGGGAGGGATAGATTGACGGATATTGAAAAACGATTAAAGCAATTACCTTATACGAATATTAAAATCAAGTCATTACATAATGAAATTATTGGTCTTAGGTCTTCAAGTGTTAAGGGGCAGTCGTTTGATAATATGCCTAAGTCACCATCGAATAATAATCAGACTGAAGATATGAATATCCGTGTGATTGATAGGTCAGATGAACTCTACGAGGAAATTGCAGGGCTATATCAGAAGCAACAAGAAACAATCAAATGGATCGAGAATTTAGAAGACCCTATCGAAAATATCGTCATGCGACTACTGTATATTGATGGCCTTTCTTGGAACGAGGTGCAGATACAATTAAGATGCGGTCGGACAACTATTAAACGGGTGAGAAGAAACGCTATTAAAAAAATGGCACTAATGGCACTAAAAGGCACTAATTAAATGGTATTATGTTAGTATCAGCAAAAGGCTGATGACTCCTATTTATATTTTTTAATTCGGTGTTAGGAATATTCATTGTTGATTTTCCTTTGCGTTTTTAATTTATAGTTTCATAGTACCTCCAAATATCCTAACACCGTTTTTATTTTCGGGAATACGAGTGGGTGCAAATCCTACTATTCTCATGAGAGGTCTTCATTAAGCCACACTACTGTGTGGCTTTTTGTTTTAGAAGGAGAATGGTATGAAACCACAAAGGCTGACTATATTAAACGGTCGTAGAACAGCGGTCGATTATGACAAACGTAATCAAGAATACACAGACTATAATCGTACTCGTTGGAAGTATGATAGAAAAGTTAAACAATTCTATAACTCAACTATCTGGAAGAGAACGAGTCAACAAGTCTTACTTGAAGCAGATTATATTTGTGCCATGTGTGGCGATGAAGCTACTATGACTGACCATATTGTTAGTGTGAAACAAGATTGGTCAAGAAGATTAGATCGAAGTAATCTTCAAGCAAGTTGTAAGAAATGTAATGATAAGAAAGCAATTAAAGAGAAGTATTCTTTTTGAAATAATTTTAAAAAAACAAAAAAATAAATGGAATACTATTCGGTTATGCACTGATAAAATGTACGGAAATACCCCCTTTGATTTTAAACGGGGGTAGGTATCGTTCGGATATAAGAACGCTGCCCTCTTCTGTGCGAAAAATTCCGTTTTTAAAATCTTGAACCCCCATAAAATCAGAAAGGAGGTGGTCAATTTGGGTCGAAAAATGAAGATAGTGGAAAGTACTAAAAGTCATTTGACGAAAGAAGAAAAAATTGCAAGAAAAACCATACAAGAAAAGGCTTCTGATGGTTTGGAAGCATTGCAATTAACACCACCAAAACACTTTGATCCAATCGCAAAAGCTGAATATAAGCGCGTAATTGAAGATTTGAGAAAGCTACCCCTCAGAAACCTAGATAGAGCAGTATTAGAAAGTTACTGTACATGGTATGCAGTCTATAAAGAAATATCCCGTGGGTTGCAAAAAGAAGGGTATGTTTATGAAACAGATAGTGGCAAGGTGTTACCTAATAAGATGTTGTATAGTTTGGAACGTGCTACAACAAACTTGATGAAAGCAGCATCACAATTGGGTATGACAGTGGATAGTCGCATGAAGTTATTCGTACCACAAGTTGAAGAGAAGAAAGAGAGTATTTTTGATAAATTTGGAGGATAGATAATGAATAAGTACCAAGAATTAGTTAATCTGATTGAGAAAAATAAGATGACAATCACGAAAAAGGCTTGCTATGATTCGCAAAGTGGTTGGACTGGAGCAAACATCATCATAAAAGATGATCAAGATTTTGAGTTTGATTTGTCTGGTAATGGGTACTGCTTTAATGATAATAAAGTTGATGAAGCGTTGTCGGCCATTAAAAGTTATCTTGAATATAAAAACTTAACTACGTTCGAAGCATTTAAAAAATACATAGAGAATAAAGCTATTTCTAAATAGAAACGGCTTTTTTTATTTTAGGCCGTTGGTGTAGTGGTAACATGACAAGTTCCAACCTTGTAGTCGTGGGTTCGATTTCTACACGGTCTGTTACGTGTTAGAAAGGAGGTAAAGTATGGCATACGATTACTCTTGTATCCATGAAAAATATCATGATGTAGCATACGAATATGCAAAAGATGTAATCGATGGGAAACGTATTGTCAGCAAGAAAGTTTATAAAGCATGCTTACGACACTTACGCGATTTGGCGAATATTCCCAATAGCGATTACGATTACTTCCCGAATATGGCACAAAACCCAATAGATTTTATTGAAATGCTCCCAGATGTCAAAACTGGGAAACCATACCCGCTGGCAGATTTTCAAAAATTCATTTTATCGAGTCTGTATGGTTGGAGAAAAAAGTCTGATACATCTATCAGACGATTTAAAAAAGCTTTAATCAGCTTGGCCAGGAAGAATGGTAAGACAATCTTGGTAGCTGGTATCGCTTTGTATGAGTTTTTATTTGGTCGCAACCCTGCAATGAGTAGACAGTTATTTTGTACAGCGAATGACCGTTCACAAGCACGTATTGCTTATGATATGATCCGTAAGCAGTTGGATGCTTTGAGAAGTCAAAATGAGGACATCAGAAAGGCTACAAAAGTAGTCAGAGATGAACTTAGAAACTTAAATGATGAAAGTTATGTGCGTGCATTGAGTCGTGAGACTGGTGCAGTTGATGGTTTTGAACCGTATGTTGGTATATTAGATGAGTTCGCAGCATCTAAAACTAATGAGATGATTGAGCTTCTCGAATCTGGTCAAGGTCAGTTGGATAACCCTTTGATTTTGATTATCTCAACAGCTGGATTTGATTTAAACGTACCAATGCACACTATCGAGTATGCGTATATCGAAAAACTTCTCGATGAAGAAGTTGAAAACGATGAATACTTTGCCTTCATTGCTGAACAAGATGATGAAGAGGAAATCAAAGATGAAAAGAACTGGATAAAATCAAATCCAATTCTTGAAGTCAAAGCGCTACGTAAGAAGATGATGGACTACCTACGAAAACGTAGGAAGGTGGCACTTGAGACAGGAACAATAAATGAAATCCTAGTTAAAAACTACAACATGTGGCGACAATCATCAGAAGAGTCTTATATGGATAAAGAAAGCTGGGCGAAAGCTAAGATAGATAAACCGAATACTAAAAAGCGTAGAGTTTGGTTAGGTGTCGATGTTGGTAGATCGAGCGACTTATTCTCTATCTCTCCTATGGTCATGATGGATGATTATTGGTATGCGGATAGTTTTTCTTTTGTGGCCACTAAATATGGCTTGATTGCAAAAGAAAAAAGAGATGGTGTTTCTTATACCAATTTGGAAAGAGCGGGTGAATGCGAAATTACCACGCTTGAAAGTGGTGTTATCGATGATGAGCGTGTTCTTGAGAAGATTGAAGAAATGGTATATAGCAATGATTGGGAATTGCAAGGAATTTACTTTGACCCTTATCAATTCGGTTCATTATTGACCATGATAGAAAAGCGACACCCAGAATGGCCACTAGTCCAGATACCACAAACCACCATGGTTTTGAATATGCCTACGAAACAGTTTCGTGATGATGTCCGTCAAGGGAAAATTAAGCATAGTGGTAATCAGTTGCTAACAATGGCGATAAACAACGCATACACTAAAGTTGATAACAACGGTATGAGGATTGATAAAAATAAGAATAGTAACAAAATCGACCCTCTGGATGCGTTATTGGATGCGTATGCTGCTTGTTACTTAGAACCATTCGATGGAAGTGGTTATTGGACAAATGAGAAAATCTTGGAAGGAGGTTCGCTATTTTGAAATTATTGAAACATATCCACACAGTTTTATTGTTAATCGGTTTAATGTTTTTGATTTACGGTTTGTTCTTAATTGGGGACGTAATAGGATATATAGCCACAGGCTTGATTTTTTGCTTTCTCGGAGCGTACATTGATAAAACAAAACAACCTTGAAAAGCCTTACAAAATTTGATATAATGAACTAATTTTAGGAGGTTTTATCATGGCAAAAGAACAACTTAAACAACCAGAACGTCCAGTTTATAAAAAGCCTTTATTCTGGACTACCATATTGTTTGGATTTCTTTCTTTTTTTCTTATGATTATGGTTTTTGTAGTCGATTCACATTATGTTGAATTGACAAATGCATTAACAAACCATGGTTTGTATTATGATCAAACAAAAAAAGAAATTTACAGTAAAGAAAATAATCAAAACAACACTCAACCATCAAGTGAAAATGGTGTTATTTTAACTAAAAAATTCGGTGAGAAAATAACATTTGAAGAAGGAAGTATCGAAGTAAGAGGGATGGATATATCTGACGGTCAAGTTACTGTAGCAATTATTTTAGAAAACAATACAGATAGAAAATCCAGTTTCAATCCGAAAGAATTTGTAGCAAAGGCTGGAGATGAAACGTTGAATTATATTGGATTGCAAGAGGTTTCAGGATTGACGGGCCAAGGTGAAGTTGAAGAAGTGTCACCAAAGTCGAATGCTGTATTCTTTTTGGATTACAACCTACCAAAAAATAATTCTTCAGATTACTCTATGCAAATAGGAAAATACCTCTGGAAATAATTACGTTAGCGCCTATTGGTGCTTTTTTTATGTTCAAAATTAGAAAGGAGGTGAGAAAATAAATGACTTTTTTTCAATCTTTAGGGTCGTCAAAACTATCTTATGATGACTATATCTCTTCGGTAATCTCTGGTAATTCAAGTCCTGAATATACTGGTATATCTGCTTTAAAAAATAGCGATGTCTTGACTGCAGTATCTATTATAGCTGGTGATGTTGCTCGTTTTCCATTATTGAAAAAGGATTTAATGGGTAATATTGAGCAAGATGAAGATATGAACTATCTACTAAATGTCAAATCTACAAGCAATACATCAGCTAGGCAATGGAAGTTTGCGATGACCGTCAATACTATCTTGACTGGTAATTCATTCTCTCGTATTCTACGTGATCCAATAAGTGGCAAGCCATTAGAATTTCAATTTTTTAGACCGTCTGAAACAACTGTTGAAGAAACCAATGACCATGAATTGATTTACACTTTTCGTGACCGTCTGAATGGTAAGGAAATTGTATGTAAAACAGAAGATGTCATCCATTGGAAATTCTTTAGTCATGACACTATTCTTGGTAGGTCTCCACTACTTTCCCTTGGAAATGAAATCAGCTTGCAAGATGGTGGATTGAATACCTTGATTAAATTCTTTAGAGATGGCTTCTCAAGTGGAATTATCAAGCTAAAAGGTGCTCAATTAAACGGTGAAGCTCGTAAGAAAGCCCGTATGGACTTTGAGAAAATGCGTGAAGGCTCGACTGGTGGCAGTCCTTTGGTATTTGACGATACACAAGAATACACCCCACTTGAAATTGATACGAATGTCTTGCAGTTGATTACATCGAATAACTTCTCTACTGCACAGATTGCTAAAGCTTTACGAGTTCCTAGTTTTAAGTTAGGAGTTAATAGTCCTAACCAATCTGTCGCACAGTTGACCGAAGACTATGTAACCAACGACCTTCCATTCTACTTTGATGCAATCACAAGTGAACTTGCTTTGAAAGTGTTTAGTGATGAAGAGCGTAGAAAATACCGTGTTGATTTTGATACACGTAGTGTAACTGGTAGAAACGTTGATGAGATTGTAAAACTTGTGAACAATCAAATCTTAACACCTAACCAAGCTTTGATTGAACTTGGTAAGGAACGTTCTACTGATCCAAACATGGACCGTTACCAGTCAAGTTTGAACTATGTCTTCTTAGATAAGAAAGAAGAGTATCAAACAATGAAAGGAGGTGAGACAAGAGATGCCAAAGAGAATCAAGATGAAAGGTCCACTGATTCCGAACAATAGTCAAGAAGTTTACGACTACTTCGGTTTGGAAGCAGTAAGTGCTAAATCTATCACAGATGCTTTTCCAGAAGACAATAGCGATATCGTTTTGGAAGTTAATTCCAACGGTGGTCTTGTAACTGTTGGAAGTGAAATCTATACAGCGTTAAAGAGTTATCCAGGGCATGTAACTGTTGAAGTAACAGGAATGGCAGCAAGCGCTGCTAGTGTTGCAATCATGGGAGCTGATAAAGTGCTTATCAGTCCAACAGCACAGATTATGATTCACAAAGCGCTGTATGGTTATGTATCTGGTAATAGTGATGATTTAGATAAAGCTTCTAATGCACTTAAATCTAGTGACCAAGCTATCGTGAATGCGTATGTTGCTAAAACTGGATTGAGTGAAGAAGAAATTCTGGAGATGATGAAGAATGAAACCTTCATGTCAGCTGGTGAAGCAGTTGAAAAAGGCTTTGCAGATGAAGTGATGACCTTTGAAGATATTGGTGCAGTAGCGAGCCTAGAGAATGGATTGTTACCACAAGCAGTTATTGATGACTTTTACGCTAACCGTAGCAAGCGTAAGTCAGAAATCCAAAACATGCTACGAGAAATCGAAAAAGAAGAATTACTTAAAGGGCTATAAGCTCTTTTTTTAATACCAAAAAGGAGAATAAACAAAATATGTTTAAAGAAAAAATGAAAGAACTTCAAGCACAGATTGTAAATATCGGTGCTGAAATCGTTGCTAAAACAGAAGAGTTGAAATCTGTTTTGAATGCTGAAGATCTCGAAAAAGCTCGTGAAATCCGTGCTGAAATCGACAACTTGAAATCACAAAAAGAAGAAGTAGAAAACAACTTGAAGACTTATGAAATCGCAAAAGAAGGAGCTGGAATGGAAGCGACTATTGAAAAACATGAAGTAAAAGCAGACGGTAAAACATACCGTGATTCTGTAAATGAATGGGTGCGTACTAAAGGTGCTGTTGCTGATTCAAATTTGAAACTTGAAGGAAAAGACCTTCTTATCCCTATGAATGAAGCAGTAAATCCAACACAAGATGGATTGAAGAAAGCTGGAACTGAAAAAGTAACTAGCAAAGAAATTGTTACTACACCAATCCGTGAAGTTAAGACAGTTCTTGATCTTAAACAATTTGCAACAATTCACAAAGCATCTAAAGGTGAAGGATCATATCCTATTCTTAAACACGCTACATCTAAGATGGCAAGCGTAGAAGAATTGGAAAAGAATCCAGCACTTGCTAAACCAGAATTTACAGATGTTCCTTGGAAAGTTAAGACTTACCGTGGTGCTATTCCACTTTCGCAAGAAGCAATTGACGATGCAGATGTTGACCTTCTTGCAATCGTAGCTGAAGCAGCTAACCAAATCAAAGTAAATACTACTAATGATGCAATCGCTACTGTATTGAAAGATTTTGAAGCTAAAACCGCTGCTGACCTTGACGCTATCAAGGAAATCTTGAATGTGAACCTTGATCCAGCTTACAACGTGTCATTCGTAGTTTCACAAAGCTTCTATCAAAAACTTGACACTTTGAAAGACAAAAACGGTCGCTACTTGCTTCAAGATTCTATCGTTTCTGCATCAGGTAAAGCTTTCCTTGGTCATCCAGTATTTGTAGTTTCAGATACAACTCTTGGCGCAACTGGTGAAGCTAAAGCCTTTATCGGAGATGTACAACGTGCTGTACTTTTCGCTGATCGTCAAGAATTGGGTCTTCGCTGGACTGATAATGAAATCTACGGTCAATACTTGCAAGCAGTTGTACGCTTTGACGTCAAGAAAGCAGATGCTAAAGCTGGTTACTTTGTAACTATGCCCTAATACCCCCCCTATTAGTGGGGGTGTCTCACGGTCAGCAGTAGCACTACCAGTGCCAACCTCAAGTAGCACCAAGCAAGATATTATGTCTTATTTAGATAGCAAGGGGATTTCTTACACAACTTCTCAAACCAAAGAGCAACTACTAGCCTTGATTGGAGGTTAGAAATATGGAAGCTAAAAAGAATGGTTTTCTCGAAGAAGTTAAGTTGTATTGTAAAATCGACTATGACTTTGAAGATGATTTACTAATTGAACTTATCGAGTCTGCAAAAGAGCAGATATGCTTTGCAATTGATAACGATTTAAGCCCAGATGATTTAGTAGATTATGCGAAATTCCGCCTAGCTGTTAAAAAGCAAGTAAAAGAAGAATATGAGCATCGAGGGATGTCTGCAGATACTATGCGATATCCACTAGCAAATGGTGTGCTAAACATCATCCACCAACTTAGGACAAGGAGAGAAAGTTAATGCGAACACGTAAAATGAATGTTCGCATTACTTTTTTCCAAAAAGTAGGTGGACAAAACGAAGATGGAGAAGTATTAGACTTTGAAAGGAAGGACTTATATACTTGCTGGGCAGAAGTGTCTAAAACATCTATTAAGGATTTTAGAGAAAGTGCGACTGTTACAAAAGCAGGTGGACTGGTAGAACACAAAGACGCTAAAACATTCTTAATTCGTCATCTTCCAAAATTACCTTTTGATAATTCTTGTTTTGTAGAATTTGATGGCAATGAGTACCACATAGATTCTATCGAGCGTGATCATGCCAATAAGGAAATTGACTTGATTAAGGGAGTGATGTTGTCATGACGAAAGGATTAGACCTTTGCCTTAATAATCTCACTAAATTAGAAGTTAAAGCCCCTAAGGTTGCTCGTGAAGCAGTCACAATGGTTGCTGAAGAGTTTGAAAAAGAACTGGAAGCAAATACTCCAATTTCTGATGAGTTTACACCCACTCGTTTGAAAGAAGATATAAGGATCAGTAATTTCAAAGGCGGTGGAAATGCTCCTTCTAAAGATATTGGATTTGGTCGTTCTACTGGTTGGCGTGCTAGATATCCCAACAGCGGGACAATCTATCAGAAAGCACAGGATTTCGAGGAAAAAACTATCAACGCAGTTACTCCTCGTGCTAAAGAAATTTACATAACAAAAATAAGGGAGGTGTTAAAATAAATGATTGCTGAAACTGAAGCTTATAAACTTTTGGTGGCAGATGAAAAGTTAAATCAACTGTTCAATGAGTTTAGAGGTAAGGAGTTTCAAGGGTACAAACAAGGTATCTTTACTTATGATATTCCTGAAAAACCTACAAACTTAAAACGAAAAGAACTTGCTCCGTTTGCAAGAATTTATTTAACTTACGAAGCACCTCACAAGTATGCAGATGATAAGATCATCTCAATGGAACAACGTATCACAATCAACTTTTGGTGTAAGAATGCTAAGCAAGCTGACCAAATCGCCAAAAGAATGGATGCGGTACTAGAAGGTAGCGGATTTGAACGCTACACAGCAAATGAGAAACCTCGATACATGGATGACGATATTGGACTGTTAATGAATGTCCGAAAATATCGTCTTTTTGATTGGAGTGATCTCGAAGAAATGAAAGGAAATTAAATAAATGTCTAAAGTTAAATTTGGTTTACGTGGTTTTGAATATGGGGTTTTGGACAATAAAAACCTTGTAACAGGAGAAACTAAAAAAATCCCTGGAATTAAAACAGCGAAATTGGATATCACAAATGAATTGAACACAATCACAGCAGATGATGGACCATACGTAGTATTGTCTTCTGGTATCACTGGAACAACTCTTGAAGTATCATGGTTGGATTTGGGTAGTGAAGCTCGTAAAGACTTCTATGGTATCACTGTTGAAAATGGTGTTGAAAAATACAATAAGAAGATGACTCCAAACGATATCGCTTGCTTGTTCCGTACAACTGGTGATGACGGTAAAGGTATCTGGGTTGGTCTTCTTAAAGGTAAATTCTCTCTTCCAGGAATGGATTTGGAAACTAAAGATGGTTCTCCAGAACCTAAGAACGATACTGTATCTGGTAGCTTTGTGGCTCGTGGAGACGATGATGATGCTCTTGTAATTGTAGTTGGTCGTGAAGACAACCCACAATTCCAAGAATCTGAGTTCCGTAAATTAGTCTTCCCAAAGTCGTAAGTGGTGCTGCACCTGCGAGTGCAGTTGCCACAAGACAAGAGTAACTAGACTAGGCTTGGTTTTTCTCCAAGCCTTTATTTTTTTAAGGAGTTAATAAATGTTTGAAATTAAGTTTAAAAAAGCAGGTGTTTTAAAAGAATTTTCTAAAGACTATGTAAATGTTGAAGACAATTTACTGGCATTAGAGCATCAAGTACGACAAACTGCCTTGTATGAAAATAAAGAGGATTTGTTAAATCCTATTAAACATCGTGAATTGAATGAAGCATATCTAGATATGTTTGTGAAAATGTACGGTGAACAGTTTGAAGTAAATGATATTAAATGCGCTAGTGTAGAAACACTTGAGACTTTGAATGACTTATATCTTGCTGCTCTCGGTGGAAAACAGGAAGAAAAAGAGACCCCAGAGGGAAAAAAGAAGAAAAAGGGTTAAGCCCTAAAGAAGCTCAAAATAATTTATTAGTTTGGGTTCAATCATTGATGAGTCAAGGATATACAATCCATGACATTAAAAGTATGCGTTTATCAGATTTTGATTTGATGGTGCAAGCTTTGGAAACAAAAGAAAACAAAGAGGAAGAAGAGACAACCCTTGATAAGGCATTCCCATTCCTTTTTGGATAAAAAGAAAGGAGATTAAATGGCAAGTAACATTGGCGAATTAGTCGCCACAGCAACCTTAGATGTCGCTCCTTTTCAGTCAAACGTTGGGAGGTTGAAAACTTATCTAAAAGGTGTTGATAATTCCCTAAAGGCGATGGAGAACAACTTCAAAGGCGCTGGAAAGAATGTCAGCAACTTAAAAGGACTTTTATCGCAAACTGGTTCAGCTTTAAACTCATATCAGAAGATTTTGAGTTCACAAAGTGAACGATACAACCAATTGAAAGCAAGCATTGGAGATGTATCTACTGCTACTGCAGAGCAGAAACAGAAATTAGTTGAAGCAAGTGCTAGTATGACAGCTACCGCTGCTAAAGTAGCTGAATTACAAAATCGCTATGAACAGTTAGCTAGTTCTATGAGACAAGCTTATATTGATGATAGTGCCTTCACTAAATTTGGTAGAGGTGCGCAAGAAGTCGGTAATAAAATCAGTCAAGTAGGTCAAACCATATCTGGTTTTGGTTCTGCTTTAACTCGTGGAGTAACTGCTCCAATTGTAGCTGGTGCAGGTCTTGTAGTAAAAGCTGCAATCGACTATGAATCTGCATTTGCTGGAGTTAAGAAAACAGTGGACGAAACTGCCACAGTATCTTACAAAAACCTATCGGACGGTATTCGTCAAATGGCTAAGGAACTACCAGCTAGTGCAGTAGAAATTGCAAACGTAGCGGAAGTTGCAGGTCAGTTAGGTATTAAGGCAGAAGATATCCTTAAATTCTCACGTACTATGATTGATATGGGAGAATCGACTAACTTGAGTGCTGAAGAAGCTGCAACTGCAATCGCTAAAGTAGCAAATATTATGGGCTTGAGTTCAGATGACTATTCAAGGTTCGGCGCATCAGTTGTTGATCTTGGTAATAACTTTGCTACGACCGAAAAAGACATCGTAATGATGGCCAATCGTTTAGCGGCAGGCGGTAAACTAGCTGGACTAACTGCTCCTGAAATCTTAGGTCTTGCAACTGCTATGAGTAGTGTGGGTATTGAAGCAGAAGCAGGTGGTACTGCCATGACTCAAACTCTTACTGCTATTGGTAATGCAGTTTCATTAACTACTAAGGACTCGGCAGATGATCTAGCATTGATTGCTAAAGTAGCAGGAACGACATCAGAAGAATTCCAACAAGCGTGGAAAGAAAAACCTGCTGAAGCTTTACAATCCTTTATTAAGGGGCTTAATACAGCCCGTGAAAAAGGCGCAAACATGGATGCTATCTTGATGAAGTTAGGCATGACAGGTGTTAGACAAGGAAATATGCTCAAATCTCTTGCTCTATCATCAGATAAAATGAGTGCAGCAGTACAACGTTCTAACCAAGCATGGAAAGAAAATACTGCCTTAACCAATGAAGCGAATAAGCGTTATGAGACTACGGAATCACAGTTGAAGATGTTTAGAAATCAATTGACAGACATTGCAATTGAGTTTGGTGGGCCACTGATAAAAGCTTTAAGAGAAGGGCTGAATGCAGCTAAACCGTGGATTGAAAATCTATCAGAATTAGCTAGAAAGTTTAGTTCATTATCGACAGAGCAACAACAAAACATCTTGAAATGGGGATTATTTGCAGCAGCATTAGGCCCAGCTTTAAAATTGTTAGGTGGTGGCATCTCAGTCATTGGTGGATTTGTAAAAGCCATTGGTGGTTTGTCAAAAGGCATTGGCTTCCTAAGTGGTTCAGCAAAATATCTTGCCAATTTGCCAGTTGGTTTAAATGCTTTAGCTGGCTCAGCAGGAGCAGCAGAAACTGCAATGGCAGGTGTATCAACTAGTGCTGGATCTTTATCAGGTGCATTTGGTGCTCTCGCAAATCCTATTGGTTTGATTGTTGGAAGTCTAGCACTATTAACAGCAGGTGCTGTTTATCTTGGGAACGAGAAAGATAAGGCAAGAATTAAAGTTGAAGAGTTTGGCTCTACCTTAGATGATGTTCAGCGTGGAGAATTGAGAAGTTTCCAAAAAACAGTTGATGAAACAGCTACTGCAGTTGCTAACTTTGGAACACACGCTGGAGATGTCGAAAAAGTCACTGGTGCTTTTAAAAAGCTTTATGATGAGGTTGCAGAAAGCGCTGAAAAATCCAACAAACGTATGGAAGAACTCGGTGCTAAATGGGGTCTCAGTGAAGAAGATATTGCTAGAGCTAGAGAAAAGAATGGTCAGGTTGTATCTAATACAGAAGCCATGATGAACCAAATCAATGAGATTTATCAGCGACATAATGGAGATGCAAGTAAATTCTCTCAAGAAGAAAAAGAAATCATCTTGAATAACCAAAACGAGATGATTAAAGCTAAGCTCTCAATGATGGATTTGTCAGCTGAACAACAAAAAGCAGCGTTGCAAGCTTTGAATGGAGAAATTGGGAATCTAAACGAAACTCAATTAAAACATACAAAAGATGTTCTTAAACAAGCCTTGGATGAAGAGAAAACACTGTACGAAACATCTAAGAGTGAACTGAAAGAATTGTTAAAAGGTAAGGCAATAGATCAAGAGACTTACAACAAGAAAATGCAAGAACTTGAAGCTAATCACACTCAAACAATGGAAGCTTTGGGTACTAAGTATTATCAAGTTATGAAAACTCTTGATGCAAAAGTAAAAGCACGCACAGGTCAAAATTGGAACTATTGGGAAGAAGCTAAAAAAGCTTTGGAAGAATATGGTCTATCTTATGAAGCGATTGGTCAGAAAGCAGCAGAAGCATCTGAAAAAGCTGGAAATTCTCACAGTATTCTAGCTAAATATACCAGTGATATGAGCAAGGAAGTTAAAGAAGCAAACGATGCCTGGTCTTTACTTGTTGGGAATATTGACAAAAATGGTAATTTTGAAATTAAATCCAATGTTAAAGAAGTTATCGGAGAAGCAGCTAAATCTGCTGAAGGTTGGGAGCAATTACAATTCATTGCTAAAACAGCTGATATTAACTCAAATGCTCGTGAAACAATTGCAGAAGCTCTTGTAGAATCTGGAAAATGGTCAACTATGACCCTTGAAGAGAAACAACTAATTGTTCAAAATCAAGCTGGTTTGCAAGCTATTTTTGATAGTGAGAATCATCTAAAAATCTGGAACAGTATGCCTGCAGAAGTTAAAGAATTGCTTTTGAAAAATGCAGATGTTATGAACAAAGCAGACGAAGCTTCAAAGGCGCTTTACAATTATGATGCACTTACACCAAAACAGAAAGAGTTACTAGCGACAGATGAGAGTTTTAGAACTGCAGTCGCTAGATCGACAGACACTCTAACTACATGGAATGCAACCACTCCATTTACTAAAGACTTCAAAGCGAATGCAACAGATGTCTTAAATAATGGCCAGTTATCTATTGATAAAATCATGTCTTGGAATTTAACAAATGCTGATACTAAATCATTAGATGCAGTTGATAATACAGCTGGTGCAGTCGCAAGTGCATTATTAAGCGTGAACTCTCCAAAACAAGAAACCCCAATTG
>ERZ772906.385-NODE-385-length-26662-cov-6.929417_pt1 | contig 26662 bp, 14 predicted proteins | sample MGYA00511338_ERZ772906 | MGnify/ENA primary metagenome ERZ772906 (study PRJEB29015, sample SAMEA2738076) | human oral metagenome | biome: human oral; feature: human-associated habitat; material: saliva | place: China | collected 2212 ... | reverse complement strand
TCATGGAGGTCACCTGACCACCGAAGCGAGCCGTGAGAAGAGCCGTCAGGTTGATCCCCTGGAAGGAGACGCTATTGCGCCAGCCGAGGTTACCGCTAGGTAGGACGGAGCCGATCTTACGGGGCTCAGAGAGTTCTTCCTTGACGACGTTGTTAGTCGAAGGGTCGATCCAGATGTTCCCCTCCTGGTCACGCTTGAAGTCGGAAGAGGTATAGAGGTCACCCATCGTACCATTCTTCACCAGACGGACATTCCCCTGGTTGAGGAAGGGCAGGCTGTAGGTTTCCTTGGTGACGGGGTCGTAGTAATTGTCCAGAAGCTCGACGATACGGTTGCGGTTGAAGCTGTAGGTGACATTGGTCTCCCAGTGTAGCTTACCGAAGTCCTGACGGTAGCCGAGAGCGAACTCCATACCATAGTTGCGGACATTACCCGACTGTACGTACATCGAAGAATAACCACTAGCAGGAGAGGTCGTCACGTTGAAGGTCTGATTCTTCGTATCGGAGAGATACCAAGTGACATCCAGCGAGAGGGCATTGCGCAGGAAGCGCATGTTCAGACCAGCTTCCCACGAAGAGGTCTTCTCGGGGTAGAGCTTACCAAGAGGGCGATAGGTAGGAGCTACCCACGTACGAGAGTTGCTGTCCCACGTGTAGCGGGGCTGTGTGAGGTTGCGAGGCAGAGGCGAACCTACGTCAGCGTAGGACACACGGGCCTTGAGGTAGTTGACGGCCTTGGGGAGCTGGATCATATCCGAGATCACACCCGAGAGACCGATCGAGGGGAAGAAGTAAGAGAGCTGATCCGTACCTGCGAGAGTTGAAGACCACTCATTGCGAGCCGTCATCGTAAGGAAGAGCAGACGCTTGTAGCCGATCTCCGCACTACCGAAGACAGCAAGAGCACGTTCTCTCCAGCCACCAGCGCTAGGAGCACCGTTGTTGCGGTCTACGTTGTACACGTTGAAGCCGTTGGGGACGTCTGCTAGAGGACCACCATAACCCAGCGAGTTGTAGGAGGTATTCGAGAGGCTACCCCCGATATTAGCCGAGAGGCTATAGTCTTCGGCGAAGGTCTTGTTGATGTTAGCCATAGCATCGGCGTACATCTGCTTTTCCTCTGCCTTATTCTGGTTGTAGCGACCCTTGGTGCTACCCCCCGTCCAATAGGTATCGGTACCAGCGTAGAACTTGTCCTTACCGTTGACGATCGAGTTGTCGACACGGATACGCCCCGTCAGGTCGATCCAGCTAGCTACCTTCCACTTCAGGCTACCGTTGAGCATATAGCGCTCACGATTCTGCAGACGGTTCTTGCGATACATCTGCCAGTAGGGGTTCTCCATATCGATACCACCATTACCCCAGCGCCAGTTCTGTACGCTGATGTTGCGGGCTTCGTCGTAGACTTCGTACTGACGGACTTCGTCGAAGTTCTCTCCACGAGGATAGAGGTAGAGAGCTGGTAGTGGGTTGTAGTAGTACCCCTGAGCCACCATGTTCTTCTGGTCCTGAAGGATGTACTGCGCACCGAGGTCAAGCGTGAGCTTGTCACCGAGGAACTTCGTCGAGTTGCGGAAGGTGAAGTTGTAGCGGTTGTACTTGTTATTGGGCAGGATACCAGCAGCGTTGGTCGTAGCTGCAGAGATGTACGTCTGATTCTTCTCCGTACCAGTGGTCAGAGCGACCGAGTTGATGATGTTCGTACCAGTGTTGAAGAACTTAGCAGGATCATACGCCAGTGCGCTCCCCTTAGCACCCCAGCTCTTGAAGGAGCCAGGCTGATTGCCATACTCGCTCTGGAAGCGAGGCATGATGAAGGGATTAGAGAAGGTCGTGCTGTTGCTATACTCAAGCTTGACCTTGCCTTCCTTACCCTTCTTCGTGGTGATAAGGATGACCCCCTGAGCAGCACTTGACCCGTAGAGAGCCGCAGCAGCAGGCCCACTGAGTACGCTCATGCTCTCGATATCGTCGGGGTTGATGTCCGAGATCCCTTCACCGCTAGGCTGCGAAGAGTACTCCCCGGAGGTGCTCCCATTGTTCACGTTGAAGATGGGCACCCCGTCGATGACGTAGAGGGCATTATTGTTTGCCGAGATCGACTTGATACCACGCATGACGACACGAGTAGCACCACCGACACCTGCAGCAGAAGCATTGATATTCACCCCAGCGACCTTACCGTTGAGGCTGTTCATGAAGTTGGCATCCTTGACCGTCGTCAGAGCGTCGCTCTTGACCTCCTGGACATTGTAGCTCAGAGCCTTCTGAGAGCGCTTGATACCGAGAGCGGTGACGACGACCCCCTGGAGTTGGTTGTCTTCGCTAGCGAGCTCGATCTTCAGCTCGGACTGGTTGCCGACGGGGACTTCCTTCTTCGTATACCCGATGGAGGATACGACGAGGATGGCACCTGTCTTCACGTTCTTCAAGGTAAACTTACCGTTGATGTCGGTAGAAGCACCTTGACCTGGGACGCCCTTGACCAGGACCGAAGCCCCGATCACTGGCTCATGATTCGTGGCATCGAGCACGACACCACTGATGCTCCGCCCCTGTGCTAGCGCCGTGGCGACACAAAGGAAAAGCGTCATGAGGAGAGATAGTACTTTCTTCATATCTGAAAATTAAAAAAATGGAGTCTTAGGGGGAAGAATAAAGTAGGGCACCTGCGCTAGCCGAAGTAGCTACGGTGCTTCACAAGACAAGGAAAGCTCCCAGACTTCTACGTGTTAGCACGCCTAGTCTAGGAGCCTTTTAGCTTGGGATATAGATAGATCGGAGGATATATCGGGTAGATCTACGCATCGAGCACATCCACCAGTTCGCCAGCTTCGTCGTATAAATAGACCAATGCCCCATCAGGTCTGTACCCGATAGGTCACGCAGGCTAGACCACTTGCTCCAGGGGTCTAAGGGGTGTACGCTGTCACTAAATGTAACCATGTTGTGTTAAATCAGCGGGCAAAAATAGTAATTAAAACGATCCAAAAATACTTTTAGAAGTGTTTCGATTTAATAAATTTATTTAAGAAGTCTGCGCATCGGAACAACAGCCCTTCACTATTTTTCCCGAATCCCATCCCCGCCCACCGAAGCTGACATCCGAATCAAAAAACCACCCCTCCAGAAGCCCTGTCTACAGGGGCTTTTGAGAGGCCTCTTTTGGACCCTACGGTAGGTCGCCGAAAAAACCTACTGTAGGTCGTCGAGACGACCCACGGTGGGTCGCATCGACGACCTACCGTGGATCCCTTTTTACCCCTTCAGCACTCCCCTCCCCCAACCCCCATCTTTACCTGCCTGCCGTGGGCTAGATGCACCAGCGAGAAAGTCTCTTCTATCCGAGGGGAATCTCACAGACAAAACAAAGGGGCGACCGCACCTCTGTCTGGTGCAGTCGCCCCCTTGAATGGATTTGGGAATCCCGAGGTGGATCTATAGCGAAGGCCCGTGCATGCATGCCATCTAGGCTACATGTACGGGCCTTATCGCTAGAGGAGGAAAGGAGGACTTAGTTCTCCGAGAAGAAGTTCAGCTCGCCGATACCGAAGAAGCCAGATCCTGAAGCATTAACTCCGGCAATCTTGATACCCTTTGCTTCTACAGGAGTGAAGAAGCGAACGACAACGACACTCTCTCTATTGAGGTAGCTAGCAGGTAGCATACCCTGAGAAGTCCAGTTCGTACCATCCTGAGTGGTAAAGATCTCGACATCAGAAACACCATCCATCTTCTCATCAGTACGCTTGAGAAGAATGTAGTTGAACTTCTTCGTACCATTCTTGAGGATACCCGTCACCCAAGGAGCCGTATCTGTGTAGGCTGCATACCACTCGTTAGAGGGGTCGCCATCATAGAGAGCGTCCTTGCTGTAGGTGTAGTTACCCCAAGAGAGCTCAGAGGAGACATCGTAGGTGATATCCGCAGAGGTCAACATCGTACCCAGAGGATCACGTGTGTAGAAGCCTACATTCTGGTAGCTCTTCTTCACAGGGATGAAGTAGGTGCCATAGTCCTGGCTGACGCCGACGGACGATGCGCCTGCTACAGCAGAGACCTTCACGGGGATCACAAAGTACTCAGCACTCGCATTCTGCTTCGAGATCTCATCGTACTTATCCCCAGGACTGATGGTGATAGCTGTAGAGCTCTTCGTCTGCCCCTTAGGGATCGTCACGGTCGTAGCGGAAAGCTTAGCATAGCCTTCGGGAGCGACACGGTAGCCAGCATGGGAGGCGACGTACGAAGCAGCCGAGGCCTCAGAGGTAGCGATGGCGACAGTGACCGTCACATCCTGAGCGACAGGCTTAGAGAGATAGACATAGCGCTCCTGATCAGCCCACTTGGTGAGCGTCGTCCCTTGGAGATTGACCTGAAGAGGGTTCTTCAAGGACTTGGACAGATCAAAGTCTCCCGTCTTGATATAAGCTACAGATTCAGCAGTCTGGACCTTAGCCTTATCATGGAGAGGCGTATCCAGATCAAAGCTCTTCTGACAAGCCGTCAGGCTCAGGAAGAGTGCTGCGCAAGCTATGGATAGAGTCTTTTGCATATAAACTTCAAAGCTATTAGAGGGATCGTACACAGCCCCCCTCCGAAGTGGAGGGCTGTGTCGTATCACCGATATTAAGATTAGGGGACCTTGACTGTACCCTTACCGTCAGAGCGAACATTCGAGACCCAAACAGGAGTCTGGATGGTGCTATTCTCTGGATGATCTACATCGTAGGATTCGTCGTAGACATTGAGGGCAGGAGCACCAGCTACGGAGTTGGCGAACGTGCCACCCTTACCTTCGTTCATCTTCCAGTAGTGGAGGAGACCTGGGGTCGTAGGATCGACGGTGTACTCGTTGTCACGGAGCTGCTCGAGCGAACGAGCCGTGTTCCAGATACGGAGTTCGCTGAAGATACAAGCATTGATGAACCAAGCAGAGCCAGAGCCTGCGACATGGATCGCATCATTGAGCTTGAAGACACGTCCAGCAGGCTTGTCCGTGCTGGTGATCTTGCTACCGTTGACATAGAGCGTAGCCTGAGAGCCATCGAAGACCAGTGCGATGTGGTACCACGTATTGGTCTTAGCACCTTCGAAGGTACGGTCGATCTGACCACCATCACCGAACTTGATGTTCAGGTAGTCATAGGGAGGGTTAGCGTCACCGAAGCGCATGTAGATCTCAGAGCCTGGAGCCCATGCACCGAAGAGTGCCTGGTTGTTCTTGTTCAGACCATTGATATTGACACGCATCTCGATGGTGAAGCGCTGGAGCTCTACAGGAGCGATACCACGAGCGATAGCCTTGTAGTACTTACCCTTGTAGGTACCTAGGATAGGAGCGTTAGCCGAAGTGATCGTCTTGATCGCATAGACATAGGTGTCGGCACCCTTGAGGACGGCAGCCGAAGCACCAGCAGACTTGAGCTTGAAGGCGATAGCGAACTTCTTACCCGAGTCCATCTGCGCCTGGCTAAGAGGCTGAAGCGTGACCTTCACTGCTTCGGAGAAGACTGCTCCAGCCTTGACTACGACATTAGTAGCAGAGAGCTTCACCTGCTCTGCGGGGAGCATCACAAAGGCAGTCCCATTGAGCTTATTGTACTGCTCTAGTACTTCCGAGCTAAGCTCAAGGGAATAGCTCTGATCCTTGTCCTGAGGATTGGACAGACGGACATTGATATCCGTCGATACTTCGCTATCACCGAGCTGAAGTGATCCTAGGCGACCAGCTTGCGTCCCTGTCTGGGCGATATAGGCTTGGTTAGAGAGCTCCTTGAGTTCTCTGTCGTTACAAGCCCCGAGGAGCGTAGCCATAGCTACGACTCCCAGGATAGATTTATTGATCTTCATGTTATGCGACTACTTAATGGTTGGGTTCATCAGCTGGATAGCACGACGCCACCAAGGATAAGAGAGCCCCTTGACAGGGGACATATCGATACCATTGACGACTTCAGGAGTGCTGACAGCATACTCGAGGTCGACACGGAAGGCTCCGACACCGCCCTTGCGATAGGTGACACCATTGACGACAGGGTTCTGGAGAGCAAAGTTCAGGATCTGGCCCAGACCTGCTTCACCACCACGGGTAGCACCCGACTCGAAGTTCACGACGAAGATGCTCTTCTTACAGATATCTTCGACAGGGAGGACATCCTTGTAGGCAGATAGCATTCCCTGAAAGTGAGCATTCTGATAGCCGACTCTATCACCATAAGCCTGGATGATGAAATAGTTGAAGTACTTGGCATGTGTAGCTGGCAGAGCGTCAGGCTGACCATCTACCGCAAGAACCTTCTTACGTCCAGCCTCGGATTCAGCCATTGGGCCGATACGCTTACCGAGGGTCTCGATGAAGAGCGTCATGAGCGTAGGTACGCCATTCTCTCTATCCGTACGCCATAGCTCATAGTCCGTATTGAAGGGATGACTGTAGCTAGGCTCAGCATCGATATCAAAGCCGTCATAACCATACTTATCAATGAGATCACAGATAGCATTAGCATACTTGACGACAGCAGCACGGCGAGCGGCCTTACCAGCCTCTGTATTCTCAGAGCTCCAGCCCCAGTACTTGTGCGCCCACTTTTCCCCCTCCTTGAGGGCTGCCTTCTCAGCATCGGTAGGATCTGGTGTAATACCATTCCCCATATCAAGGACGAGGAAGCAGATCATAGCCTTCAGGCCCTTCTTCTCTTGTGCTAGGCGAAGGTCCTTGAGCTGAGCCTCTGTAGGATTCTTCCAGCCCCCCCAGAGGGAGACGAGGTCTACCGAGTCAGGGAGCCCCATCAGAGAGCTCTGCATGTTCGTACCGACCCCTGTCCAAGCGCTGTAGTAAGCGAAGGCGATCTGGTGATCAGAGTTCTTATAGTCACGGAGTGCCTTGTAGTACTCCTCTGTATGTGCAGGCTTGGTCAGATCCATTGGATGCTGGATCTCCATATCGGTCCACTTGCTACAAGAGGACAGACCGAGCAGAGCGACTGCAGATACCGCTAGGATATTCTTAATCTTCATTTCTTAGTTCGTTAGCTAGGGAGATTACTTCTTCTGCCACCAGAGCTTCGTAGCATAGTCGTCTGCCCCTCCGAGGAGAGTAAGAGCGGCATTGTAGTTAGCCTGGTTACGAGTACGCTCATTGACATCGTAGGGGATACGATTAGCTACGTGGATGGTGTAGCCACTGGTCGCCACAGGGAGAGCGAATACCTTAGGATAACCCGTACGACGGATTTCGCTCCAAGCTTCCTGCCCGTTGGGGAAGAGAGCCAGCCACTTCTGGGTGATGAGGCGCTCTAGCTTGACATCGGCAGTAGCATCATCATCCCACTTAGGAGTGATGGTGCTCACAGCAGGCATATCCTTACCGTAGCCACCGACGGCATCTTTATAGTCAGCAGGCGTTTTTTCGCTCTGGAGGTAAGCATCTACACCAGAAGCACCCCACTGAGTGAAGGACTCCTTGACACCACGTTCATAGAGCTCCTTGACTGAGCCACCCATACCAGACCAGCCAGCCAGAGCACCCTCAGCACGGCAGAACCACATCTCTGCAGCGGAGAGCCATACGCTAGGAGAGTTCTTTGTGACAGCAGCTGCTGAATAGAGCTTATCTGCTGCAGCCTTATTCTTGACATTAGCACCAGCTAGACAGCCGACGAGCTTACGATCAGCCTTAGTGTCAGGCTCAGCGAAGTAAGCAGAGATACGAGGGTCATCGTACCCGTTCATGTACGAGTCGATGTCGGCGCAAGCGCGCGAGTCTCCCCACTCAACTGAGGTCTTATAGAGACCACGAGGGATGTAGGTAATGGCGCAATTGTCAGCAGAAGATTCGATGACCCCTTCGGCAAGAGCTTCCTTAGCATACTGCTGAGCGAGCTCTGGTGCGACATAGCGCATACGGATGGCGATACGTAGCTTGAGGGAGTTAGCAAACTTAGCCCACTTGGTGAAGTCACCACCATAGATCTTGTCGGCAGCCTCATGGACCTTCGCACCAGGGTTAGCCAGAGTGTAAGCCTTGAGCACCTTGCTAGCGGTGGTGAGGTCATTCACTAGAGACTTGTAGATATCCTCCTGAGTATTGTATCCTGCAGGATTCTTAGGGTCTAGGCCGAAAGGCATAGGACCATACTTGTCGGTGAGGGCGAGGAAAGCCTGAGCACGCATGATGAGCGCCCAGTTGTAGTTCAGGTCACCCTTTTCTGACTGATCCTCTATCTCAGAGAAGGCACTCTTCGTTGGGACCAAGACTATATCGTTTGGCCATGCAAGCCAGTTGTTAGGCGCATTGAAGATGGTGAAGTTCTTAGAACTAAAGCCATCATTCGCATACGTGAAGTAGCGACCTAGATAGTTCCCGATGAGGTCGAAGTTCGTCTGGAACCAGTTCTCCTGCTCAGGGAAAGCACGGTTCTGCAGCTGGATAAGGAACGAGGAGATGCTGTAGTTATCACGCTGCAGAGTACCCTTATCGAGGTTCCCTCCAGGACGGTTGATTTCCTCGAAGCCACTCGTGCAGGAGCCTAGAGTAAGGGCGAGAGCAGCGAGGCTAAGGCCCTTGGCAATATGATTGATCTTCATAAGATACATGTGGATAAGAGTGAGCTAGCTTAGAACTGGAGCTTCACGGTGAAACCTAGGTTACGAAGGCTAGGCTGCATGAAGTAGTCGAAGCCCTGGTAGTAAGTCCCAGTAGAAGCAGTCAGCTCAGGGTCAAATGGAGCCTTATTGTAGATCATCAGGAGATTACGAGCCGTCAGACCAAGAGAGAGGTTAACCTTATTACCAAGAAGCTTCTTAGGGATCAGGTAGGAGACGTGAGCTTCCTGAAGGCGTACGTTCGTAGCATCGTAGATGTACTGAGACCAGACGGGGTTAGCACCACCGACGATGGAGTAGTAGCCCTGAGCATCGACACGACCATTGCCGACGGCTACACCACCAGCCTTGCGTGCATCTGCAGAAGCCTTAGAGACACCATACTCGTCGAGGATTGCCTGTGTCTGAGAGAGGACGATACCACCGATACGAGCGGAGAACATGAAGCCAACGTTCAGACCCTTCCAGTTGAACTCATTGACCCAACCCAGATTAGCATCGGGAAGGACAGATCCCTTGTAGACAGGGTTGTCGAGTGTCGTAGGGCTGAGCTTACCATCAGCAGAGACTTCAGGATACCCTTCGGGCGTACGCTTTACGTCGGTATTGACGTAGACGTCACCCATAGAGCCACCCTTACGGAGGTAGATCTCAGCACCCTTCAGACCACCCTTAGAGATAGGATCCTTACGGCCTGGGATGAGCTCGACGATGCGGTTCTGGTTAGCACTGAAGGTACCCGTAGTGGTCCACTCCAGCTGACCGAACTTGCTCGTCCAGCCGATAGCGAGTTCGATACCGCGGTTGCGGACATCACCCGCCTGGATGTACTCTTCATTGTAGCCGTTGGAGGCAGAGGAGAGAGGCATACGGAAAGTCTGGTTCTTCGTGTTGGACTGGTAGATAGTAGCTTCTACGCTGAGTCGGTTGCGGAAGAACTTACCTGTCACCCCAGCTTCCCAAGAGTAGGTCAGTTCAGGCTTGAAGTCGCTAGGGAACTTATAGGTCACCGTAGAGTAGCTCTGCGTAGCAGGGTCATACTTGTAGCGGTAAGGAGATGAGATCTGAGCAGGGATAGGTGACCCTACCTTAGCCCAGGAGACACGAGTCTTGAGATAGTTGACCCACTTAGGCATCTTAGCCATCTGAGAGATGACACCAGAGAGACCGACAGAGGGGTAGAAGAAGGGGTTACCCGTCGTATGGGCAAGAGCAGAGTCCCAGTCTTCACGACCCGTGAGGGTAAGGAAGAGCATGCTCTTCCAGCCGGCTTCGACACTAGCGAAGGCAGAGTTCGTCACGTGAGCCGTGTGGTCGAAGATAGGAGCATTACCAGCGGTAGGCTGTCCATAGTCGATCTGGTTAGGATCGAAGACATTGGAGAGGGAGCGGAGACCGCCACGGAAGCCTCGTGTATCGAGGTAAGAGCGGTTGGTAGAGACACCAAGGTTGGCAGCGACAGAGAAGTCTTCGATGCGCTTGTTGATGTTCGCCATGATATCTCCATAGAGCGAGGTGTTATTGCCCTTGCTGTAGGAGTAGTATCCGTAGGGAGACCCCGTGAAGAGGTTAGCTGTCGAAGCATAGCGCTTGTTCTCATCAAAGCTATTGATCACGTCAGCACGAGCACGACCGGTGATGTCGATCCAGTCGTTGATCTTCCACTTGAGTGAGCCGTTGACCATGTAGCGATCCTTGTTACCGATGGCCAGCATACGCTTAGCTACCCAGTAGGGGTTCTGCATGGAGTAGGCATCCCCGTAGTGCCAGTTCTGTACATTGATCTTACGTACAGGGTCGTAGACTTCGAAGGTACGGACACCGTCGAAGTTCTCACCACGAGGGAAGAGGTAGAGCGGTACGATGGGATTACCATATTCCCCCTGAGCGATGAGGTTCTGGTCACCCTGCTTGATGTAGTTAAAGCCGAAGTCCAGCGTCAACTTATCGTCGAGGAAGTTCGTCGTGTTACGGAAGCTGAAGTTGTAGCGATCGTACTTGCTGTTGGGGATGATCCCTGCAGCGTTGGTCGTACCCAGAGAGAGGTAAGTCTGATTCTTCGCGTTCCCGATGGTGAGCGAAGCGGTGTTCTGGATATTAGACCCCGTGTTGAAGAAGTCTGCAGGGTTGTACTTCCCGTAGGGAGAAGGCGTCTGAGCGCCCCAGCTCTTCACGTCCCCTGGAGAGTTGATGAACTCGTTCTGGAAGCGAGGCATGACGAAGGGACGAGAGAAGGATGAGCTATTGGAGAGCATGACCTGTACACGCCCTTCCTTACCCTTCTTCGTGGTGATCATGATCACCCCCTGAGCAGCGCTTGCCCCGTAGAGAGCAGCAGCGGCAGGACCACTAAGTACGGAGATCGACTCGATATCGTCAGGGTTGATGTCGGAGATTCCTTCACCCTTAGGCTGAGCGGAGTAGCGACCACCTGTCTCACCACCGTTGGTATTGGTGATGGGGATACCGTCGATGACGTAGAGGGCTTGGTTACTCTGGTTCATTGACTTAGGCCCACGCATGACGACACGCGTAGCACCCCCGATACCCGAGGAGGAAGCATTGATATTCACCCCAGCGACCTTACCGTTGAGGCTATTCATGAAGTTGGCATCCTTGACCGTAGTCAGAGCGTCGTTCTTGACCTCCTGGACGTTGTAGCTCAGCGCCTTCTGTGAGCGCTTGATACCAAGAGCCGTGACGACGACTGACTCCAGCTGATTGTCTTCGCTGGCGAGCTCGATCTTCAGCTCGGTCTGGTTACCGACAGGGACTTCCTTCTTGGCGTACCCGATGGAGGATACGACGAGGACAGCACCCGCCTTGACGTTTTTCAAGGTGAACTTACCGTTGATATCGGTAGAAGCTCCTTGACCAGGCACACCCTTGACCAGAACCGAAGCTCCGATCACGGGCTCATGATTCGTGGCGTCGAGCACGACCCCACTGATGCTCTTGCCCTGTGCCATCGCCGTAGCGATACAGAGGAAGAGGCTCATGAGAAGTAAAAGTACTTTCTTCATATTTAAAAATTAAAAGAATGGTATTTCGTCAACAAGATCCCAGCAGGACAGGTTAGAGGTCCTCACTAGGAGGTCACTTGCTTTCAGGGAGGAGGAGAGCTCTCCTGTAGGCCACCGACACGAGGCGACGTACCGAAGAGAGCGGGAAGGGCTATTTTGTCATAGATTCGTATTTAACCATGGATAAGCATGACGGTATAGACTAATGGGCTAAGCGAAGGAGGATACACCTATTATATATGTATACGCTCAATCGACCATCGCATCTCCCGTGCGGGCATGAGGGCGCCTTCCATGGGAGGGAATGGGGCATGAAGCCTGAGTCTATCCATTACCGTTCCTAACAATCTTGAGGCAAAGATAATAATTAAATTCTTTGGGAAACAAACCACCTATCTTGCTCTGATTTAATTAAATATTTTAGGAAGCGCCCTGCTATTTGAAGCTCCGCTAGGGAGGCTATTTCATCCTCCCCAGAGTGGATTTCCGACGAGGTCTTCCGAGCCGAGAAAAAGCACCCTTCGATTCGCCTGAAAAAAACCTACGGTAGGTCGGCGTACCGATGCACGGTAGGTCGTCGATGCGACCTACAGTAGGTTTTTTCGACGACCTACCGTAGGTCGCAAAAAGCCCCTTCTGCACCAGGCTCTTTTTCCATGGGGTTTGTACCGTGCTTCGTGCGGTATAATAATAGGTATGTCGTACCTTTGTCTTCGAGCTCGACAGCGCCTCATCCGAGAGCGATCTCCCGAGCTCCACTTTGACGACCTATGATCACGATAGAAGACCTCTATAAGCTCTACCTCAGCCACCCCATCGTAAGCACCGATACACGCAAGCTCCCTGAGGGATGCCTCTTTTTCGCCCTGCGTGGGGCAAACTTCGATGGGAATAAATATGCGGGTGCCGCCCTCGAGGCTGGAGCCGCCTATGCGATCATCGACGAAGCCGACCAGCTGATCGACGAGCGTACCATCCTCGTACCCGACGCCCTCCAGGCCCTCCAGCTTCTAGCCGCTCATCACCGCCGAGCGCTTGGCATCCCTGTGATCGCTATCACGGGGACCAACGGCAAGACGACGACCAAGGAACTGACCGCCGCCGTCCTCTCCCAGAGCTATCACCTACTCTACACCGAGGGCAATCTGAACAATCACATCGGTGTCCCCCTCACACTCCTTCGCCTGACCCCGGAGCATCAGCTAGCCCTCATCGAGATGGGAGCGAGCAAGCCAGGCGACATCGCTGAGCTATGCGCTATCGCCCAGCCCAACTATGGCTTGATCACCAACATCGGGCAGGCGCATCTCGAAGGCTTCGGTTCGCTCGAGGGCGTCCGTCGCACCAAGGGCGAGCTCTACGACAGTGTGCGTGCCCGAGAGGGTATCCTCTTCTACCACGAGGAGGACGAGGCACTCCGCCAGATGAGCCTCGGGACGGAGCGCATCAGCTACGGGGCGAGCCCCAAGGCCTACGTCCAGGGAGTCGCTTCGCCCAGCACGGGAGAGAGCCTCTTCCTCCACTTCTCCTGGTCCTGCCCCATCCTCGAGATGAGTGCTCGGGAGGTACAGACCCAGCTCGTCGGCGACTACAATCTGGTCAATGCCCTTGCTGCCATAGCTATCGGGCTCTACTTCGATGTCCCCTCGGACAAGATCGACGAGGCGCTCACCAGCTACTGCCCTAGCAACAGTCGCTCTCAGCTCATTCACTCCGAGCGGGGCAATCAGATCATCGCCGACGCCTACAATGCCAATCCCTCGAGCATGCGCACGGCGCTCTCCAACTTCCTCGCTATCGAGCCCGCTCTCCGACCACGCATCGTCATCCTCGGCGACATGAATGAGCTCGGTGCCTCCAGCCACGAGGCGCACCAAGAGCTCTACCAGAAGCTCTCCTCTACCACCACGCCCCCACTCGAGATCTATCTCTGCGGACCACACTGGCGGGAAGAGCTAGGAGACCAGCCCCAAGTCTACTCCAATGTCGAGGAGCTCATCGCCCACATCGAAGCACACCCGATCACCAAGAGCTTGATCCTCGTCAAGGGGTCGAATAGCATCCATCTCGGTAAGCTACTCCCCTACCTCTAGCCCGCCCCTCCCGAGCAGGCTATACAAAGAAGAAGGTCACTCACCAGCCTTGATTCGGCTAGGTGAGTGACCTTCTCTATGAGGAGCCACGAGCGGATTAAGTGAAAACTCCGAAAAACAGGATTTGAGGACCTCGCCCCTTTTGTAATCTACTGTATCGCCCAAGGCGAACAGACACCGAAGCGCCTGTTGTAGCCCGCCATTGGAGGAGAGGGTTGTCTCGGTTTTCAACTATGTACGATGAGTTTCCCAATCGACAACGTGGCTCTGTTTTCTTGTTTCTCTCTACTACAAAGATAAGGATTTATATTTTGTAACACCTCATAGGGTTTCACCTCAGTGTCCCCCCGGTATTTGATCCCCCTCTGGAGAGCCCTCTGAAACAGCGCTCAGGAAGCCCCCAAATAAAACCTACTGTGGGTCGTCGATGCGACCTACGGTAGGTCGTCATCACGACCCACAGTAGTTTTTTTCGGCGATCTACCGTAGGTCGTTTTTTCGTCCCTCACAGCCCGCTATTCTAGAGGGCTGGTGAGGGTCTGTGAAAAGGCCCTTCAAATTATTCCGTCCCTATCCTACTTATCGTTCCCTCCGTCTGGGTGATTTGCCCTAACTTTGTCTAGGCATAAGGGGCGCCCTCTCTGAGGCGAGCCCCTTCTTCGCCTCAGACACTATTAGCTTCATCGATATGCAACCCTTCGTACACCTGCATGTACACTCTCAGTTCTCACTCCTAGACGGTCAAGCCTCGGTCAAGGGCTTGGTGGACAAGGCCATCGGCGACGGGATGAGCGGTATCGCTCTGACCGACCACGGGGCGATGTTCGGCATCAAGGAGTTCTTTGACTACGTATCCAAGAAGAACGGGCCTCTCCTGAGCGAACGAAAGACGCTCAAGAAGAAGATCAAGGCCCTCGAGGAGCAAGAGAGCAGGACGCCCGAAGAGGAAGCTTCGCTTACCGAGCTAAGAGAAGCCCTCCAGGCAGCGGAAGCAAAGGCGCTCTTCAAGCCTATCCTCGGCTGTGAAGTCTACTGCGCTCGACGCTCCAGACTACTCAAGGAGGCAAGCGTACCCAACCCCTACCGCCCCAACCAGTCCATCGACAACAGTGGCTGGCACCTAGTACTGCTAGCCAAGAATCTCACCGGCTACAAGAACCTCATCAAGATGGTCTCTCGCTCCTGGATCGATGGCTACTACTATCGCCCTCGCATCGACAAGGAGCTCCTCGAGCAGTACCATGAGGGGATCATCGCTTCCTCGGCCTGCCTCGGGGGAGAGATACCACAGCATATCATGCACGGCAATATCGAAGAGGCGGAGAAGAGCATCCTGTGGTTCAAGAATCTCTTTGGGGAAGACTTCTACCTAGAGCTCCAGCGTCACAAGACGGATAACCCCCTGGGCAATCAGGAGACCTACGAGAAGCAACAACAGGTCAATGCCGTCCTCCTCGAGCTAGGTAAGAAGCACGGCGTGAAGGTGATCGCCACCAACGATATTCACTTCCTCAATGAGGAGGACGCCGAGGCGCACGACCGACTCATCTGCCTCAGCACGGGTAAGGACCTCAACGACCCCAAGCGCATGCGCTACAGCAAGCAGGAGTGGATGAAGACGACGCTCGAGATGAACGAACTCTTCGCCGACGTACCCGAGGTCCTCTCCACCACGCAGGAGATCTGCGACAAGGTAGAGATCTACAGCATCGAGCACGACCCGCTGATGCCTGACTTCCCCATCCCCGAAGAGTTCGCTACCGCCGATGATTACCTGCGCCATCTGACCTACGAAGGCGCTCGCCGTAAGTATGGCGAAGAGGGGATCACCGAGGAGGTACGTGAGCGTATTGACTTTGAGCTCAACACCATCTCGGGCATGGGCTTCCCAGGGTACTTCCTCATCGTGCAGGACTTCATCGCTGCGGCTCGTGATATGGGTGTCTTCGTAGGCCCGGGGCGTGGATCAGCGGCAGGTTCGGCTGTAGCCTATTGCCTCAACATCACGGATATTGACCCGATCCGCTACGACCTCCTTTTCGAGCGTTTCCTCAATCCCGACCGTATCTCCATGCCCGATATCGACGTAGACTTCGACGATGACGGACGTGCCGACGTCCTACACTGGGTCACGGAGAAATATGGGTACGAGCGTGTGGCACATATCGTCACCTACGGTACTATGGCGGCCAAGAGCGCTATCAAGGACGTAGCCCGTGTACAGCGCCTTCCTCTCTCAGAGAGCGACCGCCTCACTAAGCTCATCCCCGATAAGATACCCGACGTCAAGAATGTGTCTATCAAGGCTGCCATCGAGCACGTCCCCGAGCTGAAGCAGGCTTCGCTTAGCCCCGACCCACTGCTTCACGACACGCTGAAGTATGCTCAGATGCTCGAGGGGAATATCCGCAGTACCGGTGTCCATGCCTGTGGGATCATCATCGGGAAGATGGACATCAGCGACGTCGTGCCACTGAGCACCGCCGAAGACAAGGCTACGGGTGAGAGTATGCTCGTCACGCAGTACGAAGGCTCGGTCATCGAGTCGACGGGACTGATCAAGATGGACTTCCTTGGCCTAAAGACCCTGTCGGTGATCAAGGAAGCTCTCGCCAATATCAAGAAGAGCCGAGGGATCGACATCGACATCGACCACATCCCCATTGACGACGAGACGACCTACCGTCTCTATGCCGAAGGGAAGACCGTCGGTACCTTCCAGTTCGAGTCGGCAGGGATGCAGAAGTACCTTCGTGAACTTCAGCCCACGACCTTCGAAGACCTCATCGCGATGAATGCACTTTATCGCCCGGGGCCTATGGACTATATCCCCGACTTCATCGATCGTAAGCATGGTCGCAAGCCGATCACTTACGACCTGGAGTGCATGGAGCGCTACCTCAAGGATACCTATGGCATCACCGTCTATCAGGAGCAGGTGATGCTACTCTCCCGTGAGATCGCTGACTTCACACGTGGCGAATCGGATGGTCTTCGTAAGGCAATGGGTAAGAAGCTCGCCGACAAGATGGCGGAGCTGAAGGTCAAGTTCCTCGCCGGTGGTAAGAAGAAGGGCTACAAGGAAGAGATACTAGAGAAGATCTGGGCAGACTGGGCGAAGTTCGCCAGCTATGCGTTCAATAAAAGTCACGCTACTTGCTACAGCTGGGTAGCCTATCAGACGGCGTACCTCAAGGCTAACTACCCCGCCGAATACATGGCAGGAGCGCTGAGTCGCAACCTCAGTAATATCACGGAGATCGTCAAGCTCATGGACGAATGTCGTACGATGGGCATCCGTGTACTTAACCCCGACGTCAATGAGTCCGACTTCAAGTTCTCCGTCAATCAGGAGGGCAACATCCGCTTTGGGCTCAATGCGATCAAGGGTGTAGCTAGTTCCGCCGTCGAAGCGATCATCCAGGAGCGAGAAGCTAATGGATCCTACCAGGATGTCTATGACTTCTTCGAGCGAGTACCGATGTCGGTCATCAACAGGAAGACGCTGGAGAGCCTCGTCTTCTCAGGGAGCTTCGATAGCTTTGGTCACCCAAGAGAGCTCTACACTACCGCTATGGAGCAGGGGAATGATGATACCTTCCTCGCTGCCCTCATTCGCTATGGTCAGGTGATCCAGGCAGAGCAGAGTCTCAATGAATCATCCCTCTTCGGTGGCGACGAAGAAGCGCTCCAGCTCCCACGACCTACTCCCCCGACTTCCTATAGCGAACTATCGGATCTAGAGCGTCTCAATCGGGAGCGGGAACTCGTCGGTCTCTACCTCTCGGGCAATCCCCTCGATCCCTATCGGGTGATACTTGAGTGCTATTGTCCTACGAATGCCCTGGCGATGAATGATCTCAACGCTGTGGGTGAAGGGCGACAAGTCTCCTTCGGTGGTATGGTCTCCAAGGTATTCCTCGGTACGACCAAGCGGGGTGATCCCTATGCTCGCATCACCATCGAAGATACGAGCGGCTCCTTTGACCTAGCGCTCTTCAGCTCAAGCTATGTGAATAACTCACAGTTCTGCCAGAAGGGGCTCTTCATCTTCGTGCAGGGCGTCATCCAGAAGCGTCGCTACGGCGACGAACTGGAGCTAAGCGTCCAGCGTATCGACTTACTCTCCGAGGTCGTCGACAGCCTCATCTCCGCCGTCCATCTTGATATAGACGTCCGCACTGTCAATGATGAGGTCATCGGCGAACTGAGCTCGCTGATCAAGAACAATACCGGATCTGCCGTGTTATCTATCAAAATCACGGACGGTACAGGGCGCAATGACGTGCTTCTCACCTATGACGATCACCCCATAGCTCCCACACCCGTGCTCCTCGACTTCTGTCGGCAGTACGATATCCAGATGTCAGTCAAGTGATGCAAATAAACCCTTAGTATCAACATAAAAGAAAGGAAACAGTCATGGCACTAGAAATCAACAGCCAGAACTTTGACACGCTCGCCGCTGGCGACAAACCCGTAGTCGTAGACTTTTGGGCCACTTGGTGCGGTCCCTGCCAGATGGTAGGTCCCTTCATCGAAGAGCTCGCCCAGGAATACGAAGGCAAGGTAGTCATCGGCAAGTGCGACGTCGACCAAGACAATGATCTGCCAGGTCGCTTCAGCGTACGCAACATCCCCACCATCCTCTTCATCAAGGGGGGACAGGTCGTCAACAAGATGGTCGGTGCTCAAAGTAAGGACGTACTCAAGAAGGCCATCGAAGAGCTTCTCTAAGAGATCCCTTCGATCATAAAGCGAAAGGGCTGTACCACACGCGGTGTGGTACAGCCCTTTTCTTTTGGACTTCGTCTGCCTCCCTCAGCTAGATGGGAGCGGGAGACGAGGCAGGAGGCGACGGCTGAAGAGGCAGTTCGGGAAGACTAATAAGGATCTTCGAAGAGCAAGCGCACGGAGCAAGCGAGCGGCTTGCCTGAAGCGTCGGAGAGCGCAGCTATGAGTTCGGCGGGCGAAAGGCTTTTCTTCGGAGCGCTTTTACCTTCTTCTGCTCGGGAAAGACGCTCTACTTTCCCTGACGAAATCAGGTAGTCGCCGTCGTTCTCTGGGAAGAGTTCGTCCCGATATGTAAAGGAAAGCGTTAGCTCGGGGTAATACTTCACGAGCGCCTCTAAGAAGCGTGGGGCGTCAAGAATACGCATCATCGCCCGAGCCTCCGGTATCCCGCCTGTGCTGGGTCTAAGAAGATAGGTCAGAGGTAGCTTAGATTCTCCCGTGACTTCATTGAGGAGCGCTTCCCGCACCAGCTTGGTCCCGTACAAAGCTTGTACAAGGAGCTCCGACTCTCCCTTGACCAGGAAGAGCGCCCCATCGATGAGGCCCGATTCGGTGCGATGGATCTGGAGGGAAAGATCCTCTTCTCGCTCGAAGTCTTCCCTGATGACTTCCCAGAAAGCTCGACTATGTAGCAGGCTTGGTTCTTGCTGTGACGCTTCGACCTCAAGGAGATAGTCGACGAGCGAAGGGGCAGTGACGGCAGGATCTTCCTCACGAAGGGCGTCCTCCTGCCTATTGCTCCGAGCCCGATTGACTACAGGCGCATAGCCTCCTACTGAAGTGTAGTAGCGATATAGCCAGTCTTCAGCGGGAAGGAGCACGGAGACCACGTCGCCCCTAGCCTTCTCTCGGCGGAGCGCTTCCTGAAGGAGCGGGCGCATGATCCCTTTGCCCCGATAGTCGGGATGGGTACAGACGGCCACGACATAGCCTGCGGGCAGGGTCTCTTCCCCTAGCGAGAGCACCAACTGAGGGAACTGTAGGTGCCCGATGGCTGTACCCTCGTCCTCAGCTAGCAATACATCCTCCTCTCGGTATAGCCGATCGAAGTAGCGATCAAGGAATTCGTCCGAGTCACCGAAGCATAATTGCCACAGCCGACGGGCTTCCTCGCTCTTAGTTCTCCTTGTCTGGGTCATGGCGCAGCACGGCAGCTATCTTCTGGAGTATTGTTTCGGGCTTGTAGGATAGCTTAGCTTTGCGCAGACCTTCCAGCCCCAAGTCTTCCTCTCTATTGACATAAACGTACTGCTCTGGTATCGTTGAGGCGAAGAGCTTATTGATCATCGTGTACGACCCCTCGTAATCTCGGTCCGCCTTCTCAATATGTACGCCGAAGGTCGTCTCATTGATCGGCGATCCCAGCGTGAAGGCCACGACCCGACCATCTACACGCAGGATCCCGCCTGATAGTCCGAGCTCGTCGAAGTGGTCGAAGAGGCGCTGGATGACTTCTTGTTCCTTGTCCTCGCCTTCCTCAGTTCCGTGCTGGCGGAGCCATTCCTGTTCGACGGCCAAGCATTCGGCGCTGTTGGCCTTGGTCATTGGTTCGTAGCTGTAATTCGGATAGAGCTTCTCGAACTTATTGACATGATTCCGCTTCGACTGAAGAGATTTGCCCGAAAGGCTTACTAAGCGCTCTCTCAGGTAAATGTAGTCGGCGTTGCCTTCATCTTCGAGGAAGGTAAAGGCACCGGGCAAGACCGACTCCAAGTGCTCACGACACAGGGGCGTGATGCCCATGATCACCAGCGGATAACCCCCTCGTTCGGCCTCGGCCTTCAGTCGGTCAAGCGAAGCATCGACGCAACCTCCGCCCCGCATGATGGGGATCAGGTAAGCGGGATGCGAACGGGCGGGCGACGTAAAGCGAATAAACAGCGTGTCGTCGGCAATGGCATAGCACGTCTCGTACTTGACGGCCCAGCCGAAGAGGTTCGCAAAGGCCAAGTCACATATCCGTGAATGGCTCTGGAGCGTGAAGGAGGTGACCTCTTCTCTGGAGGAAGGAAGGATCGGTTTGAACTCTAATGGATCCATAAGATTCTATGGCTTGGGACGGGCGCTTCAGAAGGCTCTGTAGCTGAGTTCCTGAAGGGGGTCCCAAATGTTATATTACTTTCGGTCGAATGTTATATTACTTTCGTCGGAAGGTTATATTACTTTTCGCCGAATGTTATATTACTTTCGAAGCGAACTTCAGGTACTTCGCCTGGGAAGTAATATAACAACCCAAGCAAAGTACCTGAAGTTCGGATGAGAAGACCTATTAGTTCCCAGAGGAAGTGCTGGCAATTCAGATGAGAAGCCCTAGTAGTTCCCCCGAGCAGTGTGCTTAGTTCGGGAGGGAAGTCCTTGTACTTCCCAGAGGAAGTACCTTCAGAAGCCTCGCCTTCTCCCTACTTCGCCTCCCCACGCGTCATGCGGAAGGAGACCTTATAGCACATAAATAACGGAATGGCTACCCCTACGCCGAGGGCGAACATCGTCAAGAGCGCCGTGATCATATTCGAAATGATCCCCGGCAGATACTGCTCTTGCGCCACTTCCTGCGTCGACTCCATGAAGCGAATCATGCCCAGGATCGAGCGATATGCGAATTGGCCCGGGATCATCGGCAGGAGAGCGGGGAAGGCAAAGACTTCGATCGGGTAGCGAGCATGGTAGGCAAAGCCCACGGCGATGAAGCCAGCGAAGACCGAAGCTAAGAAGGTGGCGATGGCGATATTCATCCCTGCATAGGTCATCAGCGAGAAGCGCAGCGCATTCCCCAAGAAAGCGATGATCGGGACGTATCGGAAGGCGGCCTTCGAAGGATTGCCGACGGCGGCGAAACCTAGGGCAGCGATGGCAGCAAAAAAGCCCTTTTCGAGAATAAGCACAAAGTCCATACGGTCGGAAGATATTAGGAAAAGGAACTAGAGAAGCGACAGACCAAGCGACATCAGCGAGAAGCTTAGCCCCACGGTGATGCTCACCACGATCATCACTGCGGTCAGCAGGCGGGAGATCCCATTGAGGACGTAGCCGTCGAGTACGTCCATCATCCCGTTGATGAAGGGCACTCCGGGGATGAGGTACAGGACACTGGCGCTGAGAGCGATCTTGGGATACTCCTCGTAACCTAGTTTTGCCCCGACACCTACGATGAACGAGGCCACGAGCGCCGAGAGTACCACCGTCAGATAGTGGTAAGCGTGCCGGCGATTCAGCTCTTGGCGAAGGAGGAACCCGCAGAACGTCCCGAGGAATACAAAGAGTCCCGAGACGAGATCACCGCCGAAGAGCAGGCAGAAGGCCATATTCGCCTGGCTGATGAGATAGAGCACCAGCCAGCGATTCATCGGCGGGGTGTTGATGATCTTCTGGAAGCGCTCTTCGAGTTCTTCGAGGCTGGGATGGTGGTCGTAGGTGTACCAGGAGAGACGACTTAGTTCGGCGTTGAAGAAGAAATTGAGCGGGCCGTGGCGATGCTGGAGCATTCCCGAGACAGGATGTGGATCCAGCGGGCGGTACGAATGCTTCCCATCGCCGAGGACAGGGGTAAGCGTCATGGTCATATTCCGCTGGAAGGTCATGATCGTCGGCTCGTAGCCATAGGCATGAGCGATACGGGTGGTATTGACTACGATACGATTGGTCTGCACCCCGACGCTGGTCTGGGTCGTAGCATAGCGTAGCAGGAAGTCAAGTAAATGCTCCTTGTCGATATCCTCACGTAAGGGACAGGGTTTGGATTGGGCCATAAGCTTCGTTTGGCTACTAAAGATGTAGGTAGAGTAAGTGTAGTGAGCGTAGTACCTCAACGGAGTTTGCCCTTGCTGACCGAGTCGCTAGCGAGCCGACTGCGGGTAGCCCGAGCCGGTCCTGCGGGTAGTCGGAGCTAGTCCTGCAGACAGTCGGAGCCAGCCTTACGACCAGCCTGAAGCTGTCTTACGACTAGTTTTCCCAGACTTTGCAGTGAGTGAAAAGCCACCCTGCGACGAGTTTCATTCCGTTCTGCGATAAGATCGAGCGAGCCCAGCGACTAGTTCCATCCTGCCCTTCAGTCAGTTCAGACGAGCCCTGCAGTCAGTTCAGACGCACACTGTAGTCGGTTCAGACGAGCCCTGCAATGAGTTTGGACAGATCCAGCGACTTATTCGCTTGAGTCGAATACGTTTTTAAGTCAGCGTTAGCAACAAAAGAGCCTCCACTGTTGATCCAGGGGAGGCTCAGGTATCAGTATGAGGCACTGATTTTCTCTTGTTGCGGAGGCAGGATTCGAACCTACGACCTTTGGGTTATGAGCCCAACGAGCTACCACTGCTCCACTCCGCGCTATCTTTTTGCACTGCAAAGGTAGTATTATTTTCTTAATCTACAAACTTTAAGAATATCCAGCTCCGGATTTTCCTCCTCATACAGCAAGAGCAACTACCCCATCCGTGAGGGATCGTCACCCTATGATCGGGTGCTGAGCTCTGCTAAAAAGGAAGGTCATCTGGGTCAAAGGGCCTAGCATCAGCCGTAGTCAGGTCTTCCTCTGCCATAGTATGATCTTCATCTTCCATAGTCGGCTCCCCTTCCTCTTCCGCAGTCTGCTCTCCCTCCTCGGTAGACTTATCTAGCCATGATTCTGTGAGGGCGATCGTTTGACTTTCGGGTTGCTCCTCCTCGCTGAGACGATCGACCTGCAAGATCAGGGGAAGATCGGCTATGATACCCGAGAGCACACAAGCTCCAGCAGGTAATATCGGGAGCGACTCGATTGAGATCTTATCAAGATAGGCAATGGCCTTCTCCACCATCTCTAGATCCCGATTATTGATCAGACGATGGATGAGGTAATTGTGGAGCTGAGAAATAATCGTCGCTGATATGTCCGAAGGCCTCTGACTAGCGATAGTCAGGAAGACACCAAACTTACGCCCCTCCTTAATGATCTCCTCAAACGTCTCGAGTCTGAAGTCCTTCCAGTCCTGACTCTCTCGTGTCGAGTCGTACGATAAGATGTTGTGAGCTTCGTCGATGATGATATTCAGCGAACTAGTGACTACATCAGACTTCTTATTCTTATGCTCCTGATAGTACTTATATGATAGAAGTAGCGGGATCAGTTTCTTCATCGAGACAGAGACTTTACTCATATTGATCACCGCTAGTGGCTTCCCCTCCTCCCAGAGACTAGGAGTTTCTTTATCAGTCGGTATAGAAAATACCTTCGAGAACTCCTTACTCAAGCTTTTCAGCTTATTGATCGCAGGCGCTACATGCTCATTCTGCGCACGATTTGACAATATATCATCAATCAGTTGAATGTATAGGAACTTGGTAATCCATGAAATAAAGTCCTTATCCACCTTCATTGACTCTATTGCTTTATAGAACTTTGTTTCTGGAATAACAGAGTCAAAATTTGGATTATTTGCGTAATATATAGTTGATGACTGTTCTCCATAGGTATAGAAACAAGAGTGCGTTGAATTCCATCCCAAATCAGAACGAAGATCATCCTGATGATCTAATATACTCTCCAGATATCCCAGGGTCAAATCAGCAAGACCCCAATTACCCAATTTAAGGATTTGCTTCAATTTATTCCTAAGAATACCCTTCGTATATTCCAAAGAGGGCCGTGCGTTTTGAGCCTTTCCATATAGCTTCAGTGCCCTCCGGATAAAAGGTTGTTGCGTCTTCTCCGTGGCGCTTGCAAGGATGAAGAAAATTTCTGGAGTAAGGATATCCTCTGAAGATAACTGAATCTTATCAGCTGGATCGCTTTTAGTAGACAGGTTATATACATTCTTGAGGGGAGTTATAGTGGTTGCATTCGCATACTCTCTATTGAAATCAAAAAGGATAAAGCGTGCATTCTCTTGGAATTTCATTTGCTTTCCAAACTCCTGGAATAGGTTCTTGTAGAGCGTCGCTAATGTATGACTCTTACCACTACCTGTATTTCCAAAGATGCCGATATGGCTTGCGAAGAGTCGATCAACTGATATGTCAATAGAGACACGCTCATCAGTTATCAACGAGCCTAAGCGTATCTTGGACTCTTCTTTTCGAGCAAAGCTATGAATCTTCTTATACTCGTCTAAATCTAAGAGTACGCATTCATCACCTATTAAGGGAAGCTCCTTGATCCCCTTACGATACTTATCCCCCGAGAAGTAGCCAAGCATCTTAACCGATAGGAAACGAATGAACCGCTCTTCAGGCTGAGTATACTCAGGAGATTGGGAAGTCGACTTGTCTTCTTTGATATACTCTTTCTCGATCTTACCGATCAGGCTATTGAATCCCTTGATGAGCTTGACATATCCACCCACGGACACATTAGACAGTAGCTCTCCCCGGTAGAGGATGTGCGAGCGATTCTTCTCCTGATCGACACGAACGGAGACCTCTCTACCATCGACACTGGAGACCTCCCCAATACGAAAGATCGATTTCTTAAGTAGATAATCGTCGTGATCTATTGTAGTCTTCTCCATATTCAATTGATACGATTCCCGATCTGTCCAAAGACATACTTATTGATAGACGCCAAATCGAACTTATTCAACTTCTTGACGGCCTTTTTCCCTTCTTCATCTTGAGCAGCTTTAAACTCTTCTGGCGATAGGATAATGATATTATTATGGTTACTCTTTCCTATACATTTCTGTATAGCTGCCTTTGCCCCATCATCATAGGCAAAGATAATAACGAGTAGAGTTGGGTTAGACGCTACTGCTCGACGTGTGATCTGAGCGATATGCTCATCGGCAAAGGAAAAGCCCATCGCAAAGAGACAGGTAGTTGGTTTCTCTAAGGCATTTGCATACAAGCGCATCAACTCATAGAAATGCAAGTCTAAGACCGTCTCTCTGAACTTTGCCTTTCTCGGGTGAATCATCACCAACTCATTGTATGCATCTCGGAATGATTGCATCAGCTTATCAGAGGCAGAGTCGATGCTCAGGGATTGGGCTGGTATTTCCTCCTCTACCGCTCCCCCGACCTTAGGCGCAGACTGTTTCCTTCTAATAGCATCGTCCACAGCTTTCGATAGATTTTCAATCTGCTGTTTCCTTTTCTGGGAATCATCCTTCCCTTCATTTTCTTCATCAAGCTTATCTTGTAGCACCTCCATCACTGGATATCGAAATGGGTACTTCTCAATACGTTCGACGACTTTCGCCAATGTCTCCAAATGCCCATCATAGAATATCTCAGCACTCTTCTCCTTATGCCGCCAGTTAACCGAGCCGTGCATCTTCAGATAGTTGAATGTAGGCAGCTCCGAGGTGCGCTGATAGAGTGGGCTCACTTTAGAGACTATCGAACTGAACGCTTCTTCTCGAAAGACAGGTCTCATCACGCCCTTAAATCCATTATTGAACTCTATGCCCAGATCTTCAGCCACCCCCTCAAGCAATGGATCTATATTGGTCGTGAAGATATTGACTTGCTTGCTCAAGAGTGTACTACCTCTGCGAGAGATGATATGATTCCAGATCTTCAGGAAGTCACGATAGGCAGCCTCTACTTCCTGGAGCTCTTCAGGCTTCTCATCCATAGAGATGACATCAAGACAAGGCTTCATGACACCTTCCACATAGGTAATCTTTAGATTATCCTCGGTGATTTGCCTTACCCTACCATTCTCAATCGTGGCACATTCTGTTAGCCACGTCTCGATATCACCCAAAGTCGTCAGGTAGGGGCGTGAAAGCCCAGCCCCGAATAGGAAGTTGATGTGGCTTGATTGTATGATATTCGTCAGCTTATCTAATGTCAGCGGAGTATCCATATCTTGTAAAAACTTCTGTGCTAAAAGGTATTACCTCCCACAAATGTGTATAGAAAGCAAGCTTCAGAAACAAGCAATTCACGACAGCACCACAGGTTCTAAGCAGAGGAATAAAAAGACGGGTGCCCGTACTTCCTTGGTTAAGGAGTACGGGCACCCGGGATAAAGTGGAAGCGCTATCTAGCGCCGAGAGAGCTTAGTGCTGTGCGACAGAGTCAGCTGCAGCTGCAGGGACGATCTTCACAAGCTCAATCTCGAAGACGAGCGTGCTGAAAGGAGGGATCTTTTCGCCAGCGAAGCGAGCACCATAAGCCAGCTCCTGAGGGATGACGACCTTAACCTTCTCACCGACCTTCATCA
>ERZ772906.384-NODE-384-length-26664-cov-4.137397_pt1 | contig 26664 bp, 20 predicted proteins | sample MGYA00511338_ERZ772906 | MGnify/ENA primary metagenome ERZ772906 (study PRJEB29015, sample SAMEA2738076) | human oral metagenome | biome: human oral; feature: human-associated habitat; material: saliva | place: China | collected 2212 ... | reverse complement strand
CTACCACAACACCTGGGACTAACCCCTCAACCAACACGTTTTGTCCTATAACCCGGTATCTCCCTGATGCTTTATGAGGGGGCTTGTTCTTGGGGATTGAGCGCCAATAACGAAAAAATTCGCGCCAGCGCCCCCAGTGTGAAATGATGGACATCAATAGATTTTGGAGGGTAGGCCATGAGTGCACAGCCGCAGGTCAACCAGGAGCGAGTGAGGACCTGGCTGGAAAATGCGGGCCTGGAATACACCGTCGACAGTGCGGGAATTATTTCAGTTAACTTTGCCGTGTGTACCGTAGTGATCGGGTTACAACACGATAATTTCATCTGGGTGCGTGCGGTTTGGAAAGCTAACTTAACCCGCACCGACGCCGCGCTGCTGCAAACCTATATAAACGAACTAAACGCCAAGCGTTTCATGCCGCAGCTGGGCATTTACGGGCGCAACACCGACACCCCCGTGCTGCGGGCGGCAGTAGCCGGAATCATCATGGAAGGCATGAGTGACGCGCAGCTGGATGAATTCATGGACCTGGCAATTGCCGCCACAGAAGGTGCTTTGCGCGAATTAAGTATGGAGCATCCAGACCTGATGGGGGAGAGTGAATAATGGCTTGGTGGCAACATCCTGAAGATCAAGACACTCCGCCGGTAACGATAGAACGCCTCACCGAATGGTATGAGCAGCAAGGCTACAAATACGGCGTAGACGGCGACGACGAACGCCAGTATGTGGTTAGCGGTTTCGGTGGCTTTGGCGTGATTATGGAGATCACCCGCGCTGGACTGCTGCGCGTGCACGGCCTGTACGACGTCGACATGAGCGTTAGCGAAGAAAATCGCTCACGCCTAGACTCCGTGTGCTGCTACTACAACGAAAACGCCCTGTTTCCCACCCTCTACAGTGAGGCTGACGATACCGGGCTACAAATACGCTCAGACTTTGTAATTCCCGTGGGGCGTGGTGCCAACGGCAAACAGCTCAGCAGCTACATCTACACTATGCTCGACGCCACCCTAGACGCCCTGCGCACAGCCCGCCTCGACCTAGGGTTGGAACCCAACCAGGAAGCTGACTGATGTCCACATTCCAAGTAGACCTGCGCGGCATGGTAGATCTGCTTTCGCGCAATCTCTACTCTGGTCCGCGCGTGTATGTGCGCGAACTGCTACAAAACTGTGTGGATGCTATCTCTGCACGCCGCGAACTAGACCCGCAGGCTCCCGCCCGCATCTCTTTCACCATTGAAGGCAACACCCTTACCTGCGCCGACACCGGCATTGGCTTAACCGAGCAGGAGGCGGGCACACTCCTATCCACCATTGGTGCCTCCTCTAAACGCGACGAGCTGGGCCTGGCCCGTTCAGACTTTTTGGGTCAATTCGGTATCGGGCTGCTGTCCTGCTTTATGGTCAGCCCCGAAATTGATGTGCGCTCACGCTCAGCCAAAGACCCCAACGCCCCCACCGTGCACTGGCAGGGACACACTGACGGCACCTACAGCGTAGACGTGCTCGACGCCGTCGACCCGGGGGTGCTGCGCCAAAGCGGCACCGTAATCACCCTGCACGCCCTGCCCGGCGAAGTGTGGATGGAGCCAGACACAGTGCGCTCGCTGATCGACGAGTTTGGCTCACTACTGCCGGTAGAGATTGAAGTGCGCTCCCAGGGGCGCACCACCCACCACGGCAACGCCAAGGCCCCCTGGGAACTGCCGCGTGAGCAGCAGGTGCGCTGGTGCCGTGAAAACCTAGGCTTTAACCCCAGTGAGATTCTCGAAATTGCGATTCCCGGCTCGGGGCTGCACGGACTGGTGGCTATTAACCCTGATGGGGTGAGCACCAACGACTCGCGCCACACCGTCTACGTCAAGCGGATGCTGGTTTCGCGCTCCGCTCAGGGGCTGGCCCCCAAGTGGGCTTACTTTGCGCGGGTGGTGGCCGACGCCGATTACCTGCGGCTGACTGCCTCACGTGAGCAGCTAGCCGATGACGACCTGCTGCACGACACCGCCAATGCGGTAGGTAGCGGTATTCGCACCTGGCTAGAGCGCCTAGCTAAGCACGCCCCGGGCTCGTTTAACGAGTTTGTGGCCGGCCATGCGGTAGGCCTGCGCTCAGTGGCCCTAACTGACGACTACATGCTGGACCTAGTGTCTAAGTATGTGCCCTACCAGACCACGCTGGGCCCGCGCACGCTGGTGGAGCTAGCCGAGATGGATAAGCCGGTGCGCTATACCCGCAGCGTAGATCAGTACCGGGCGCTGGCGGATGTGGCCGCCAGTCAGGAACTGGTGCTGGTAAACGCCGGCTACGCCTATGAGGATGAGGTGTTGGGTGCCTTCATGCGCAACCAGACAGTGTCTTGTAAGAGTGTGAACATCTCTCTGGTAGACCCTGGTGACCTGCTAGATGCCTTCCAGAACGCCTCCCCAGCAGAAGAAGCTGAAGCTTTAGACCTGATGCTGGTAGCTGCCCGAGCTATCAACCCGGCAGACTGTGAAGTGGTGCTACGTCGCTTTGAGCCGGCCACCATGCCAGCCCTGTACCTGCCAGACCCGGATCTGGCCGAACGTCAGGTAGCTAAAACTGCGCGCGAAAACGCTGACAGTATCTGGCAAGAACTACTGGGCGTAACTGACCCATTTGCTAATTCACGCCCCCCGCGACTAGTGCTTAACCGCGCCAACTCTTTGGTGGCGCGCCTAGTGGCGGTAGGCTCCAACGAGAAAATTGCTAGCCAAGTACTGCGCGGCCTATATGTGCAGTGCCTGCTAGCCGGGCGCCAACCGCTAGGACCCAAAGAACGTGCCTGGGCGGCGCAAGCCCTGGGGGCTTTGCTAGATATGGCGTTGCAGGGCTAACACCAACTAGCAGGCTGGGAAGGAATACCATGACTACTGCCGACGACGTTCGTCAGCAACTTGACTATGTCTACGCCCTGGCTTACGGCCGGGCCCGCATCACTGCGGCGGCTGAAGCTGCCAATGCCTCACTGGGCATTGATGACACTGCCCTGCAGCTAGAAGCCCATCAGCTACTAGTTGAGGCCTATGTGCAAGGCAGTGAACGCTGGAAAGCCATGGCACCTTTCTCCTGGTGCTTGGCGCTGTACAAAAACCACCCCGAGTATTTCGATGAGGAGCGCTTGGACACGCTGCGCTGGCAGTACAAGTGGATCATTGAAATGGTGTGTAAAAACCCCGATATTAAACGCTCCCAGATAGAAGCGCTATTTAAGCAATTTAGCGACTTCTACCATGAGCAGGGGCTTAGCTCCCACACGGTGTACGGCATTGGGGTGTGGATGTACCAGAGCCTAGGTGAACTAGAGCTGGCCCATGAGCAGCTAACCTCCTGGCGTGCCACCCCCACCGACGAGTTTTCTGACTGCCCTGCCTGTGACCTGCAAATTCAAGTGGACTACGCCACCGCCGTCGAAGACTGGCAGCTAGCCCTCAGCGCCACCATCCCGGTGTTAGGCGGTACCGTGGGCTGCGCCGACCAGCCCCAAGCCACCCAGGCGCGGGCCCTGCTACCCATGCTGTACACCAACCGGCCCAAGGATGCCTGGGATGCACACCTACGCTCCTACCGGGTATCGCGCCGCGACCCGGGTAACGCCGTAAAACTAGGTTTGCACTTGCAATACCTGGCTCTATCTGGGCACCTCGCTAGGGGCCTGCGGGCCCTGCGTGAAACCCTGCCCCTAATCAAGGCGGTAGACAGTGCCTACGCCCTGTGGGAGCTACTAGTTGGCGCAGCTTTGGTAGCCCGCGAATCAGTGGCAGCCGGTCAAGGACAGGGGCTAGTTAGTATCGACGTCGACACCAAAAACATGTGGTGCCCGGGAATGGAAATTACCTCCCAAACCACCATGGCCCAGCTTTACGAAGGCCTCACCCAGTGGGCCTACGATCTAGCCGCAAAATTCGACGCCCGCAACCAGAACAGCTTCTTCACCGACACCACCCGCACTCGCCTAGAGCGTGAAACCTTCAAAAACCTAGGCGATGCCGACGACAGCTTCGCCTCCCTAGGCGTAGACCTGCTAGAGATCGGCGAAGAACTGCCAGAGGGCGTCGCACTTGGTGAAAAAGGCGGACTGGAAACCATTGAGGCCCCCGCACGCCCCAACCAGAAACTCAGTCCGCTTAAAGATGACGAACTAGCCCCCTACCCGGCGGTAGACCTGAGCCGACCCAAGCCGGTAACAGACGTCAACCAGGCTATGGAGCGCTACATCGCCCAGTTCTTTGATATCGGCACCGACCTGGAATTTGAATACCTAATGGACCAGCTAATCACCCCTGGTTACGCTGAAGCCATTGAAGCCATGGATATTGATCCAGTGGTTAAATACGTGTCCCTAGCCGGTATTCACAGTGCCCTGCTGGATCCCCAAGGAGCCATTACCTGGCGGGCGCGGGCGCGTGAAGCAGTACTAGAGCGGCTGAACTCCCAGGAAGCCAGCCGGGGCCTGCTAGCCAAGCTTAAAAACAAGCGCGCCGGACGGGTAGCTTTTGACGAGTCCTACCTGGTGGCCTTTGAAATCTCCGACATTGACTCTGAGCTGAGCCTAGAGCAGATGAGCGGGGATGAAGACTCCAATGTTGACAAGCGCACCAAACGCCAACAGAAACTTGAAAGCCTTTACCAGCTCACCGCTGATATGGTTGAGCGAGGCTGTGAAGAGCGCGAGCGGCAAAAGGACTTTGACAGTTTCCTGTTTTCTATTGCCGGCAGCCTAATTGGCACATCCTTGCAGCTAGAAGACAAAGAACTGGCCGCAAAGTGCCTAGAGCTACGACGCACCATTGCCCGGCGCCCACTAAACCTGGAGGCGGGGCAGGGCCAGTCAGTCATGCAGATCAAAGACATTTTGGATATTGATCTGGCTGAATATCAGCGCGCCACCGGCAAGGTGTATGACGCCTGCGCCCTAGCCGATGAACTAATGCGCCGCTACGACCCCTGCCCGCCGCGCATTGTGTTAAACGCTCGCCTGGTGATTGCCAGGGCCAGTGTGTCTATGGGTGAATACCAAGAAGCTGTGCGCCAGTGCCGCGAAATGGTTAACGTGTGCCTGACGCTTGGGCAGATGGATCGGGCGCTGACCTCCCTGCTGTTCCTGGCCCAGGCCCTAGGCCAAGACGGGCGCTACCTAGAAAGCGCTGAAATCATTGAATCAGGCCTGAACCTGCTAGATTCGCGTGACCTACCGGCTATCCGCCACCACTTTGTGCGCACCCTAGCCCAGGTGCAGATGGCTATGGGTGAGCTGGGGGAGGCCGCCGATAACTTCGAAAAGACTGCCGAGTTTGAAGCCGCCCAAGGAAACACCAAAGCCTGGGAGAACGCTTTAGAGTATGCGGCCAGCTGCTGCGAAGAAAACGATGAATTTACGCGTGCCTTTGGGATTTTGATGCGCCTAGTTGACGGCTATGAGCTAAAAACCCCTGACGAGTGCATTGACTGTGAACGCACCTTACGCCGCGCCGCCGGCGACCTGGTGCAAAGCCCCACCCTGCCTCAGCGCCGCGCTAACTTTGACCGGGCCGCCGAGCTGATGGAGCGCGCCCGCAAACTAGCTCAGGCCCAGCCGGCCAGCCCGCGTTACCTGCCCGAATACGAAATGGGTTCGTGGCATTACGACTTCGCGGTGATCTGCTGGAACTGTGAGGAAATTAGTCAGTGTCTAGAACACGCTCAGGCCTCCTATGAGAGCTTTATGAGCGACGAGGATCTGTACCAGGCTCCGCGCGCCATGGCCATGGTGGTGCGCTGCCACATAGCGCTAGGTGATGTAGAGCAGGCCCGCGCCGCTATCGCTAAGATCCGTGCCATGCTGGACAGTCCCAAATATCGAGACCACCCGGCGCTAGATTTCTGTGATGAGCAAAGCGCCCGACTAGACAGCGAGTTTGGCCCAGAATAAAGCGGTTTGTAAAGCCTAGTTGTGCCCCGCAGGCAAGCCCTGCGGGGCACATTTTTACCGGTAAATCACCGAGTTTAATCTGTGAGTAGCGGCACTAAAAGCAATAGATGGGTTGTCAGCATGTTTTAGGGAGGGCTACTGTTATTAACAGTTCAACAACTTAGTCAGCTTTTAATGACTAACCACTTAAAGGAGACGGTCTAGTGACCCAGGTTTGCGGGATGTGTATGTGCTGTTGCCGTTGATGGCCACAGTCAATTTTCCAACCCTAAAACCTTTAAGTGAGGTGCCAAGTGCACACAGAAGAAGCCGTCCGACCGCAACGTCAATTTGGTGCCAGCTATGTCTGGGGCGGACTTAAACGTGACAAATGGGGCCTATTTGGCGGGCTGATCGTCGTCGTTGCCACGCTGGTAACCCTGACGGCCACATGGATCACCAAAGCCCTAGGCATTTCCGCTACCGAATACCACCTGCAGCTGCTGGATGATTCTGGCGTGCCTAAAGGGTTCATGGGCGGTGTCAGCCTGGCCCACCCGCTAGGAGTTGAGCCCCAAACTGGGCGCGACCTGCTAGCCATTGTGGTGGAAGGGACTCGCACTTCCTACACTATTGGCCTGGGAGCCACCATTGTTTCGGTGCTTATCGCCATTATTTTGGGGGTTAGTGCCGGTTACCTAGGAGGTTGGTGGGATGGGCTCATCTCACGCTTAACCGACGTCACCATGGGCTTTCCGCACCTGGTGTTCATGATTGCGGTTTCCGCCCTAATCCCCTCCAATGTGCCGCGCGTGCCCGTAATGATCGCCATCATTGGCATCCTGGGGTGGACCTCCACCGCCCGCGTGCTGCGCTCACACGCCCTGAGCCTGCGCAACCGTACCTTCGTGCAAGCTGCCCGGGCTATGGGGGCCAGCAACTGGCGCATCCTTAACCGCGAGATCATGCCTAACCTGGTCTCCACCCTGATTGTTTTCACCACCATTTCTATCCCCGGCAAGATTGGTGCCGAGGCTGCCCTGTCCTTCCTGGGGGTGGGGGTTAGTCCGCCGACGCCGTCATGGGGACGCACTATCGGCTCGGCAGTGGCCTGGGTAAACACTGACCCCTGGTATCTGCTATGGCCGGGCGCCGCCCTGTTCCTAGTAACACTGGGTTTCAACATGTTCGGTGACGCGCTACGCGACGCACTGGACCCCAAGACGGGAGAACAGTGATGGGACGGACTCGTTTCTTAGTTTCCCGCACCTTCCAAGCCATCTTGGTGCTGGTAATCGTCACCCTAATTACTTTCGCAATCTTCTCACTGTGGCCCTCAAACCCGGCCCTGCTGGTTTGTGGCAAGCCCTGTACTGCTGAGAACCTAGCCCGCGCCCAGGCCTATATGGGTCTAGATGAGCCCTGGTATGTTCAGTTTTGGCAGTACCTGTCCGGGATTTTCACTGGCCGCACTTTCGGTAGCGGGGCAGACATGATTGTTTGCAACGCGCCCTGCTTGGGTTACTCCTTCCGTCTCAACGCCCAAGTGAGCGAACTAATCACTAGTCGCCTGCCGGTGACAGTGTCTATTGCTGTAGGCGCCGCCGTGCTCTGGCTGGTAGTAGGGGTGGGCGCCGGGATTATTTCCGCGCTACGCCGAGGCTCACGCATTGACCGTTTCATCATGGCCGGAACAGTTTTTGGGGTTAGCGCCCCCACCTACCTGATTGGTTTGCTGGGCATCTTAATCTTTGGTTTCACCCTGGATATGGTGCCGGTGGCCGGGTATGTGCCGCTAACTGAGGACTTCGTGGGCTGGCTGTGGCACCTGGTACTACCCTGGACCGTACTGGCGATTATCTCTGCCGCCATGTATGCGCGCCTGGTGCGCTCAGACATGCTAGATAACCTACAAGAAGACTATGTGCGTACCCTACGCGCCCAGGGCCTACCTGAGCCGGTAGTGATTGGCCGCCACGTTATGCGCAATATTGCCCTACCCATCATTACCTTCTTCGCCCTAGATTTTGGGTCTATGTTGGGTGGTGCGGTGATTACTGAACGAGTATTTTCCATGCAGGGACTGGGAGCCTTACTGATGGATGCCGTAGGCACCACAGATATCCCGGTCATTATGGGAGTTACCCTAGTAGCAGCGGCATTCGTGGTGGTCGCGAACTTAATTGCCGACGCCGTCGCTACTTTAGTTGATCCGCGTATCTGAACCTGGAACTTACTTTCACAACCGGCGCGCAGCTACAGCTACCGTCTACTTTCCATAACACACAGATTTCTCGCCTGAGCGAGTAGAACCTAGTAGAAACAACTACAGGTTTAAGCACCATAAGAAAGGACTCGAAATGTCCCAGAACCTATCGGCTCCGGCTTGGGTTAAAGCTAATATTTCTCGTCGTGGTCTGCTAAGCGCATCCGGTATGGGCGCTATGGGTTTGGTGCTAGCCGCATGTGGCGCCAATTCCGAAAATGTAGGAGCTGCGGCGTCGGCAACTGCTAAGAAGGGCGGCACCCTCACGGTGCTCAGCTCCTCCACCGACATTAACTGGGACCCGGCCAAGAGCCAGTCCCTGCCCATCACCTCCCTGCCGCTGGTACACCGCCGCCTCGTGGGCCTGCGCCTGGTTGAGGGTAAGCCGGTTGAACTTGTTGGCGACCTAGCCAACGACACCGGTAAGGTCTCTGAAGATGGCCTGACCTGGACCTTCACCATTAAGAAGGGCCTGAAGATGCAAAACGGCCAGGAGATCACCACCAAGCTGATCAAGTACGGCATTGAGCGTTCCTTTGCCCCCTCGCTTTCTGGTGGTCTGGGCTACCACAAGACCCTGCTAGAGGGTGGTAAGAACTACCAGGGCCCCTACAACGGCAAGCACCTGGACTCGATCGGCACCCCCGACGACTACACCATTACCTTCAAGCTAGTGCGCCCCTACGGTGACTGGCCGTGGGTAGCGTCCACCCCCACCTTCTCGCCCGTGCCCACCGGTGACGACCCGTCCACCTACACTCGCAAGCCGGTAGCTTCCGGCCCCTACCAGGTAGCGGACTATAAGCAGGGCGTCTCGGTAACCCTGGAACGCAACCCCAAGTGGGAGGCCAAGAGCGACCCGCTGCGCAGCGCCCTACCCGACAAGGTGGTGTTCAAGCTGGGTCAGGATGAATCGGTAGCTAACAAGTCCATCATTGCTGACGCCGGTGAGGCTGCCACCTCCATGAGCTCCTCGCGCGTGGCCGCAGCCCAGTTAGCGGAAATCACCGCCAACCCCAAGGCTAAGGCCCGCCTGGCTACCTCCAGCGCCGGCCCGCTGCTGTACCTGGCCATCAACACTGAGCGCGTAAAGGACCTGGCTGTGCGTCAGGCCATCAACTACGCGGTCAACAAGGACGCCGTGGTGCAGGCCCTGGGGGGTCAGCTAGGTGGTCTCAAGGCCACCACCTACATCACCCCCGGCATTGAGGGACGTAAGGAATACGACCTGTACCCCTACAACGTGAACAAGGCCAAGCAGCTGATCGCCGGTAAGAACGTGCCTGAGCTGGTGCTACTCACCCCCAACGGCAAGGCCCAGGTGGCCGTGGCTGAGGCAGTGCAGCAGTCGCTAACCAAGGCCGGTTTCAAGGTGCGCATTGACCCGGTTGAGACCGACACTGCCAGTGAGCGCTCCACTAACTCTGACGGTTCCTCCTATGACCTGACGCTAATGTCCTGGAACCCGGACTACCCCAGCCCGGCCGCTAACCTGCAGCCGCTGTTTGCTTCCAGCGAGATCGGTAACGGTGGCATTAACGCCTCGCGCTTTAAGGATGACGCCGTCGATAAGGCTATTGACGCGGCCTCAGCTGAGCTGGACCCGGCCAAGGCCAAGGTTGCCTGGGCCGCCGTCGACAAGCAGATTGCCCAGCACGCCCCCGCAGTGCCGTTGGCCTACCGCCGTAACTCCTTCCTGCGTGGCTCGAAGGTTACCGGCTTCTACGTGGAGCCCTACCCGGCATACCCGAACTACCTGGTACTAGGGGTCGAATAGAGATGAGCATCGAAAGTAGTTCCCAACGCCCTAGTGGTGCGGGCGCAGACGCCGAGCTGCTGCCCGGCGGTGAGGCTGACGGCCAGGCTGCTGACGCTCAGGAGGCGGTTGTAGACACTGTCTACGACGGCGCTCAGGAGGCTACCACTCAGGTGGGTGCTGCCGGCTTTGAAAAACCGGCGCCTGGAACGGTGCTTTGCCTGCGCGACTTTGGCGTAACCTTCCCCGCCCAAGGCGGCGAGGACGTCGTCGCCAGCCAGCAGATCAACCTTGACCTAATTAAGGGCCAAGTGTTGGCGCTGGTGGGCGAGTCTGGCTCAGGTAAATCCGTGACCGCCATGGGGGCGTTGGGGCTACTTTCAGCTAACGCGCTAGTTAGCGGCAGTGCCGTACTGGACTGCTGCCGCCAAAACCAGGAACTGGTGGGGGCTGCGCGTGAAATTTTGGATCAGGTGCGCGGCGAACATGTGGGCGTGATCTTCCAAGAACCCACCACCGCCCTGGACCCGCTGTTTACCATCGGCGACCAGATCGCCGAAGCCATTGCTATCCATGGCGAGGGTAAACGCAAACGTACTACGGCTCGCCAGCGCCGCGCCGTACGCACCCAGGTGCTTAACGCCTTTAGCCGTGCTGGGCTGGGCGGGGATCAGCGTGAAACTGAGCGGATCGCTGACTCCTACCCGCACCAGCTTTCCGGTGGCCAGCTGCAGCGCGCCTGCATTGCCCTGGCCACCGCCAATCACCCCAGCGTGCTGATTGCTGACGAGCCCACCACCGCCCTGGATGTAACCGTGCAGGCCGAGATCTTGGATCTGCTGCGCCAGCTAGCTAGTGAAGGCGTGGCGGTACTGCTAATCACCCACGACATGGGGGTGGTGGCCGATGTGGCCGACACGGTGGCGGTAATGCGCCAGGGGAGAATCATTGAACGCGCCGATGTACGCACTATTTTTGCCTCTCCCGGCCACGACTACACCCGTCAGCTGTTGGCTGCAGTGCCGCGCCTAAATAGCTTGCGTGGCGGCGCGGGTAGCGGCGCTGACACTGGTGCTGATGTGTCTGGTGCTGGCCTTGCTAAGGTGGCCGCAGTTAACAGCGACGACGCCGCTAGTGAGGGTGATGGCGTTGCCTCCCGGGCGGGCGATAGTGCCCAACCACTGGTGCATATCGAAAATCTAGACGTTGTCTACCGCAATGGGCGTCGCCAGGTGCACGCGGTGCGCGGGGTTAGCTTCGATATTGCGCGCGGCCAAGTTCTAGGCCTGGTGGGTGAATCTGGTTCAGGCAAATCCACCATTGCTGGCACGCTCACCGGCCTGGTGCCTATCCACTCCGGCTCAGTGCAGGTAGATGGCCTGGAAGTAGCTGGGGCTAGTGGGCGCAAGCTACGGGGAGTGCGCAGCCAAACCGGCATCGTGTTCCAAAACCCGGCCTCCTCGCTAAACCCGCGCCGCTCAGTGGGAGCCTCCATTGGCCAGCCGCTACAGTTACACACCAACCTGACTAACGCCCAGCGGCGCCAGCGGGTAAATGAGCTGCTTGAGGCGGTGCGCCTGCCGGCGTCGATGGCTCAGCGCTACCCCCATGAAATGAGTGGTGGACAGCGTCAACGGGTGGCTATTGCGCGTGCCCTGGCACTGCAGCCGCAGCTACTGATCGCCGATGAACCCACTAGTGCCCTGGACGTATCGGTGCAGGCTGTAGTGCTAGAGCTGCTAGCTAGCTTGCAGCACGAACTTGGCTTTGCCTGCCTGTTTGTCTCCCACGACCTAGCCGTGGTGGAGCAGGTCGCCTCCCAGGTGGTGGTGCTGCGTCAAGGCCAGGTGGTGGAAGCCGGCAAAACTACCAAGGTACTCTCCGCCCCCAGTGATCCTTACACCCAGGCGCTGGTGGCTGCTGTACCAGTTCCTGACCCAATTATTCAGGCTCAGCGCCGCGCTAAGCGCGCGACTGCTTTACGAGCTGCCTAAACCCTAGCCACAACAGGTCTGCCACCGTAACATTGGTTTTAGTGGGCAGCGCCACGTTCTTGCGCTGTATGGCTGTTGGGTCAGGTCAAGTTGACCTTTGGGATAAGGAGAGTGGGATGCCGATTAGTACCCATAAACGTTTTGGTTCTGAACTTGTGCCTGGACCGGGGCGATACCGACTGGTTGCTAGCGGCGCCTGCCCTTACTGCCGCCGCGTACTAATTGCCCGTCGACTACTAGGCCTAACCAACGCTCTGCGTGTGGCCTGGAGCTACGGTCGTGGCGAGGATGGCTACTGGCAGCTAACTGACGGCTCTGGCCTACCCGGCGAGGACCCAGTACTACAGGCCACCTCGGTGGCTGAGGTTTACGCCAGCACTCCCGGCTACACCCCGCCGCCCACCATTCCCGCCCTGGTTGAACTGGCCAGTGGGGAAGTGGTTATGGACTCTTCCGCTGACCTGCTCTTTGACCTGGCTACGGCCTGGAAGCCGTTCCATATTGCCGGTGCCCCTGAGCTCTACCCTGAGCCCTACCACCTGGCCATTGACGCCTGGCAGCGCTGGCTAGATGAGCATGTGGCCGCCCCTCAGGGCAAGATTATTCACGCCGACGGCGACACTGAGCTAGTTGACGCCGGGGTGCTGACCCTGTTCACCGCTTTTGACGTGATTGATACTCTGTTGGCGCGTGCCACCGGCATGGAGGCTGCCCGTGAGGACGTCATGACCTTCTCTGAGATGCCCTACCTGGCTGCTGTGACCGCCGTGGGTCAGTACCTGTGCGGCAATAAGCCCACCGCTGCTGACATCTTGCTGTTCACCCAGATCCAGTCTTACGAGTACTCCACCCGTGAGGAGATGGGCTCGCCCTCAATCAGCTTCTGGCCGGCGCTGGCCCGTTGGTTCCGCGCCCTGGAGAACACCCGCTACTGGGTGGGTAGCGAAGAACGCGCCGCCCTGGGCCTGTAAAGCAGCCCAAGCCACCTGGGCCTGTAAGCCGCCCAAGCCGCCCGGGCCTGTAAAAGTGTGTTGTGGCGCCGTAGGGTAGTGCGCTAGTTACGCCAGGCGTTAGGCTTAAAGCCAGCCAAAGTAAATTTGAAAGGCAATTATGAGCGTCGAACTGATCGAGCAGTCTTCCCCCGAGCTAGTAGCTGCCATGGAGCGCCTAATCCCGCAGCTAAGCCGCAGCGCCAAGCCCCTCACCGCCCAGCAGACCCAGGCCCTGGTAGACCAGGACAGTGTCTACCTGTTCGTTTTCCGCACGGACAAGCCCGTCATCGCTGCCGACGGCAACGAGGTTGAGGCAGGCACCATCCTAGGTATGCTCTCCCTGGCCACCTTCGCTATCCCCACCGGCGTGCGCGCCTGGGTTGAGGACGTGGTGGTCGACGCCGGCACGCGCGGTATGGGTGCAGGCCAGCAGCTGGTTGAGGCTGCCGTGGCACACGCCCAGAAGATTGGCGCGCGTACCGTTGACCTAACCAGCCGCCCTAGCCGTGAAGCCGCTAACCGTCTCTACCGACGCTGTGGCTTCGAGCTGCGCGAAACCAACGTTTACCGCTACGCCAGCAACTGATCGATATAGGCTGCCACGCTAGGCACGCTGTGACCACCGGCCGCTTCGCGCAGGCCATCCACAGAGTTTTCCATGGCGGCAGCCGTATCGGCGCTAGCTAGTAGCTGTAAGTCATTCCAAGAATCACCCACCGCCGCAGTGCGGGCCACCGGCCTGCCTGCGGCGGCCAGGTATTGCACCAGCCACTGCAAAGCAGTGGCTTTAGTGACCCCATGTGGGACCACATCAAGGTAGTTGGTGGAACGCGGGGCATCTAGCTGCCCCGCGAACTCCTGGCTGATTTGGGCAGATAGGGCGTCGGCAGTTTGCGGGTTGGGGATATAAACCGGCACTGAGGAAACCTCTAAGCCTCGCTCTAACACCTCATCCAGGCTGGACCACACAAAACCGTTTTCGGGCCGGTCAGTGCTGAATTTAGCCAGGTGACCGGTGGCGTCGTGAACAATGTAGTCCGCCTGCGGCGTGGTGCAGTAGAAGCTGCAATCTTCACGCTCCAACAATGGCCGCAGCACCGCCTCCAGCTGAGCTGGCGTAATAGTGCGGTTATAGAGCACGTTAGCCTCGCCGTCGGCAACCACGCAGCCAGAAGCGCAAATGGTGTAGTCATAAACCAGCTGCTGTATCCCCAGCGGGCGCGAAACCAGGCTCAAACTGCGCCCACTGGCGGGCACCAACACGTTGCCAGCAGCCCGCCAACGCGCACAGGCCGTAGCGTTTTGCTCCCCCACAGTGTTAGGGGCGCTAAATAAAGTGCCATCCAAATCAGTTGCCAGTAACTGCACCTCTTACTCCTTGGGGACGTTGCGCTCTAGCTCGGATAGCCAAGCCGCCCCGGAAGTATCAGAAGGCATACGCCAGTCGCCGCGCGGCGACAGGGTGCCGCCAGCTACCACCTTGGGTCCGTTAGGCAGGGTGGAGCGTTTGAACTGGTTAGCGAAGAAACGCTTAATGAACAGCTCCAGCCACTTGCGAATCTCGGGCAGCTGGTAAGCTACCTGCTCATTTTCGGGAATCCCCACCGGCCAGTGGCCCAGGGAGGCGTCATGCCAGGCCTTCTCAGCCAGGAACGCAATGCGGCTGGGGCGCGCCCCGCGTCGCAGCACCTGGAACAGGGTGAAGTCCTGCAGCGGGTAGGGGCCAATCTTAGCCTGGGTGGACTGGATCGGCTCACCCTCCTTGCTGGGAACCAGTTCAGGGCTGATCTCAGTGTCCAGCACTGAAAGCAAAGTGGCACCCACGGCGTCGTCGAAAATCTTTTCCGCCACCACCCAGCGAATCAGGTGCTGAATCAAGGTCTTGGGGATGCCCGCGTTGACGCCATAGTGGGCCATCTGGTCGCCCACGCCGAAAGTGCACCAACCCAGCGCCAATTCGCTTAGGTCACCGGTGCCAAGCACAATCCCGCCGCGCTCATTGGCAATACGGAACAGGAAGTCAGTGCGCAGGCCGGCCTGGACGTTTTCGAAGGTGACGTCGTAGACCTCCTCGCCGCGCCCGAAGGGGTGGCCCATGTCTTTAAGCATTTGCGTGGCCACGGGGCGAATATCGATTTCTTCAAAGCTGCAGCCCAGGCGGGTGGCCAGGTCAATAGCGTTACGCTTGGTGCCGGCGGTGGTGGCAAAACCGGGCATAGTGATGGCGATTATGTCGCTGCGCGGGCGGCCCAGGCGGTCCATGGCGCGCGCGGCCACAATCAATGCATGGGTTGAGTCCAGGCCGCCAGAAACCCCGATCACCAGCTTGGGGTTGCCGATAGCGCGCAGGCGCTGCTCCAGCCCGGCCACCTGGATCGAGTAGGCCTCGTAGCAGTCCTGGGCCAGGCGTGCCGGGTCGTCTGGCACGAACGGGAAGCGATCTAGTGGGCGGCGCAAACCAATGTCGGCGCGGGTGGGCACTAGCGGCACCGAGATGGTGCGGTAGTCGCTGGCAGTGCCCTGCTGCTCAATGCGGTTGTCGTCAAAGCTGCCCTGGCGTAGTCGCTCTGAGGCCAGGGTACGGATATCGACGTCGGCCACCGCCATACGCGGGCCCTGCGGGAAACGCTCAGTTTCAGCCAGTTTCTCACCCAGCTCATAGATCATGGTTTGCCCATCCCACGACAGGTCCGTGGAGGACTCGCCCTCACCGGCGGCGGCGTACACGTAGGCGGCGTTGCAGCGCAGGGAGGCTGAGCGGGCCAGCAGCTCACGGTCGTCGGCGCGGCCCACAGTAATGGGCGACCCCGACAGGTTCACCAGCACATTGGCACCCGCCAGGGCAGCCTGGGCGGAGGGCGCCACCGGTACCCACAGGTCCTCACACACCTCCATGTGCAACACCATGCCCGGGATGTGGGGGAAGTCTAGGAGCAGCTTGTTACCAAAAGGCACGACGGCGCCGCTCGGGCTCACCTGGGCAGCTGCGGGGGAGTCCGGGCTGGCTGCGGGGTTGGCTGTAGGCGTGGCCGGGGTGGTTGCGGAGGCGGCGACGGCGTCGTCCCGGGTGGGGCCGTCACCCACCCCAGGCAGGGTGATAGAGGTGGCGCTGGCACTAGCCCCCGAGGCGAAGTGGCGCTTTTCGTAAAACTCGCGGTAGTTGGGCAGGAAAGTTTTGGGGGCGACGGCGTAAACGCGACCACCCTGGATGGCTAGTGCGCAGTTGTACAGGCGGTTGCCCTGGCGTAGCGGGGCACCCACCACCGCCATGACGGTTAGCTCACTGGTGGCCTGACGCACCGACTCGATAGCGGCCAGGGTCTGCTCTAGCAGTACTTCCTGCAGGAAAAGATCATCGATGGCGTAACCGGTGAGGTTGAGTTCCGGGAACACGGCCACGGCCACGCCCTGAGCCTGAGCTTCCTGGAGCAAATCGATGGTGGTTTGCGCATTCTTAGCTGGATTAGCAGGCGCTACGGGGGCGGTTACGGCCGCGATACGGGCAAAGCCTTGATCATAAACTGAGCGGAACTCCATATCCGTATTGTGTCACGGCCAAGGGGAGTGGGTTAAGTAGTGAGTGGAGCGGGTTAAGTGACGCCGGGGCGGTAAAACTACAAAAACTGCGCCACCAGGTGGTGACGCAGTTTTGAGTGCAGTTCTGCGCAGTGGGCGGGCTGGCTGGGGAGCCAAGGTCCGCCCTGCGCTAGCTGCGAGCGCTCGCAACCTGGCTAGCCGCAACGGCGTCGTCGGCAGTTACCGAAGCGGCAGGCGCAGCGTCACCAGCAGGTGCAGCGTCACCAGCAGACGCAACCTCACCAGCGGCGCCATACTTAGATGCGGCGGCCTCCTCTTCCTCCAGCAGCTGCAAGGCGGCCTTAGTACCCAGCTCCTTCTTGCGGAAGAGCGCGCCCAACACGGCGGCCAGTAGCATGGTGGGTACCAAATAGGCGAAGATCGGAATCAAAGCGTCGGCGTAAGATTCCACCACCACGTTACGCAACGGCGTCGGCAATGTCTTAACAATGGCGGGGGTGAGGCCAGAAGTACCCTTGCCGCCACCAACGTTAGAGAAAGCCGCCATCTGCTTAAGCGTGGCCGGGTCAGCGTTAGCCAGCAAGGCACGCATCTTCTCGCTCAGGTTGTCCTTCAGGCCACTGGAGAAGGCAGTACCCATCGCGGCCACACCCAAAGACAAACCAATCTCACGGAAGAAGTTATTACCGCTGGTGGCAGTGCCAATGTGGCGGGGGTTGACGTCATTTTGCACCAGGGTGGTGATCAGCTGGAAGAAGAAGCCGATACCAGCACCCATAACCGTGGCATACAGGGTGATAAGCCAAACCGGACTGTGAACATCTAGCTGGGACATCCCCAAAGTGCCAGCTGCCGCAACGATCGGGCCAATGATCAGGTAGATCTTGTAATGGCCGGTGCGGCTCATGGCTATGCCAGAAAAAACACCGGTAGCCAACATGCCCAGCGTCATCGGCACCAGCAAAAGCCCTGAAACCGTGGCCGAATAGCCGTAACCCATTTGCAGGTAAGTGGGCAGGTACAAGGTGGCGCCAAACATGGCCCCCATGTACAGCATAGACATCAGTGTGGCTAGCACGAAGGTGCGGTTAGTCATCACCTCATAAGGCAAAATCGGCTCAACCGCGCGCCGCTCTGCGAACACAAAAGCCACCAGGCAGACCACGCCCGCCACGCCCATGCCAATAATCACCGGGCTAGACCAGGCGTACTCACTGCCGCCCCACGTGGCCACCAAAACAATCGCCACCGCCGCAACATCCATAAGCACTAAACCTAGCCAGTCAATGGGGGCGGTCAGCTTGTGCTTAGGTAGCTTCAGGGTTAGCGCCATGGCGGTGAAAGCAATTACGCCCAGGGGTAGGTTGATCCAGAAAGTCCAACGCCAAGACACCGAGTCGGTTAGCCAGCCACCAATGATCGGACCCAGTACCGAGGCGATACCGAACATGGCGCCAATCGGGGCGCCGTAGCTGCCACGGTAACGCGGCGGGATCAGGTCAGCCATAACTGCCTGAGAAGAGATAATCAGGCCGCCGCCACCCACGCCCTGTAGGGCACGGAAAACAATAAGCTGGGTCATGTCGGTAGAAAAACCACACAGGGTAGAGCCCAGCAGGAAGCTGCCGATAGCCACCAAGAACAGGTTCTTGCGGCCCACCAGGTCACCTAGCTTGCCGTAGATGGGCATTACCACGGTGATTGCCAGAGTGTAGGCGGTGATAATCCACGACATGTGCTCGGCGCCGCCCAGTTCACCCACAATTGTGGGCAGGGCTGTGCCTACGATGGTCTGGTCCATGGCGGACAGGAACATCACCAGCAGCAAAGCCACGTACACTGCCCAGAAACGCCGGTCTGGCTTAAAGCTGGTTTGTGTTGCTGCGCCTGTTTGTGCGGGCGTGGCAGCCTGGGCTGAGGTTGATACGGGCGCGGTGGTTGGTGTTGACGCGGTGGCTGGTGCGGGCGCACCCGCGCGCTTTTGTGTGCTCATTTTCCTTCCTTTCCCTGGGAGTTTTTGGGGGTGACGACGGCGCTCTGAGGTGGCGCGCTCGTGGCTGCCGGGGTTGTTAGGGATGCTGGGGTGGCCGGGGTGGCGCCACCCTGGGGGTTAGTGGGGCGGGAGACGGCGGACGTGAGTGGTGTGGCGGCGTCGAGACCCGAACCGATAAGCGAAACGGTCAGCGCTAAAGTATGGTCAATAGCGTCCTCCAAAGTGGCGGAGCTGGCGGTGTCACTTTCCAGCCACTCATCGAAAGCAGTGCGTTCAATTGCCAGCATCAGGTAGACCGCCAGGCGCAGGCGACTGTCATCCTCACTGAGCTGGGCGCGCTGAGCCAGGGCCGGGCGGAGAGACTCAAAAGAGCTACGAATCGCTGCGTCTATACGGTTGTGAACTTCCGGATCAGTGGCGGCAATCTCGCGCAGCAACAAAAATTCCGCACGGTCACCGTCAAGGCGCCTAGCACGTTCAAGTAGCAGTTCGCGCAGGTCCGCAAGGAAATTGTTGCTAGTGCTGGCGATATGTGCGAAAGCTTCGGGGTCAAGCGCGGGCCAGACCTTGATTAGGTCAAACTTGGTGGGGAAATAGTTAAAAACGGTCCGACGCGAAACTCCGGCACGCTCGGCGACGGCGTCGTAAGTCATGGCCTCATAACCGCGCTCGCGGACCAACTCGGCGGCAGCCTGGCGAATCGCCCTATAGCGACGCCGTTTGTGAGGTGGCATTTCGGCGTCCAGAACTACTGGGCACCTAGCTTGTTTCACGGAGTGTTTCACGGGAAACAATTTTGCACCCAATGCATATTTGCATCAAGTGCAAAAGTGGTGGCGACAAACACAAACGGGCGCCCGCTGCATTAGCGAACGCCCGTAAGGTCCCAAGGGGGGAATGACGGAAGCCTTGTTCTTAGCCCTCGACGCGAGCGCCTGGGCCGGCCGGAGCCTGCGGATCTACGGGGCGATCGTAACCACCAGCTGCGCGGTCATCGGCGTCGGCGTCAGTCTCAAAGAGCATGTTAGCCAAGCGCACGTGCACAGCCTCGATCTTGGGGATGTCCTCTAGGCGCACCGGCTTTTCGGCGCTGGTTTCCAAAATCAGGGTGCCGCAACCGAAAATGCGGTCGGTCCAGCCGCGCTCGTAACGGATGTCAGAGATGCGCGAGAGGGGGATGTCGTGACCACCCTTGTTGAAGATGCCCTTGCGGGTGATGATGCGGCGGTTGGTGACGGTGAAGGTTTTATTTAGCCACTGCAGCCAAGGCGTAATAAATAGTGGGAAAGCCACAATAAGTGTCAGGATCCAGATTGCGTAAAGCCCCCAAGGCTGCCACGACTGTGGGGCAATTACGCTGGCGATGATGGCAACGGTAATGAGCAGTATGGTGCCCAAGATGCGCCAGCCCAATACTTTGGGGTGGGTGCGCATGTAGTCGACTACGTACTCGCCGTCGGATAGATGTCTTTTAGGAAACGCCATAGCTTCATCTTTGCAGACACTCGCCTTAGTGTCACTTGCTTAGGCCGGAAAATTTTAGGTGCGGGCGCGGCTTTTGGGTCGGCGGGTCTTGACGGTGGGGTTTGGCGACGGCGCCGGGCTGGTGGTCGCGCGGGTCGGCGGCGTGCGTGGGCTGTGAGTGCTGAGGGGAGTGTGCCCTGGTAGGTGCTTCGGCGCGCGTTGAGGTGTTGGTAGCACCTGTGGGTCAGCGGCACGCGGCGTACGGCGAGTGTGGACTAGTGGCGTGAGGGCTGACATTGCGCGGCGGGGGAGCTGGGGGAGTGGATAGAGAGGTAGAGGTTAGAGGGCTGCAAAGTTAGATGGTTACAAATACTGACAAATCGTCCCTTGCCTATAAAACCCCATGAATTTTTTATAGGCGAGGGACGATTTTGTATGTACCTGTATGTACCTGTGTGTACTTGTATGTATGCGAAGAGAAGATCAGTTCTGCTTGGCCAGCAGGTCGCGGATCTCGCTGAGCAGCTCGGTCTCGGTGGGAACGGCCGGAGCTGCGGCTTCCTTGGCAGCCTTGCGCTCGCGCATCTTGTTCATGGGCAGCACGATGCAGAAGTAAACAGCGGCGGCCACCAGCAGGAAGTTGATGCCCTGGGTCAGGATGGCGCCGGGCTGGATGTATTCCTTGGAGCTGGGGTCAATCTTGAACTGCAGTACGGAGTCGAAGTTCGGGGAACCGATTAGCTGAGCCAGGATGCCCATGATGAAAGCGGTTACCTTGTCAACGATCGGCTTGAAAGCGTTACCGATAATAACGGCGACGGCTAGGTCGACCACGTTGCCCTGAGAAATAAAGTCGCGGAAGCCCTTAAGCATGGTTTTCCCCCTGAAGTTTTAAGTGAAGTGGGTGTGCCTACCCCGTTTCAGGGTCTGAGCACTATTGAAAGCGGGCCCTGGGAGGCCGCGCCGCATAAAAGCGTAGCCTCAGTTTCCTTAACTGCAAACGTTATTAGTCTCATAGTCCCTTGTGTTTGGGTGAGATTCGCTTTGTTTGGCGGCTCTACATCAACAATTGTGACTTTCTGCGCCAATACCTGCGCCCCGGCCTGGGAGTATGCGCCGTCACTAGAAACCACTCCGCTATTAGTGGTGCTGGCCACTGTGCCCACAATGTCCACCTGCTGGCCTATACGCGCCAGCTGCGAGCCGGTTTGTATCTGCAACTGCACCACCCGCTGCTGCTTGCCTAGATGTGAGAGCGCTGGCCCGGCAAGCATTGATTCAATCAGTGCGGTGCCTTTGGGTAGGTCAATGCTCAGTTTTCGGCCCACTGGGGAGGTGCGTACCGCTTGCGGCGGCGAGGTTGGCAGGTTGCTTAGGACGACGTCGCTGCTGGTGATCACTTGGCCTAAGGACATGTCCGTGCGCATTACCCATACCTTTACCTGCCCGGGGTTAGTCAGCGCCTGAACTGCCAGTAGTGCGCACAAAAGCACAGCTAAGACGGTGATTAGACGTCGGTGCAGCCACAGCTGGCCGCGCCAAGAGGCCCTAGCTAATTGGCTGAGCCCCTGATTGACCTTCCCGGATGCTGGCTTAGCCCTTTGCTGGAGGCCGTCACGGAGCTGATCACTACTGGTCTGCCTGGGTGCAAGCTGGGGTCCTTGGCCATCAACCCAGTTGTGCACCCCGGGCTCCTTAAAGCCTGAATTGAAGCGCAGGCTAAAGCTGCGCTGGGGTTCGTCGAGTTCCTGGTTGAGCCACTCCTGGTTGAGCCCCTGGCAGTGAACGGCAGAGCCGGTTTTGCGTTGCATGAATCAAGTGTTTAGCTTTTAGTCCAGTGCCTGCTGGGCGGCTGTGGATGGGCAGCATTTAGGAAATTTTTTATCCACAGGTGCGTAAAACCGCCCCGCACCAAACTGCAGCCCGCAGCGGCGCCGTCGTCGGCAAAAAACACCTCGCGCCCAAGAACTTACGTTCCAAGGGTGCGGGGTTAGTAACGATGCGGGGTTAGTAACGATGCGGGGTTAGTAACGATGCGGGGGTTAGTAACTATGGGGCCCACTAGAAGCGGGTGATGCCTTCCGTGGTGATAATGCCGCTAACCGGGCGGTCAAACTCGGCAGTGGGTAGGGTCGTGTCGGTCAGATACTCGTTGGGGTGCAGCAGTGCGAAAGTTTCCACACCAGGGTTAACCAGTGGCAGCATTCGGTCATACCAGCCGCCGCCTTGACCTAGGCGGTTGCCGTGCGCGTCAACTGCCAGCGCCGGCACCAATACGCTTTGCACCAGCGTGATAGCGGCAGGCCCCAGCACCAGGCCAGAAGGCTCGGGGGGACGGCCGGGAGCGCGGGTAGCCAGATCATCGCTACCACGGAACCAGCCCCAGCTGCGCGATAAGTGGGGCCCAAGCACAGGTAGGAGCACCTGCACACCGGCGGCATGCAGCTCATCAATGAGTAGGCGAGTACAGGGCTCGTCTCCTACAGACACATAGGCTGCCACGGCCTGAGCGCCGTTTAAAGCCTGAAAGACGTTTTCGGCTAAAGCCGCACAACGGGCGTCGTGGCGGCGGGACGGGTGGCTGTACGCAGCGCGCGTGCGGCGAAGCTTGTAACGCAGGTGGTCCTTAAGATCGTCAACGTCCAATCCGACTACGGTGTCGGTCATTGAGTTCCCTTCACTTGATCCGGTTTCTCGTACTTCCAGGGTACCCTAAAAGTATCCCTAAGTGTCGCGCCACTGACCCCACAGGAGTTTCAAATGCGTACCGTCGCTGAACATTTATCGGCCTGCCTTGAGGTCGCCCACGCTGCTGAGCCGCTTGACGTGGTGCTTTCCGACGCCGTGGGCACGGTGCTAGCTGCAGATATCGTTTCTGACGTGGATATGCCCCCCGCGAATCTGGCCGGTTTGGACGGTTACGCGGTGCGCGCCAAGGACTGCGTCAGTGCCTCCCCGGCCACGCCTGTGGTGCTGGATGTGATCGACGCCGTCCGCGCGGGGGACGTGCGCCGCACTCATCTTGTGCCCGGCACTGCGGTGCTGATTGACTCTGGTGCGCCCATGCCGATTGGGGCCGACGCTGTGGTTCCCTGGCAGTTCACCGACCGGGGTGAGGCGCAGGTGACTATTAACCGTAAGGTCAATGCTGGCCAGCGGGTGCGCATGTTGGGTGAGGACGTTGAGGCCGGCGCTACCGTGCTTTCTAAGGGTAGCCGGATTGGGGCGCGCCAGGTGGCGCTGCTGGCGTCGCTGGGTCACCAGCGCGTGGCGGTGCACCCGGTGCCGCGCGTGGTGGTGGTTTCTATTGGCGACGAGCTGATTGAGCCCGGTCAGCGTGCTGAGCCGGGGGACGTGTATGACGCTAACGGTCACGCCCTGTCCACTGCGGTGGCCGACGCCGGCGGGCAGCCTTTCCGGGTAAGTGCCGTCCCCGACGAGTACCACGCCCTTACCGAAACCCTGGAGGACCAGCTGGTGCGCTCTGATCTGCTGATCACCACCGGTGGTTTGAGTGTGGGTCAGGGTGACACGGTGAAAGAGGTGCTCTCGCCGCTGGGCACGGTGCGGTTTGACACGGTGGCGATGAGCCCGGGGCGTCAGTTGGGTGTGGGCACGCTAGGTGACGGTATTCCGGTGTTTTGTCTGCCCGGTGACCCGGTCAGTGCCCAGATGGCTTTTGAGGTGTTTGTGCGCCCGGTGCTGCGTTCGATTGCTGGCTGGCAGGATATCCACCGTCCCTCGCTGCCGGCGGCGGTTTCTACATCCTGGTCTAGCCCGGCGGGGATGCGTGAATTTGTGCCGGTTCAGCTAGCTGGTGCCCCCAGTACTGGCTATCAGGCCCACCCCACGCAGGCTCCAGGTGTGCAAACTATTTCTGGCCTAGCCTATGCAAATGCTATTGCGGTGGTGCCCGAAGAAGTTACGCAAGTTAATGCTGGGACGCAATTGCATTGCCTACTTTTAGATATGTAACGCAATAGTAACGACACGCCGCGAAACTTCCGGATGCCTCCCGTATAAACACTTACTTTTAGTCGTATGGTGTTTCAGGCGGTTCTTGGTTTTGCGCTGGCGGTAGCAATCTCGTTCTATTTGCTGCCACATTTGCGCAGGCGCGATAGGCTAGCAGTCTACTCGCATGACCAGGATCGCTACTCGCCCCACCTGCGTGTGTTAAATACAGCTATGGTGGCAGGTAAATCTCCAGGTCACGCGAATAATAATGATATTGCTAGGCTGATTTTTAGCCCGGAGGTGAAGGTCATGAATCGACCTGCCGTGAGGAACGTGCGTGCCGCGCGCCTGGAGCGTGATTTAGCGAAGGCAAAGCGGGCTCAGGCTGCTCACCAGGCCAAAGCTTCAGCTGCTGCCAAAACTCGCCGTATCCTGATGGGGTCTTTAGCCGGCGTAACTGTGCTTTTAGGGGTTTTAGCTGGGGTCTTTACTTGGCCTTGGTTTGTGGTTTTGCCGACGGCGGTCCTGCTTGCGGCCGCTGCGGTCGGTGACGTGCGCGTGCGTCGCGTTAGCTCCAAAAATGATGCTGCTCTGGCTGTGCGGGTGAGCCAGTTGGAGGAGCAACTTGAAGGTGTTGGCTTATCCGCCAAGAGCGTCAAGGAAGCTAAAGCTAAGCGCGAGGCTGAGATTACCGCCCGTAAGGCAAAAGCAGAAGCAGCCCGCCGTGAGGCGGCTCGCCTGCGCGAGCAGGAGGTTGCTGCGGCCCGTAAGGAGCTGGCTGAGCAGGAGCGTCAGGCGCGTGAAAGCGCCGAGGAAACCGATGTGCGTCAGCGTGAGCAGGTAGCTAAGGCTAAGGATCAGCTGGTGCGGGAAGCTAAAACCGCCACTGAAGCCAAGTACTTGGCGCGCCTAAACCAGCAGGCTGAAGCTAAGCGAGCTGAGGCCAAGCAGCCTGTGGCTAAGCCCAGCGTGGTTGGGGCGCAGCCCGCCGCTAAGGCGACTTCTGCTGACAGCGCTGGCGACGTCGTCGAGACCACCAAGGCGGCCTCTAAGCCAGCCGCTAGCGCCACCAAGTGGGAGCCGGTGAACGTGCCCGCCCCTAGCTACACCATGGCTGCGCGTAGCCCGCGTCGCCGGGTTGTAGAAGCTGAGGCGGACTTCAACTCTGCCAAGGAGGTAACCGGCGTGGTTAACCCGGTACGTCCCTCCACAGCGCCGGCTAACGTGTCGCTGGATGTGGAGTCTGTGGCTGGGGACTTCAAGCCGATCGACCTCGATGCTGTCTTGGAGCGCCGTCGCGCAGCGGGTGAATAAGCAGCCAGGGCGTGGCCCGCAGAATTTACGCGGGTCATGCGCTGTGCTAAGCTAAACCCACCCATGGGGCTATGGCGCAGTTGGTAGCGCGTCTCGTTCGCAATGAGAAGGTCAGGGGTTCGAATCCCCTTAGCTCCACAAGAAGAGAAGCGGCCCCGCGTCTGGTGAAAACCTGCGCGGGGTCGCTTCGTGCACACCCCTCGCTGAGCGTTTGCGCCTGTGCTCGGCTAGCGCCTGCCCCTGTGCTTGCCTTGCGCCTGCGTTCGTTCAACGCTTGCGACTATGCTGCTTGCCGCTTGCGTCAGCAGATGCTTGTGCGGCGTGCATACTGGGGCTATGACCGCCGAACTGATTCGACGCCGCGTCCTCGCCCTCGCCGATGAGGGCAACGCAAGATTCGCCGCATCCCTGATCCCCGGACTAGAACCGACTCGGATCCTCGGATGTCGCAACCCCGCGCTGCGCGCCCTCGCGAAAGAACTTCGCAAGACCGAGCCCGAAGCCGTCGAAGCTTTTCTTGCCGAGCTTCCACACGAGCTCCATGACGAGGACATACTCCACGCCTTCCTCCTCGGACTGGAGACAAAACCGGATCTCGCCTTCGAGAAAACGCAGTCCTTCCTCCCACACGTGAAGAATTGGGCGGTGTGTGACGCTCTATCTCCGAAAGGATTCACCAAAGACCTCGGAAGGCTCGAGCTCGAAGCCAAACGCTGGCTCGCATCCGAACACACTTATACGCGCCGCTTCGGAATCTGCATGCACATGACGCATTTCCTCGGGGAGGCGTTTCGTCCCGAGTTCCTCGCGCTCATCGGCTCACTCGACTCTGAGGAGTACTACGTCCACATGGCGCAGGGCTGGTATTTTGCGACCGCTCTCGCCAAGCAACCCGAGGCGGCCCTGCCCTGGCTGGTGGAGGATCGCCTGCCCACTCCCGTTCGCCGTAAGGCCATCCAAAAGTCGATTGAGTCCTTCCGTGTGCCTGATGAGACCAAGACAGTGCTGCGTCGGGTGCGCGAGAGCCTTCCGCGCCGCGGGGCAGGGAGCTGAACCTGGCGGTGAGTGTGAAGCCGCTCGTCGAGTTCTCCGCCGTGGGAGAGGGGGCCGGAGCTTTGCGGGGAGCGTGAGGCCAGTCCTGAGCTCGGCGCAATAGGGGAGGGGCCTGAACTCGCGGTGAGCGTGAGGTCACTCCGGGGAGGAGCGGGAAGCAAGTGAAGCTGAGCGGCAAAGGGCTTTGAGCCGCTGAGGCATCGGCTTTGTGTATTGAGTGACCCCGAGTGTGTTTTCGGTGCAGTTGGGCGAGGGTGTGGGGTGTCGAGATCGTGTGTGGGGTTGTGGGGCGCGGGCTGGCATTATCGAAGACCCCCGTGAGCCACCTCTGTTCGCAACTTGAAGCCTCGCCCGATAGTCTTAACCTGCCCCAATAGCTCAGTCGGTCAGAGCAGCGGACTCATAATCCGTGGGTCGTCGGT